>QWCB01006203.1_pt1 | contig 12500 bp, 10 predicted proteins | sample 1972511 | NCBI WGS metagenome assembly QWCB01 (sample SAMN09866719, study PRJNA288562) | Human gut metagenome isolate term5_stool, whole genome shotgun sequencing... | isolation source: gut | host: Homo sapiens | place: USA: California
GTGAAAAATGAAAATTTCCAAAGAATACTGCTGATATTTACGGAAAACATCTTAAGAAGAAGGACGATAAGCCGGGTTATGTCGTTGGGTGATCATCTATCTAGTACGATTGTTGCCAACCGTCTCAAGCGACCTACCTAAAGCTGGCGGGCCACGTCAGCGCTTTGTTTCGGTCTTGCTTCGAATGGGGTTTACATGTGCCCTCTCTGTTACCAGCGAGGCGGTAGTCTCTTACACTGCCATTCCACCCTTACTATAGAGGTGCATCTGTGATGCATCTCTTATAGCGGTATATTTCTGTTGCACTTTCCTTAGAGTTTCCTCCACCGGCCGTTAACCGGCATCCTGCCCTGTGAAGCCCGGACTTTCCTCACCTGCGGTCTTTCGACACCTGCAGCCGCGATCACCTGTCCTCCATCTTAAGATGCTTTTCCACTATAACACAGTTTCCAGTAAGGTTCAAGCCGTAAAGTTTACCGTGTTTTTATACATTAAAACAACTTCCTCCGACAAATTCCCGCACCAGAGAACTCTGTGCAATTCCTTCCGTCGGAAGCGGCAGAAAATAGTCCAAAAACTTAAGCAGACGCTTCGCTTCCAGATATTCTGCACTGTCACGCGGAATCTGAAACAGAAGCGGTTCCGCATATACTTTAAGCACCGCAACCTCATACAGTAAAGCGGAATTAAACATGACATCCGCACTGTCCTGAAACGGGAAAATATTTTTTTCTTCTCCCCTTCGCACAGATTTCCACATCGCAATCGTCTCCTGTGCCGTCGTTCCACGGGTTCTGGCATCTCTCACGATCCGGCGTAACAGACGGCAGTCCGTCGTGGACAGCGGATTGTGTTCATCAATATTCAACTGTGTCAGCGCAGAAATATAAATCTTAAATTTACTTTCTGCGGGAAGTGTATACGACAGCTTATCGTTCAGACCATGAATTCCCTCTATGACAAGAATATCATTTTCTTTAAGCTGCAGGGTCCTGCCACGGTATTCCCTCTTTCCCGTCTTGAAATTGAAAGAAGGCATATCTACTTTCTCCCCTGCCAGAAGCCGGGTCATATCTTCATTAAACTGTCTGACATCCAGTGCCTCCAGACATTCAAAATCAAGATTTCCGTCTGCATCCCTCGGACACCGCTCCCTGTCATCATAATAATCATCCAGACTGATCGGATGCGGTTTTCTTCCCTTTGCCAGAAGCTGAATCGACAGGCGGTTGGAAAATGTCGTCTTTCCGGAAGAAGACGGACCTGCAATCATGACAAATTTAATTCCTTTTTTTGCTGCAATCTGTGCTGCCAGGGAACCGATCCGTTCCTCCATCAATGCTTCCTGAAGCAGAATAATCTGTTCGCCCCTGCCGGATGCGATTGCATCATTGAGCGCACCGATCGTTCCAACGTCCAGCATACGGCTCCAGCTGCGTGATTCTTTTAATGTGTGGTACAGTTTATTGGAGGTATGAAGCGGTTCCACTTCATCTCCCTTTTTATTTGGGAACAAAAGAACAAAGCCGTCTTCATATAACTCCAGATCAAACACTCCGAGGTATCCCGTGGATGGAACCATATAACCGTAATAATAGTCCTGATGTCCGTCCAGCTCATAAATATTGACACGCGAACTTCTGCGATAATGTAAAAGCCGCTCTTTGTCCTTCATTCCCTTATCATGAAACAGCTGTTCCGCATCTTCTGTTTTTACACTGCATTTCTTGATCGGTAAATCGGCCTCTACCAGACGCTGCATCTCTGCACGCAGTGCCTGCACGGCTGCTGCATCATTGGCAGTTCCATGCAGTTCACAGTAATAACTTTCTCCCAGAGAATAATATACCCTGATTTTTACCTGATCCTTCCACAGATTTTCTACCGCCTTCTGCAATAAAAGCGTCATACTTCTGCGATAGGTGCGTTTGCCGTCCCTGTCCGTCATCGTCAGAAACGAAATTTTACCGGGTGCCTTCACCACTTTTGAAAGTTCCCGCAGTTTTCCATCTACACATGCCAGTACAATCCTGTCACTGTAATTTTTCTGATATTGTTTTGCAATCTGTTCCAGTTTTGTCTGCTCCGGAATCAGAACCAGTTCGGTTTTCCCCGGCGCAGTCTCCAATGTGATCTCAAATTCCTGCACTTTTTATCGCCCCCAAAATCGTATACGCAGATTCATTCTGCTGTAATTTTTCCTGCACTTCTGCAATACGTCGTATGATCTGTTCCGATTCTTTCTGTGCTTCAAGCGTCTGCAGAATCTGTGTCAGCTGTCCATGCTGACGCACCAGAAACCGGCGCAGTACCGGATTTCCGTTTCTCAGAAGAAGCGGTCCGTAAATATCACAGACTGCTATTGTCTGATCGTTCAACCGGTTCCACGTTTCATCCTGCTCCGTTTTTACGGCACGCATCATCGGATAATATTTTCCTTCTTCACAGACCATATCTTCATCTTCAATTTTATACTGATGCTGGCGCAGATATTCCCGGACCTTATGTATTTCAGACTGTGGCTGCAAAATCAGTTCTTTCGCTGTACTGCAGACGGATTCCCCTTCCGTCAGAATATGCAGAATCAGTTCTCCACCCATTCCTGCAATCAGAATGGAATCCGCTTCATTTGGAAGCAGTGCCTCTGCCCCGTCCGAAAGCCTGGTCTGTATATCTTCCTCCAGCCTGGCTGCCCGGATATGTTCCTGTGCCCGGGCAAGCGGTCCCTCATTAATATCCATTGCAATGGCTCCCTTTATTTTCTGCCTCTGTACCAGTGCAATCGGCACATACGCATGGTCTGTTCCGATATCCGCAAGGATACCGCCGGTTGTAACCATGGAAGCCACTGCTTTCATTCTCCTCGATAATTTCATCATGTTACTCTAAATAATCCTTTAACTTACGACTTCTGCTGGGATGGCGAAGCTTACGGAGCGCTTTTGCCTCAATCTGACGGATTCGTTCTCTGGTTACATTGAACTCTTTTCCGACTTCCTCAAGGGTTCTCGCCCTTCCATCCTCCAGACCAAAGCGAAGCGTCAGCACTTTCTGCTCCCGCTCGGTCAGTGTTCCGAGTACCTCTTCCAGCTGTTCCTTAAGCAGCGTAAAAGTTGCAGCATCTGCCGGTACCGGTACATTATCATCTTTAATAAAATCGCCCAGATGGGAATCTTCCTCTTCTCCGATTGGTGTTTCCAAAGATACCGGTTCCTGTGAAATCTTTAAGATTTCCCGCACACGTTCCACCGGCATCTTCATCTCTTCCGCGATTTCTTCCGGCGTAGGTTCCCGCCCGAGTTCCTGCAGCAGCTGTCTGCTGACACGAATGAGCTTGTTGATCGTTTCCACCATGTGCACCGGAATACGGATGGTTCTTGCCTGATCCGCAATTGCACGGGTAATTGCCTGCCGGATCCACCATGTTGCATAAGTGGAGAACTTATATCCTTTGCGGTAATCAAATTTTTCTACCGCCTTGATCAGTCCCAAATTTCCTTCCTGAATCAGGTCTAAAAACAGCATGCCCCTGCCCACATAGCGCTTGGCAATGCTGACTACCAGACGAAGATTTGCCTCCGCCAGACGTTTTTTGGCATCTGATCCACGGTCGACATCCAGTTGCAATGCTTTGATCTCCGCTTGTATTTCTTCTTTTTCCTGTTCATCACCGGTTTCTGCCAGACGCTCTTTGAGCAGTGGAATTTTTTCAACTGCCACACTTCCGGCCTCCATCTTCTGTGCCAGCTCAATTTCTTCGTCTGCAGACAGCAGCGGCACTTTGCCGATTTCCTTTAAGTACATGCGTACCGGATCCTCGACACTTACGCCCTCCGGAACCGAAAGATCAATCTTTTCTACTTCTACCTCGTCTTCGTCATCCAGAATGATATCATCATCCTCATCATCCCCGTCACTGATCCTGAGGACATCTACTTTATTTGCTTCCAGGAAATCCAGAACCTTCTCCATCTTTTCTTCGTCAAGATTCATATCCCTGAAAAAATCGCTGATCTCCTGATACTCCAGAATGTTCCGTTTCTTTTTCCCCAGTTCCAGCAGACTTTTCAGTTTTTCTCTGAACTTTGCCTTTGTTTCTTCCGTTTCCACTGCTGCATTCTCTTCTTTTTTCTTTGCCATGTCGTTTCGTCCTCTCAGGTTACTTTCTATTTTGTCCCTAATCAATAGAAATATGCGTTTTCTTCAGCTTCTCCAATTCCTTCTGTTCATTGATCAGCTGCATAACGACCGTCAGATCATTCGGATCTGACTGCCGGCTTCGAACATCAATACTGTTTTCCTTGATTCTCTCAATTGTTTCCTTTAATGCTTTTTCTTTGTCCTGTTTTGTCTCTACTTCATGAATTTTTGCATTAAAAAGCCCCGCAATTTCTTTTTGTTCTTCCTCCTCCTGAAACCGGCTGATAATCTTTGCCGGATTCACCTGTCCGCTCTCCCCATACTGGGTGAACAGCTCCTGTGCCGCTTTGCGATACAGCGGTTCCGTGAAATCTTCCTCCGTGATCCATCCTTTGATGCTGTCAAAAAGCCGCGTATCCTCGATCAGCCAGGTCAGAAGCAGCTTCTGTGACTGTTTCATGCCATCTTCTTTCTTTTTTTCATGGATACCGCTCTTTAACGGAGCCGCCTTTGTAATCCCGCTCCCTGCCATTGCCAGATTATTCACAAGCTTCCGCAGATCCTCAAAGCCAATCCTGTACTTATCAGCGACCGCCTGGATATAATTGTTGCGCTCAAGCTCCTCCGGAAAGGCTAAAAGCCGCCGCGCCGTCTCATTATAAAATGCCGTCTTGGACTCCGGATCATTCATATCATAATTCTGCTCCAGCATACGGATTTCAAACAGAAAACTGTTTTCCGCCTGATCAATCCGCTTCTGATATTCTTCGGCCCCAAGTGCTTTGATAAATTCATCCGGATCTTTGTACGGCTGCATGTTTATGACTTTCGTGATAATTCCAACTTCTTTTAAAATCGGAATTGCACGGAGTGCCGCCTTTACCCCAGCCCCATCACTGTCATATGTCAGATACACTTCTTTGGTGTAGCGTTTCAGCAGACTGGCATGTCCACTGGTAAGCGATGTGCCAAGAGAGGCCACCGCATTGTCAAAGCCTGCCTGGTGCAGTGCAATGACATCCATATATCCCTCACATAAAAGCAGCTGCGGTTTTCTGGTTGTCCTTGCAATATTTAATCCATACAGATTCCGGCTCTTGTCAAAAATCTTCGTCTCCGGCGAATTCAGATACTTCGGTTCCCCTTCGCCCATGACACGCCCTCCAAATCCGATCACCCGGTTATGTACATCCATGATCGGAAACATGGCACGATTCCAGAATTTGTCATGGCCTCCGCGCACCTCATCGATGGAGACAAGCCCCGACTCTTTCAGCAGCGCATCGTCATATCCCATATGTCTTAAATAGCGATAGAGATCATCGCTGTACTGATCCGAATAGCCCAGGCCAAATTTGCGCATCGTTTCATCCGACAGCTCCCGCTTACGGAAATACGCATATGCTTTTTCCCCTCTCGGGCTGCGCAGAAGTTTATAAAAATACTTTGCGGCTTCTTTGTTAATCTCCAGCAGTTTCGTGCGCTTGTCCGCCTCACGTTTCTGTGCACCTGTCATCTCCTGCTTGGGAAGTTCAATTCCCGCACGATCGGCAAGTACCTGCATCGCTTCGGTAAAAGTATAATTCTCATACTGCATCAGAAATGTAAAAACATTGCCTCCCGCTCCACATCCAAAGCAGTAATACATCTGTTTATTCGGAGAAACGGAAAATGATCCCGTCTTCTCATTATGAAAGGGGCATAACCCAAAATATGTACTTCCTTTTTTCTGCAGACGCACATACCCGCCGATCACATCCACAATGTCATTGCGGGAACGTACCTCCTCAATCAGATCATCTGAAAAATACGGCGTGGAAATCCCCTCCTTTCTCTAGTCATCAATATCCATCCACTTTCCATGCCTGCGGCATAAAATTTTCTTTAAATTTGGTAATCGCATACTTATCTGTCATACCGGAAATATAGTCACAGACGATGCGCCCTTTGTCTTCACCCTCATCCAGCATTTTTAATAACTTTGCCGGCAGCTGCTCGATATGGTCCATATAAAAATAATACATCTGTTCCAGCATGGCCTTAGCTTTTACTTCCTCGCCTTTTGCGACCGGATTCCGGTATACATGTTCAAACATGAACAAGCGCAGATCCCGCAGCGCCTCCGCGGTCTCATCCGACATAATGATATCGTTTCTTCCCATACTGTTGCTGATGATATCGTGGATCAGGTGATCCAGGCGCTCTCTCGTGGTAAATCCCAGCGTACGACGCAGTTCCACGGGAATATCTTCCTCATCCAGAATCATTGCACGGATCGCATCGTCAATATCGGAATTGACATATGCAATCTTATCGGACAGGCGCACAATCTTTCCTTCCAGCGTGTGCGGAATCGTCCGTGTCTGATGGTTTAAAATTCCATCCCGGACCTCCCAGGTCAGATTCAGTCCTTCTCCGTCTTTTTCCAGTTTTTCTACAATACGTACGCTCTGTTCGTTGTGGCGGAACCCGCCTTCATACACCTGATTCAGCAGAAATTCTCCTGCATGTCCAAACGGTGTATGCCCCAAATCATGCCCCAGTGCTATCGCCTCAACCAGATCTTCATTCAGCCGGAGCGCCTTCGCAATGGTTCTCGCATTCTGCGATACTTCAAGCGTATGTGTCAGCCGCGTCCGGTAATGATCTCCCATCGGTGTGAGAAAAACCTGCGTCTTACTTTTCAGTCTCCGGAAAGACTTACTGTGCAGGATACGGTCACGGTCCCTCTGAAAGACCGGACGAATATCACACTGCGGTTCCTCCCTGTCTCTGCCCTTTGAATTTATGGACAGACAGGCGTACGGACTTAAAGTATCTGCTTCTATCTGTTCTATTCTTTCCCGAATTGTCATATTCTGCTCATTTCTGCGGCACAAACCGCCAAAATCCTTACAATATTTCAAACAACTCTACATATTATATATTCTGCGTGAATTCCTGATTTCCTTTTTTATTTTGCATTTCCTCCGAGTACTTTCCGCAGCTGTTGCAGACAGATACCCGTAATCTGATTTTCGTAGCTTCCAAAATAAAATTTGTTATCTTTCACCAGAATACATCCGACCCAGTCTCCATCCACAGGATCTTCCTCCAGCGCCTGCTCCATCTCCTGATATCCCCGAAGTGTAAAATAGGCATCATAATCCGAAAAATCCGCTGTGCGGTAAGTCACATCCGGGAACTGCATCCTGAGTCCCCGTATCAGATCCGCCGGACATGCCACATAGCCTGTCGGCTCGTGCGAATATGCCGATTCTAAAGCCCAATCTTCATCCCAGAGAAGAAACATATCATCCGTTTCCCATGTCTTATCTGTTTCCACCGATGCCACCGGTGCATACGTTCCTCCATCGGTTCCGGCTGTCTGTACGAGATTTGTTTTTCCGGTCGGATCGGTATACAGAAGATTTGCAATCGCAAGCTGATAAAACCGACTGTCGCAGCGCTCTCCACGCTCTGCCAGATAGCCCTGGGCAATTCCGTTTTTCTCCAGATCCGCCCTGCGGTATCTTTTGGCATCAGAAGTACTATCACGACAACAATTGCAGCAGCCGCAATACTGCAGCCAACCGTCACAATCTTTCTGATCATCCGGTGTCTGCGCGATTCTTCTTCCCCGGCGGATGCCGGTATTCCATCTATATTTTTAACCGCATACTGTCTGGATGCATAGTTAAATACAAATGCACCGATGACAAGAATAAAAACAACCATTGCCAACAGACAGGTGATTTCCTGCCAGGTCCGCATCCGGCCGCAAAGCAGCAGATGATCGATCAGACATGTTGCTCTGCCTGATGATTTCTGTTCAAATTTCAAACGACAGACGCCGTTCATTCCAATACATACCAGTGCAAACACCGCACCATCAACCAGTGCATAGCGAATCCACCGCACCTTTTCCCGGATTACAGCAAGCGGAAACAGTGAAAGCACAAACGCAAACATGATCATCCCAGCAAAAAAATATGCCCATTTTTCCAAAAGCGATGTGTTCCACATCTGCCGTACATATTCCACTGCGGAAGCTCCATTGATATTTCCCCAGCCGGTGACCCGGGAGATCAGAAACGCAATTCTTAAAATTCCCCATAAAACCAGATAACCAGCAGCATATTTCCACAACAGCCGTCCTGTGATCTGACGATCTGACAATTCCTGCTGCATCCCTCCGTTTTCCATTCCCGCACGGGTTCGTATCCGGAAAAATACCAGCGTAAATGCAACAAACGCAGGAAATCCACCCATACTTCCAACAAACCCATTGATAAAAAGCATCACCGTAAATGCCAGTATGGCGGAAACCAAAAGACGCATCGGATCTGCATCCATCGTTTCAGGTTCTTTCTTATCATACTTCATGCCATAGCCTCCTTTTTGTGATCCTTAAGAAGCGCCCATGCCGTAATTCCTGCCGTCAGTGCTTCCGCAGCCATAAACGACAGCCAGACACCACGGATTCCAAATATACGTGACAATATCACGGAACACACCGCGATAGCTACAAATCCTCTGCAAACCGAGGCCGTAAATGCCTCTTTTGCATGCTCCGATGCACTCAGATATCCGGTTCCGATAATATTGAAACCGGCAAACAAAAATCCAGTCACATAAAGCCGCATTCCTGTAAATGCATATTCCGCCATCTTTACCGAATGTTCACTGTTAAACAAGGCTACCATCGGGTCTGTAAATCCCCAGACAAGCGAAATAATCAAAAGACTGAAAACAACGCCCGTAGCCAGTCCCAGATGCAGAATCTTTTTAACCGCACGTTCATTCCCTTCTCCGTAATAACGGCTGACCAGTGGCTGGGCTCCTTGGGAAATCCCGTTAAAAATACAGGTAAATATGAGTGCAAAGTTGGCAATCACGCCATAGGCAGCCACTCCTACATTTCCGGCAAGCCCTAAAATCAGGTAATTAAAAAGCGTTGTTGTCACTCCGGAAGAAAATTCTCCCACAAATGCCGGCACCCCCAGCTGGCAGGATGCTGTAAGCATCCGTACCGATGGTCTGGTCTTTGCAAACTGTACCTTATTTTTCTTCTGACAAAAATGAATACTGCAGATTAATATGCTGACGATCGGAGAGGCTGCTGTGGCAAGTGCTGCTCCTGCCAGTCCCATCCCCATCGGAAACATAAACACATAGTCAAGGACAACATTGGAAAAACTTCCCATCATCGTTCCAATCATGGCGAGGGTCGGAGCATTGTCGTTGCGGACAAACGCAGAAAACACATAATTCATCATAAAAAACGGTGTAAATAATAAGAAAATCCTCGTATATGTGCGGCCCAGCTGCGTGATCCCGGCATCCGCCCCCATCATATGCATCACCGTATCCGGAGAAAAAATGCCAGACAGGACGAATGGAATGCTGATTATGAGGATACACAAAATCGCATTTGCAAAATATTTCTTTGCACTGTCATCTTCCTGTGCTTTTAATATCGTATACCGGGTTGCCGATCCTACCCCAATCATCGATCCTATGGCAAAAATCAGGTTATATACCGGCAGCACCAGATTCAATACGGTAATCCCGTCCGTTCCCGCTGCCTGCGAGATAAAGAATGTATCCACGATAATATAGCAGGAAATCCCCAACATTCCACAGATATTCTGAGAAACATATTTTATAAACTGTTTTTGAATATTCATATTTATATAGTTATCCTTTTTGTTGTGTGCATCAGCATGCTTCGTTATACATTGTCACCAGGCGGAGCCTGATGACCTGCGCATGCATCAGCATGCTTCATTATACCATATTTTATATAACAAAAAAGCCTTGATCTCTCAAGGCTTTCTCACATCTTAGTGCGGAAGATGGGACTTGAACCCACACGATCGCAATGATCACAAGATCCTTAGTCTTGCTCGTCTGCCAGTTCCGACACTTCCGCATGTCTTAGCGACTCGTTTATAATAGCAAACTCTCCCTCATATGTCAATGGTAATTTTTAATTTTTTTAAATTTTTTCTTTTATTGCAACAAAATAAAAAAAATTAAAATTATCTATTGACATATTGCTCAGATTCCTATAGAATAGCATTTGTTCGCAGGAGTGGCGGAATTGGCAGACGCGCAGGCTTCAGGTGCCTGTGGTAGCAATATCGTGTGGGTTCAAGTCCCATCTCCTGCATCGAAAAAGGATTCATCCAGACGGATGAATCCTTTTTGTTTATCTATAGTTTTTAAACCATCCTATGACTCTGACTCCGTTTCCCCAGCCGCTGCCTCCATGACAGATTCCACCGACACCACTTCCGGTCCGGCTGTAAATGCTTCCTCTGCATCGGCTGCTTCCATCGGATCCTCATGCTCTTTCTTTTCCTCATCTTCCCAGAGCGAATCATACTTTTTGCGTTTTTCCAACCGCGCCATCATTCCGGCGTTTTTCGCCATAATATAGAGATCCTTATTATATTCCATCAGTTTCTTCTCATCCTGCATCGGCACCTGATCTCCATGCATCAGGCGTCTTGCCACGGTCATGATCTTTCCCATTTCCTCCCCATAATCTTTTGCGGCCTCGCCCTGCTGCTTTGCCACAACACTGTTAAACTTACCTTCCCATTGCGCCATAAGCTGATTTACATAATTCTGATACTCGTCCTGTTTCTCCGCAACCGCATTATATTTCAGTTCCAGTGTAGCAGCTTCATCCGCATACCGTGTTTTTCCATCCGGCGTACTTTCCATCCGCTCCTTTAACTCTTCCCGCTGCTTCGACAGTTTGAATTTCTGCTCGTTATATGATTTCAGAACAGAACTGTAAATTCCCCTTGCCTCTCCTGTTTTCATAATATTTCCTCCGTGAAATGCATCCATCCATTGTTTCCTTACATTTCATATATCGGACTATTCACGCGATTCTTTATTTATATTCTACTCTTCCCGCCATTCTTTTAATGCAGCAGAAAGCTTTCTGTCAATATCTATTCTGGTTGCTTCGCACGCATCAGGGTATTCTTTTGCCGCTCTGAATATAAAGCGCAGCACAAATTTAAGTCCTACCGGCAAAGCCATACGAAGCAAAGATTCCGGCAGTACAAAATGCGTTCCATGTTCATACACAAGTGGTACATATTGACAGGCATGAGGGCGCTCCTTTAAACGCTGGTCCATGCGGCGGATATACTTTCCCGCTTCCCAGAAAGAATCATCATCTGCACCAACAAGAAACAAAAAACAGCTTTTTCATAGTTTTTCCCTCGACTTGCCAATCAATAATCAACACTTATCGTTCCTGTCAATGTCAAGTTAGCACACGCTAACCGTGCTGTCAACTTTTATTTACTTTGACAAACGCATAAATGATACATAAGATTGCTGCAATTGTCTCGGATAAAACGGTTGCAAATGCTGCTCCTGCCACACCGGTTTTCAACACAACTACAAACAGCAGATCGAGCACGATGTTGAGCAGGCTGCAGAACACAAGAAAAATCAGCGGTGTTTTGGAATCTCCAAGCGCTCTTAAAATAGAAAACGGCGTAAAATATGCGGCAACCGCGATCAGACCGCCCATGAAAATATACATATACGTCAGTGCATCCGGCATAAGAGACTCTGGTGTGTTTAATAACAATAAAACAGGTTTCGTTGTTACAAGTGAATGACCGTCATGATTAAGGCAATCAATATACAGGTATAGCCGCCATTTGCAATGGATGCAGCCGTACCCTTTTCATCTTTCGCTCCAAAATACTGCGAAACCACAACTCCCGTTCCGATTGCCGCGCCCATGCACATGGACATAAATGTCATGGAAAGCGCATTGGTTGCACCAGTAACAAAATGTCAATAGTTTTTTAATCATTTTTTCAAAAAGGCAAAAAAATAGAACGTATAGTTTATTTCCATACGCTCTATCTCACATTTCATATTAAATTTTGAATTCTACAAATTGGAATTGAGATTTCATATATTCCAAGGAATTTAATAACTGTTATATTTTATTATCAAATATCTCTCAATCCCTTGAAAACACTAAGTTTATCGCAGGTGAGCTTTCCCTTAGACTTTCCCTTATGTTATATCTTCCCATATGGATTTACGAACTCTGATAAGGGAAAATACAAGGGAAAGAAAATCCTATAAAACAGTATAACACAAAATAAAAACGACATGGTGAACTGATTAAAATGCTTCTGATTTTTTACAAATGATTGATTGAATGATAAGGAGATTTGATACGATGAGAACGATATTTGCAGAATACAATCCACACAAAAACAGCATTGATATATATACCAGTGCTGGCTATATGCTCCGCATTGACTGCTGGGAAGCAGAAAAGAATTTAAAAACAACACCTGGATCAGATTGTGCGTTAAATGCACTTG
>QWCB01003272.1_pt1 | contig 12495 bp, 5 predicted proteins | sample 1972511 | NCBI WGS metagenome assembly QWCB01 (sample SAMN09866719, study PRJNA288562) | Human gut metagenome isolate term5_stool, whole genome shotgun sequencing... | isolation source: gut | host: Homo sapiens | place: USA: California
CAGGGTCTATCTAGTGCTAGAAAGGACTCTTCATTTGATGCCTTTATAGAGACAGCTCCTAGCTCGCTTTCTGAAGATCGACCGACATAATGTACGACCTCTTCGCTGAGGCCACACTCTAAGAGATCCTCGATGGAGATACCGCCATACTCTAACAAGTACTTGATGCTCCTGGCGTGGAGGATATTAGGGTTCTTACGAATCTCCTCTAGGATATCTTCAGGAGTCAGCTCCGTGCTGTTATAAAACCTAGAGATTTCCTCTTCAGCGTCATAGGTTCTTCCTAGTGTGTAATCAAGCCTTTCGACCTCTTCGGTAGGATCTATGTACACCCGTCGGCTACGGTTGCTTATCTCTTGGAGCAACTGATTAGCCTCATAGTCGTAAGGTGAATCAGGGTAGTTACGTAGGAATTGCCTGAGTTCTTTACTACTTGCTTTGTCCACACGTTGCCACGCATTCTCGATGTCTTGCTCTTGGGCTGCTTTTTCGGCAGACCTTTGGGCTGTGGCTCTTAGTGCTCTAATCTTCTCCTTTGCCTGTGCAGTATGCTGACCGTTAGGGTACTTGGCGAGATAAGCCTCAAAAGCCTTTGGTGTATTCTCTTGCTCTGCGCGATCAAACTCTTTATGATCGCTCTGAGAGAGAATATCTTTGACTTTCTTCCTCTTGGATCGTGAGTATGCTCGTCCGAAATTGTCTTCAAGGTACTGCTCGCTAACCTCTCCCCGTATGATGGCTTCAGCTATCTCCTCTGCATCGGCCATTGAGACACGAGCCTCGTCCCATCCTGAGTAGTTAGAGTCGTCCGAGACTTCTATGTCTACCTCTTCTTCCTGAGGCGTTGCTATCACCACATGGTCAGAGTATGTCTTATCTCCATGAGAAGTGGTGTCAGAATCGTTGTTTGTAGTATTGGACGCAGAGGGTACACTGTTATTTACTATGTACATAACCTCATCACGCTTAGCTTCGTCAAAGCGCTCTCCAGCTTTTTTTATTAGCTCGCGCTCAGAGATAAGACCTTTGGAGATAAACTCCGCAATCTGCTGGGCGGAGTATTTATCTATGTTGTTGATGACGTCATTTTTGTCGAAGGTGCTCATAGTCGCTTGTACTGATGTTTCGATAGATATGGGTCGTTAGTGATACTAAGCCTAAAAGTGGACAGAGGGTGCGTGATCATAACTCGAATGTTGAGCTCTTGCTCTTGCTACCTTGTCCCTCGCTCTGCTGGTTATCATTGTTGAGTGAGAAGCTGGAGGGCTCCCGCTCATTTGCTTTGAGAGGCACTTCATCGGACAATGAGATGTCCTGTCTGGTGTCTTGTCTGGAGTCTTGTTGAGTGACTAGCCTAGACGATTTTCCTAGGTTTTTACCACCTTTCCATAGGCTATAGTAGTTTCTAGCCTTGGTGTGTCGTTGCTGTAATAAGTAGGGAGTGATGAGTAGACTATAGAGAAGCAAGCCTAGCCATATAGTATGCTTACTGAAGCCACTCTGGTTGCTCACGATCTCCTTGACCTGACTGAAGGAAGCCTGGCAATGCTCTAAGAGTCCGACAGCCTGCTCGAAAGAAGGGTACTGAGCTTCATGGGTGAGACGGACGCTACTGAAACCTTCTAGCTGGCTGACCCACTGTGATACTCCACTCAAGATGGCTTCTGTATTGCCTATGAGAAAAGGATTCCACACAGAGGGCTTCTGACCATTGACCTCTATCCACTTTTGTGCTTCCTCTCTAAACTGCGCAAAGGCTTCTGTCGGAGGTAAAAGCTGTAGTCTGAGTGTCAGAAGGTAGTTTTCCTTAGCATAGGGGCTGTGATCAGCACTAGACCCACGATGGTTGGATCGAGAGGGTAAGCTGGAGTCGAGTGTGTGACTGTAACTGTCTAGTCGCTCGTGGCAGTACTGATCGTACTCCTTAAAGAGTCCCTTGAAGGTATTGACCCCGTCTGCAAAGTTCTTTTGGATCTCTTCGCTCTGCTCTATGACACGACAAGTGTAGTTGATAGGGTGTAGAGAGAGTAGGAAGATAGGCAGTGTCAGAAAGACTAAAGCACGCTCCCACCAGATGCGCTTGGCAAAGTGTCTGTTTGTACCCTTTAGGAACTGGATGCCTAGAAAGAGACCCAACGAGACAATCGTAAAGGTCAGGTCAGGTATCGGTGGCACTACAGAAGCTACGAGTAGGGCCTCTACATAGTCTCCCGTCTTATAGAAGCCTTGCATATAGGTGCCGATCGCCATAGCGATGATGGCGAAGGCAAGCGTAGCATTGGCCCAAGAGAATGAGGGACCCTCATTCCATACATTGCTATTCTTTCCCATAGAGGATGTAGTTTATCTATTCTTGTAATTGTCTCTGGATGTTATCTATCTCTTGCTGTAACGCACGCTGCTGCTCTTGTAGCTCGCTGAGCCGTGCTCTCAGCTGTGCTTGGGAGTCTGTAGCAGATGACTCTGTGGACTCTCTGCCGACCATCTCCCCGTCAGGTTGGACAGTGCCATCCCCTTGTTTAATCTTGCTGATAGAGCCGTCTTGCACCATCTGCTTGAGGAGTGTCAGAGCTCTATCGATCTGTATCATAGGAGTGTCGCTATGCTCTATTGGATAGCCTGAACGTCTCAATATGTAGAGAGCTTGCTGGGCTGTCAGCGAGGAGTAGGTACTACGCATCAGTGCTACTGAGCCTGCGACTATGGGAGAGGCCATACTGGTTCCATCGTAAGACTCGAATGATCGGTGAGGAGTGGCACTGTAGATGGCAACGCCTGGTGCTGCTATGTTGGCTCCCTGATCGTAATTTGTAAAGTCTGAGAGATTAAGGTCAGGGTTGACCGCTGCGACATTGAGCGTCGTTAGCGAGTTCCTACAAGTGGGAGAGAGAGCTGCCACGACATTCTCATTGCCCGTAGCAATGACTAGGATAGCATTATGCTTTGTGACAGTCTTGGTTACATGCTGAAAGACCTGCTCGTAACCCTTGAAGAGAACCTTCGCAAGCTTGCGCTGCTCGTCTCGAGGTAGCCTAGCAAACTGCTCCATACCACTGGGCCCTAAGGACATATTGACTACGTCTGCTCCATGTAGCACAGCATACATAATGCCACTGACCATAGCTGATATGGTACAGAGCCCATTGTCAAAGACCTGTACAGGCATAATCTTACAGTTGGGGGCTATGCCTGCGGCACCTTGATTGTAGTATGCAGTAGAGCCAGCCGCTATTGCAGCGACGTGGGTGCCATGACCCTCACCAGTACTCAGGTAGTTGTTTTTAGTGAACACATTGTAGGGCCTATAGAGACGCCCCTGGAAGATGGGGTGGCTAGCATCTATGCCATCGTCTATGACCGCAACGATAACCTCTGGGCTACCCTTGGTCATCTGCCACGCAGCAGGTGCGTTCACAGCTTTGAGGTGCCAGCCTCTTAGATTGTTACCATTGAGATCCCGTGTAGGAGTACCAGCATGCTCTACGATAGCCTCGTCGACGACAAAGAATGGCTGACGTGGTAACTCCTGAGGCAGTCTCTTGCCAAGTGACTCGCGCTCTGACGAAGGTACTTGGATCTGAATCAGCTGAGCATTGGGATCAATGCCGATGACGCGGTAGTTGTCGGAGGGGTACTTCCCCTTGAAGTCTTTGACCCACTGCTGTAAGTTTGCATTGTCATCGGTTAGATAGACATTGAGCCGATCCGCTATGATGGGGATCTGCTCATCGGAGTCAATGATGCGAGGCGGTCTGCCGTCGTCACCCATAATAGGTGCCACAACAGCACCATCCGGTAGACGATCATCATCTCCGAGTATGTCTCTGACTCGACCATTGTCATCGTAATAAGAGCCATCGTCTCCTCGTATCTGATCTACAGAGCCTACGCTGTCTACGGGGATCTCCGCATAGACTCGATCTTCGTCTTCTTCATAAAGGTGCGATGCGCAACTGCTACATCCGCTCCCGAGCAACCATAGTATTAGGAATAGAAGTAGTAGAAATAGGAGTCCCCACAGGAGCCACTCCCACCAAGTTCGTTGCCTCCACCAATACCAACTATACCACCATCCTTTATTCTGCTCGTATTGGGCGGTAAAGGTTGTATCTTCACTCAGAGGTTGCGATATATCGGGAGACCAACCAGTGAAGCGATAGCCTCTCTTGCTCTTGACTCTAGGAATGGCGCTTGGAGCGACTGCAGATCCCAGCTCGATAGGCATATCGACTTCTCTGCGCCTTCTCTTCAGCAGACCATGCTCCCCAGCATTGAAGGTAGCTCGTACGCTCGAGGAGCGATACTGAGCTGTCGCTATGATATCGCTTTGGATAGGCGCATCGAGGTTGACATCCCAGCCTGTAAAGAGGTATCCACTCTCAGGTGTGATCGTAGGTATCTGACTAGCGTCTAGACGACCTTCTCTAGGTATGGTGACACTACTAGCCCCATAATCTAGCCTTCCATGCAGACCAGGGTTAAAAGCTACAACGAGGAGATCCTCCTGAGGCTCCTCTACCTTGCTGTATGGCGGAGGCGTGACGGGCGGCTCCTCGGGAGCAATCTCTTGGGGTGTCTCCTCCACTTCTGACTCTTGGACTGCCTCTTCAGGCTCTGGCTCTTGAGGTGCTACAAAGAGCTCTTCGAGAGGAAAGACCTTGATATTCTTCTCCTTCTCTCTCATACCCCACGCTACGACGACGACTCGGTCATCATAACAATAGATAAATCGCTCGTCAATGCTGGAGAGGATCCCTGCGAGAGTCATCCGCTCCTCCTCATTGCGACACTGCTCTACAGCTTGCTGGTAGTGCGTGAGCGTCTCTTGCAGGATCTCCTCATAGTGCGCTCGCGCCTCACCCTCTAGCTGAGAGAGTAGTCTGGGTGCCTTTTGCCACTGCACACCATGCCATACGATGGTGCCAAAGTTTGGGTCAAAGTCAGGCTGTGCTAGGAAGTCTTGATACTCCTTGGAGATGTTGTTCTGGAGGATAGGCTCTACACTATTGTAGCGCTTGTAGAGCTGATCGCTACCTAGTCGCTGGATCTTGTCAAAGTACTTGAGATTCGTTTGGCAGAGCCTGCGCTTGCCATAGAATTTGTTGTCCCTACTCATAGTTCAATTGTCTAGTTTATAGGATTTGGGTACTAGCGATGATATCCCCAAGCTCTTTGTTGGCTACAGGATCCTTGGTAGAGGCATCAGAGGTGAGGAGTATACAGTCGATGACCCTGCCCTGCCATAGCTGAAATTGCTTGAAAAACGAAGACTTCATAATCGTCGTGACCGTGTTAGACCCAGTCGGGTTATTGTATACGGCAAGTCCGGTGATCACATCATCGATAGGTTTGTTACCACGGCTAGGCTCTATGTGTACGGTAGGCTTGTGCATGACAGAACACTTCTCAGCTCTCTGACTGATGATCCTTCGATCATCATCATCGACGAAGTCACTGCCCATAGTGCAGACAAAGTGATTGAGGAAGAGCGAAGCGTAGTCTGCTATGAAAGTAGGTAGTACAGACTTCTCTTGGATCGATATGATGTATCCCTCTATCTGCTGCTCTAGTTCACGCTTTATCTTTTTGCTCTTGGCCAGAACGATGAGCTTGTCGATTACGTCTGCTGCCTGATGGATATACTCCTTGACCTCCTCTACCTTGCTGCTTAGATAGCTCTGCCATGTGGTTAGGATCTTGAAGGCGAGGAGCTTCTCGATGGTTGAGTTGAGTTCATTGGCTCCTGAGGAGAGCTCCTCGAGCGTGACTCCATACTCCTCGAGGATCGCCTGACTATCTGCACCGAAGTATCCCTCGACAAGCTGCTTGACCTGATCGGCAGATGTGTCGCCTGATATGCCTAGCGTCTCACGTAGGAGTAGCATCGCATTGAGATCCTTAGGAGTCTCCTTCTGTAGGATCAGTATATCATAGGCAACACGATGCAACAGGCTTGCGGGTATCATAAGACTGTCTATAGCGTAGCCAAAGATCTCAGGACGATTGCCCACCTCCATCGTACTCCTGCGTATAGAGCCGACCACCTTCTGTATGCGCTTATTACGTTCGGACGACTCCTCAGACTCATAGTGTGGCTCAAGGAGTGAGAGCGTACTCTCCTTAATCTCGTTGAGCTGCTGTGTATAGCGCTCGCGTCTGGCAGCGTCTAGACAACCTGCGATCTTGTTTAGATCCTCTATGATTGCTTTAGAGCCATCGTTGCGAGGGGTCGCTACCGAGTCCCAAGCCTTCTCAGGGTCGCGAAAGTGAGCCTTGACAAAGGGGTGATCGATAAAGCTTTGTCGTACATCCTTTACAAAGTCAGGGTACTCACTATTCTGCGCATAGCCAGTCTCGGGACTCTTGTTTGCCCCGTCACTATAGCCTACGAAGATGCGGTCCTTGCCTGACCAGTAGTAGTCTCTCAGGAGGTATATGCTCTGGAAGGCTGAGGAGGGCTGCGTAGCGTCTGGCTCGATCCAATGGTCGAACCACCTGGCAGTGCCGATCAGCTCGGGGATCACTACATCAAAGCGCTTCCACCGCTCACTCAGTTTGTTTTCGCCCGAGGTCTCTTTTTGCGATAGGACATCCATCTTGGTACAGACCAGCTCTTTGTTGAACTTAGTGCCGATGAAGAATAGAGGCGAGACACCCTGTAGCTTCTTTAGGTACCTGCTTCGCTCGGCCTCGTTCTTGCCAATGTTCTCGCTGATCCACTGGGTGATGGTGTTGCCTAGAGTAGCCTCTGTGCGCTGGTCATTGTGATGGCAAAAGAGTACAGCACTAATAAGCAAGGCGTGCGAGTACTTGTTAAAGAGATAAGCCACCTTACCACGGCGGAGTAAGGCTGGGATAATGTCTCTCTCTCCCTCTTGCTGGCTCAGCGAGTGTCCCTCGACCTGCAGACGAGAGCGTGCCCCTGGGAAGTCTAAGAGGTCTAGCTTCTTGAGAAAAGGTCGCTCTGTGGCAATCTCTGATGGCAGGGTGAAGGTGAGCTCAGCAATCAGAGCCGAGAGTGAGGACTTTCTAAAGTCCTTGCAGAGTAGGCCAGTTGCTCCGAAGACGTCTACCAGGGGTTCATCACTACTATTCTCAGCCTTCTGCTCGTCAGACATAATGTAGTCTAGCCACTCCACCTTGAGTATGGAGCCGTACTCTCTCAGTACTGCTCTAAAGGGAACATATACTACCGAGGCAAAGTGTAGCTTCTTGAGTTCTCTGATGAGTGTGCTAAAGAGCTGAGTGATCGAGGGATTGTCGTGCCATAAGAAGGAGAAGAGCTGACTCCAGCGATCTGGGTGTATGTACTCAATGCTGGCTCCTATCTCGTAGGGAAAGCGAGAGTTGACCACTTGCTGAGCCTTGAGGCCCAGCTCCCTCTTGATGTACTCATATATATATAGAAGAGATCATCTTCGGTCAGAAACTCCTGCTTACCCTTCTCCCGATCTATGCACTCCTTGAGTTCATTGCGCAGTCTCTCCGTAAGATCTATCTCTTGCTGATCCTCTACATCGAGCTTGAGGTCATTGTAGTAAGAGTCGCAGAGCATAGTCAGTATGTCTGCTATGCTAAAGAGGGTTATCTTGACCTGTCCTCTTGGAGTCGCATTGTCTTGGCGAGTCGTAAACCGAGTCACGATACCTGTGGACTCCGTCTGAGAGAGGTTCCCCCCACTAGTATTTATCTCATCGATGAAGCTGTACTTCCTATCCCCGTCACTGATCTCAAATGGGTTCGTCGGTGTGGATAAGAGACTGCTCATCAGGTACGACTTACCCACTTGGCTCTCTCCGTAGGCGGCTACAGAGCAGTTGATCTCGAGGGTATTCTTAACGCGCTTTATATCTCGGCGCTTGCGCTCTAGTAGGGTAGACTCGAGGTTTTCCTCGGGATACTTCTTGCTCCACTGTATGGCTCGCTCTAGTGCGCTGAGCTGATCATTTATGTTGGCTATCATAAGGATGTTCGATTCTTGTTAGACTGTACGCTCTCTTACTCTAGATTGAAGACACCAGTATCCAGCCAGTAGCCATCCTCTAGGCCGAGGCTCTGTACATTGATAGAGAGGTCGCTGACTGTTATATCCTCATCGTTCTTGTCGGTGATGCTCTCGATCTCGATATCCTCAAGATTGGTGACATCTCGACTCAGATGGATCGTGAAGGGAAGTCTCTTTTCTAGGCTTTTAACCTGCAGATCTACCTCTTGTAGTATCTGTAGATCGTTGAGATGAGGCTTAGCACTCTTCAGCCGACGCCCCATACCAGATCGGTTGAAGCTGATGGTAAAGAGTGGGCGAGCTGGATAGATGTCTACATCCAGCTGCTTGATCTGGAGAGACCTGGGAAGAGACGATACGACTACATCTCCAAAGGGTGAACTAGGCGTGAGCACATACGAGCTGTGGAGCGTATTCCTTGCAGAGTCTGGCTGCTCCACATAGTTGACGATAGAGGTGAGTCGCTCGCCTAGGAGCTTTGTGTCTAACTGAAAGCCCTTGAGACCGCCCAGCTCTGATGAGTAGAAGCCGATGAGTCCTCCCACGGCAACCACCGTCTTGGGGTTGGTTATGTAGCCCGTATTGCTGCCGAAGGGGTACCAGTAGCCTACGTTGTAGTTGTTGAGCAGGATAAGCCTATTAGGCGATAGAGGGTAATACTTGAGGAATATATCTCGTATCGGGGCCAAAGAGGCTGGACGCCCAGAGAGAAGGAAGATGTCGCATCCCGTTGAGTAGGCTATGCTGGAGATGATCTTCAGCAGAGGCTCAAAAGACTTGGAGACGATGTCGTAGATCTGCTGGCCACTAAACTCCCACGAGAGCTCTCTCATAGAGAATCCAAAGAACTCCTCGAAGCCTCTCTGTACAGACTCGTTGGGCTCTTGCTCTGCCGAGGGAAAGAGATCCTCATAGCGCACGTTGCAGTCACGCCTTTCCTCAGAGAGGAGCGAGAGCAGATGATACATCAGAGGTATGGTGTACTGCAGGTTGAAGTTGCGTCTCAGGTTACGCTGCCTTATAGTCTGACCTGCATAGTTGGGCCCAAAGAAGTCTCGTAGCTTCTGCCTATAAGCATGCTCATCGAGATCTGCCAGCTTCTTGCGAAAAAAACCCTCGTCACTGTAAAAGAGCAAGCCATTGATCAAATCATAGAGCATATCATCTCCTGCGAAGTAATAGCTGTCGTAGAAGAGAGGCTCAGGAATCACCTTCGTAATTCGATCTTGCTCGTACGTATACTTACAGATCATCAAGTCTGAGGTGCCAGCACCGATATCTAGTGACCCGACGGTGAGCGTGGGGCGTGTTCCTGCTGCCTTCTTGCCATATAGATTGAAAAACTCCTCGCAAAAGCCATTGTACTTCTGCCCTATCTCGCTATACATATAGACCAGCTGAGAGCAAGTCGCCTCATCGTAGTACCAGTACGGAGTATCGTCAGCATCCTTATTGATCTGGGGATAAACCTCGATACGCTGATCGTACTGATGGTATGTAGAGAAGAGATAGTTGGCATCTTCGGCACAGTGTACTAGAGCCTCACGCTCCTTCTGTGACATAGCCGTAGGACAGGTTATGATGACACGCCGTAGTATGCGAGGGCTGTCTACAGAGCCACGATCCTCACGATATGAGACACTATTAGAGTACATAAGCGTCTGCTCCAGGATCTCGAGGAAGGCGAGCGTCATCATCGTACGCCGTGAGTAGTAGAAGGTTTGCCCTCCCGTGCTGCCATCGCGAAGTATCGACCCGTCACTAGCTATCATCTTGGAGATACCTGGTAGGTAGAGGACGTCGTCTGGATCTTTGTCGTTCGGAAGGATAGAAAACTTCCACTCCTTCTGACTCCTCTGCTTGTCCCACAGATATCGCTTGGGACTAGAGAGCGTCATAGGCATCTCCTCATTCTCCTCACTCTTGGCTAGATGTAGGATCCGCTCAGCCTCATGACCGAGCCGCACTATACTCGGGTAGGTAAAGCGCTCACTATTGCGTTTGCCTATCTGTCCGAAGCTCACCTTGCGTGTTACCAGTCGCATAGCAAAAGGCTCACTCAGGTAGCTCACACGGGGATCCTCTAGATCCTCTAGAGCTGTAAAGTCGAGAAGCCTCAAGAGTGCTGTCTGCTCAAAGATCTTATGATCCTCGACCAGTACCGCCGTGGTGCGCGAGTTGCCTATATCGATCACGAGATCTAAGTCCTTGCCGGGCACTCCCTGTGATCGATAAAGCTCCACCTCGGGGAAGAGCTCATACCGAGCCACATGATAGATGAAGGCCAGGTAAGCCGTCAGGTAAGACTTCTTCTTAGAGGTGCGAAGTCTCTCTGGCGACTCTACATTAGGATATGCTAGAGAGAATAGATACTCATCCACATTGATTGAATTTTCTCCCTGTGAGGTGCTGTAGTCTATCACACCGAGAGGCTCATCACAGAGCTTTAGCCTCAGGGAGGCCATCACCTCATCGGGGAAGTAGGGGTTCTCATCATTCTCGCTATCCTCCTCCGTCGTATAGGTGTCGAAAGCGAGTATAACCCGATAGCTTTTCTCCTCGTTATCACTCTCGGGCAAAGGCACAATCTTAAAGCGACTCCAGTTGTACGGCCCCTGCTCAAAGCGAAAGCCCAGCTTCTTGAGGTAGGGGAGCGGGAGCCACTGATTGCCATACGCAGAAATGAGATTGAAGAAATCTGAGATGGTACTGCGATATATCTGATGATTGGGTTTGTCTGGAGAGACCTCTAGAGGAGAGATGCCCGCATTGGCTAGATCCTTGATAGTAATCGGCTGTGTGTCTTCGATAAAGCCCTCCTTATCGAGCTCTATGTAGCGATAGTAGTGAGGAGTGCCATCCTCATCTTTGACCTCGTAGAGTAGCTCGATCTGCCACGACTCATCTACAGACTGGTACTCATAAAACCATAGAGGAGCCTTCTCACGCAAATCTAATGTGAAGTCAAAGGAGATAACCTGGATGCCACTATTAGCTATAAGCGATATCTTTTTCATAGAGACAATGTTATTAGTTCTATTATGCTTGGGGGATTATAGAGATGGTGCTGGGGATGATTAGAGTTGACTAGAAGACACGACAAGTGGCGATCTCTCTCGATGAGAGGTCGCCACTTGTCGTGTGTGATAAGGTGTGTGTGGTGTGTTTGTAGCCCCGCCCTTTCTCCTGCTGGTAGCAAGAGAAGTGCCTGCGTGAGAGCTTCGTAAGTGATTAGCTCCCTTGTTGTTAAATGTTAAACGGGGGGGGGGTAAACATACTTTGTAACGTATCTGAGGTACTTGTCACAAAGGTACGCTTTATTCTGTAAAGTGCAAAGATGATTTCAGGCACCTCAACTTCGCAGATCTTACGAGTCGTAAGCTCAACAGGCTTGATCTATAGCGAGATTAGGAATACACAGCTTGTGTGTCCGTTGTGTCAAAGCGTTACAGCGTCCGTGATTTAACGGGGACAGACGCCATCTGACTCGATACTATCCGAGCGTCCCTACAGCGGGTTACACGTCAAGTGTGTCCGTTGTGTCAAAGAGAGACGTGTAGTCCGCTGTAGGGGCGTATGGCTCGGATCTGCTCTGACTACTAGCTCCGCTCTACCATCGATCCTAGGAGGGTTTTGAGTCGGTGCGTTGCGTGGCGCGGTGTATTTGGTAGGCGTTGAGGAGGTTTTGCCAGATGGAGTAGGCAGCCATAGCAACGGAGGAGAGCGGGTTGAGGTAGCTCTGCGCTAGCCAGATGGCGATGGTTGAGTTTTTCTGTCCTAAGCTCTGCCCGAGGGTGATGCTCTCGCCGAGGACTCGCTTGCTGAGCCACTTGCCGAGGGCAAACTGAACGATGCAGGCGATTAGCCCCATGACGCCTAGCAGGATCATCGTCGGGATCATCTCCCGTGGCTCTTGTGCGATGAAGTGCACCGTATTGGCCATGATGAGTGAGAGACAGAGGAGCCAGACCCAGAAGCTGGCTGAAGGGATCTTCGTGAGTACCCGATAGACGGGCTTGACGCCGTAGCGGACCGCCCAAGCGAGGAGTAGGGGCAGCGTGATGACGGGTAGCACACGGTAGAAGATCTGCACAAAGGTGGCTCCGTAGTCCATCGCACCACTGCCGAAGAAGCCTAGCAGGAGCGGAGCTAAGGCGATGACCCCCACACTGGTGAGTAGGACGTAGGTGGTGCCTAGGGCTACATTGCCCCCGAGGAAGCCGATGACCACGGGCGATGCGGAGGCTGCGGGGCAGAAGAAGCAGATCATAAGTCCCTCGGCGAGAAGCTTGCTCTCGGAGATGCCTGAGTAGCGCACCAGTAGGTAGCCGCCTACGGCTAGCACGATCTGTATGAGCTGTAGGTAAAAGTGGATCGGTCGTATGCGCAGATCTCTAGGGGTGAGCTTGAGAAAGCTAAAGAAGAGCATCAGCATCAGCATATAGGGGATGGCGGGACTCAGCGTGGAGAGCGGGCGATAGCCCACGATG
>QWCB01004176.1_pt1 | contig 12474 bp, 9 predicted proteins | sample 1972511 | NCBI WGS metagenome assembly QWCB01 (sample SAMN09866719, study PRJNA288562) | Human gut metagenome isolate term5_stool, whole genome shotgun sequencing... | isolation source: gut | host: Homo sapiens | place: USA: California
CTCGTTACCGGAGATAATCTGCTGCGGATCTTTCGATTCGATGTTGGCAACGAAGATAAAGTTCGGCAGCAGTTTGCCGTCGTTCGCATACACCGGGAAATACTTCTGGTCACCTTTCATGGTGTAAACCAGTGCTTCAGACGGCACCGCGAGGAATTTCTCTTCGAATTTCGCGGTCAGAACGACCGGCCACTCCACCAGCGAAGCCACTTCTTCCAGCAGGCTTTCGCTTAAATCAGCGTTACCGCCAATCTTACGTGCTGCTTCTTCAGCATCGGCTTTAATCTTCGCCTTACGTTCTTCGTAATCGGCGATGACTTTCCCGCGCTCACGCAGAATTTCCGGATACTGATCGGCATTGTCGATAGTAAATTCCGGCTCGCCCATAAAGCGGTGGCCGCGAATCACGCGATCGGACTGAATGCCCAGAATGGTAGCCGGAATGACTTTGTCGCCCAGCAGCAGGGTTACAGTGTGAACCGGACGCACGAAGTGTACGTCAGACGCGCCCCAACGCATCAGTTTCGGGATCGGCAATTTCGCCAGCGAAGTCGCAACCATATTCGGCAGCAGTGCTTCGGTGCTTTCGCCCTTCACATGGGCGCGATACAGCAGCCATTCGCCTTTATCGGTAGTCAGACGCTCAGCCTGGTCCACGGTAATACCGCAACCACGCGCCCAACCTTCTGCCGCTTTACTCGGTTTGCCTTCAGCGTCGAACGCCTGAGCAATTGCCGGACCACGTTTTTCGATTTCACGATCCGGTTGCGCCTCCGCCAGGTTAGCGACTTTCAGCGCCAGACGACGCGGAGCAGCAAACCATTGAACGGTGCCGTGTGCGAGGCCAGCGTTATCCAGCTCCGCAGTAAAGTTCGCAGCAAAGGACTCAGCCAGGCTGCGCAGTGCTTTTGGTGGCAGCTCTTCAGTGCCGATTTCCACCAGAAAAGTTTTCTCAGACATAGCCGCCTCTTACTTATCTTTGTTGCACATCGGGAAGCCGAGGGCTTCACGGGAAGCGTAGTATGCTTCTGCCACTGCTTTGGTCAGGGTGCGAATGCGCAGAATATAGCGCTGACGCTCGGTGACGGAGATGGCTTTACGCGCATCCAGCAGGTTGAAGCTGTGGGCGGCTTTCAGAATACGCTCGTAGGCTGGCAGCGGCAGCGGATTTTCCAGCGCCAGCAGTTGCTGCGCTTCTTTCTCGTACTGCTCGAAGCAGGTGAACAGGAAGTCCACATCCGCGTATTCGAAGTTGTAAGTGGACTGCTCCACTTCGTTCTGATGGAACACGTCGCCGTAGGTGGTTTTACCCAGCGGGCCGTCGCTCCAGACCAGGTCGTAAACGCTGTCTACGCCCTGAATGTACATGGCCAGACGTTCCAGACCGTAGGTGATCTCACCGGTAACCGGTTTACATTCCAGACCACCAACCTGCTGGAAGTAAGTGAACTGCGTCACTTCCATGCCGTTTAGCCACACTTCCCAGCCCAGCCCCCAGGCACCCAGCGTCGGGTTTTCCCAGTTATCTTCCACGAAACGGATGTCGTGGATGGTCGGGTCCATGCCCAGCTCTTTCAGAGAACCGAGGTACAGCTCCTGAATATTGTCCGGCGATGGCTTAATGACCACCTGGAACTGATAGTAGTGCTGTAAACGGTTGGGGTTTTCGCCGTAGCGACCATCGGTCGGGCGACGAGAAGGCTGAACATAAGCAGCCGCCATCGGTTCTGGCCCCAGCGCGCGCAGACAGGTCATTGGGTGAGAGGTTCCCGCGCCGACTTCCATGTCCAATGGTTGAACAATGGTGCAGCCCTGGCGAGCCCAGTAATCCTGTAAGGTCAGGATCAAGCCCTGGAAGGTCCTGGTATCAAACTTTTGCATATTATTTCGTGCTGGATACGTGTGGATTTAAAGGAAGGGATCAGTATACCCGCTGGATGGAAGATATACAGTACGAAACGGGAAAAAGCAGGGCTTAACGCATGGAAAGATGCAAAAAATGGCCATCCGCGTCAAAAGAACAGACAAACTGCTCTTTCCGGAAGGTATAACCGCGCATTTCATAGCTTCCCTGGAACTGTTCGAAGGCGGTGACGTCGATTTTTTGCTCGCCGGTGTTATAACGTTTTGCCGCCTGATCCTTGCATAACGCTTCCATATTCAACGAACGCAGAGGATCAACCTTTACCCGTTGTGCTTTCTGCACGGGTGGCGGTGTAGAACAACCCACTAGCCCTCTATAAGCTGTAGTGATAAAACTCAGATTATTCCAGTGCGCCAACTGAATGATTTATCGGTCAGACTTTTTTTAACCAGATACAGAGACACAGATGCAGCCCAAAATTTACTGGATTGATAACCTGCGAGGGATAGCGTGTTTAATGGTGGTGATGATTCACACCACTACCTGGTATGTGACCAATGCTCATAGTGTTAGCCCCATCACCTGGGATATCGCCAATGTTCTGAATTCTGCCTCTCGTGTCAGCGTGCCGCTATTTTTCATGATTTCCGGCTATCTCTTTTTTGGCGAACGCAGCGCCCAGTCGCGCCATTTCTTGCGTATCGGCTTATGCCTGTTTTTTTATAGCGCAATCGCGCTGCTCTACATTGCGCTGTTTACCTCCATCAATATGGAGTTAGCGCTGAAAAACCTGCTGCAAAAGCCAGTGTTTTACCATTTATGGTTTTTCTTCGCGATTGCAGTGATTTATCTGGTTTCACCGCTGATTCAGGTGAAGAACGTCGGCGGAAAAATGTTGCTGGTGCTAATGGTGGTGATTGGTATCATCGCTAACCCAAATACTGTGCCGCAGAAAATCGACGGTTTTGAATGGCTGCCAATTAACTTATATATCAATGGCGATACTTTTTACTACATCCTTTATGGCATGTTGGGCCGCGCTATAGGGATGATGGACACACAGCATAAAGCACTGTCGTGGGTGAGCGCCGCACTGTTTGCGACGGGGGTTTTTATTATCTCTCGCGGGACATTATATGAATTACAGTGGCGCGGAAATTTTGCCGATACCTGGTATCTTTACTGTGGGCCGATGGTTTTTATCTGCGCAATCGCGTTATTGACTCTGGTTAAAAACACGCTGTATACGCGTACCATTTGCGGACTTGGCTTAATCTCCCGCCATTCGTTAGGTATATACGGGTTCCATGCATTGATTATCCATGCACTGCGCACCCGGGGGATTGAGCTTAAAAACTGGCCAATACTCGATATTATTTGGATCTTTTGCGCGACGTTGGCAGCGAGTTTGTTACTTTCTATGCTGGTACAACGAATCGACAGAAACAGATTAGTGAGTTAGTAAAAGCCCGGTTACATTGGACTAACCGGGCTTATGTGAATTATTCGCTGTATTCTTCCTGGGTAACCTGTGTTTCTTTTGGTGGGTTTATTCCGGCATCACGAATATTCTTCTGCACCGCTACTGCACCAAACAAGCTTAAGAAGAAAGCCAGCCCATAAAAGCCTTTTTCGCTGAGTAATAACGTTGCATTCCATAGACCTACCAGCAACAACGCAACAGAGATAATAAAGACCGTCAGGCAAGTCATATAATAAATGGGGGTGGTAGGTATGCCTTCATACTTGTCCCGAACGGTCTTTTGATAAGACGCCGCGGAAAACAAACCTAATACCAGTACGGCAAAATAATACCCTTTTTCATTTAACTGCATCTCTGCATTCCATAGTCCTAACAGATAGGTAACAATACCGCCAATAAGGGCTACCCATGAAACAATACTAAATGCCGGAGAATAGGTTGATATTTTGTTGTCCATCACAGTATTCCTTTCATTCCTGAATGTGTAAGAACTTTATGTTGCTCATGCCGAGCGAAACAAACGCATTTGACCAAACAAGCAGACAAAAAAGGCGATGGGGTAGATCACCATTTCATAAGCATTGATAGGTGCGTTTAAAACACCGATAAACAAGAGACCGATAGTGATTAACGCTACCAACTGACAGACGTGGATAAAAAAAATCATCCAGTTGCCCAAGTTTTTCTGCGCGAAGATATGCATAGTTGCCAAAAGTTGCCGTCATTAACACGCCAAGAAAATAACCTTTTCCACTTAACAATGGGCATGAGATCCATAGTCCAACCAGATAAACCAGCGCCCCAACAACAAATAATAGTTTTGCAACAGTCTTTGAGGTTTTCATAACGATCTCCATATCTACCAGCGATACATTACGAATAACCAACGAAAGACAAAACTGAAAAATGCCATTAACAAATGATTTTCAGAATAAATTCATACTAAATATTAATTAATTACTGAGATATATAGATGTGAATTATCCCCCACCCGGTCAGGCAGGGGATAACGTTTACGCCATTAATGGCAGAAGTTGCTGATAGAGGCGATGGAACGTTTCTCGTCGTGGCTGATAAGCGGCATAACGCTGCGCATCTGGTAGATGCGACTGTTCTAACGGTAGTTGCGGCAACAACTCAATGAGCGATTTCTCTGGATTCGCCGCAATCTGCGCCAGCCTTGCTGCGCCCAGTGCTGGCCCCACATCGCCACCCGTGCGGTAATCCAGTTGCTGACCGCTGATGTCCGCCAGCATTTGACGCCAGTACTCACTACGCGCCCCGCCACCAATCAACGTAACACTTTGCGGTTTAATGCCGCAGGCATGCACGACATCCATGCCATCTGCCAGCGCATAACCCACGCCTTCCAGCACTGCTCGCGCCAGTTCATTGGGGCCATGTTGATGAGTCAAACCAAAGAAAACCCCTTTCGCCTGGGGATTATTGTGTGGTGTACGCTCGCCGGAAAGATAAGGCAGAAACCAAACTGGCTCGGCACTTTCATCAGCCTGTTGAGCTGCAGTGATTAAAGCAGGGACATTGCTCAGGCCGGTTAATTTCGCGGCCCAATCCAGACACGAAGCCGCACTCAGCATTACAGACATTAAATGCCAACGTTGCGGTAACGCATGGCAAAAGCTATGTACGGCGCTTTCTGGCTTGCTTAAGAACCCTTCGCTGACAGCAAAATAGACCCCCGACGTCCCCAGCGATAACATTGCCTGATTAGCATCAACCATTCCCACACCAACCGCACCAGCTGCATTGTCGCCACCGCCTGCGATAACTGGCACCGCCGCCATACCCCACGCTTTCGCAACTTCAGGTAACAAAGCACCAGTAATTTCGCTGCCTTCGTATAATGCGGGCATCTGGTCACGAGATAAGTGGCAAGCCTGCAGCATGAGATCGCTCCAGTCACGCTTTGCGACATCCAGCCACATAGTGCCAGCTGCGTCAGACATATCGCTGGCAAACTCCCCCGTCATACGCAGACGCAAGTAATCTTTCGGTAATAATACTTTATCGATTTGACGGAATATCTCCGGCTCATGCCGCTGAACCCATAGCAATTTAGGCGCAGTAAATCCGGGCATCATCAGGTTGCCGGTAATCACCCGCGATTGCGGAACTCGCGCTTCCAGCAAAGTGCACTCTTGCGCACAGCGCCCGTCGTTCCACAAAATGGCAGGGCGTAACACCCGTTGCTGAGCATCCAGTAAGGTTGCACCGTGCATCTGTCCGGCAATACCTAATGCTTTAACGTCTTGCAGAGAATGCTGAACGCCCAGAGCTTTCATTGCGCGATCAGTTGCCTGCCACCACTGTTCCGGGTCTTGTTCCGACCAGAGTGGATGCGGGCGCGAAACGGTCAGCTTTTCCGTTTGCGCAGCAACCACCTCACCCTGCTCGTTGAGCAAAATAACTTTTACGCCCGAGGTGCCAAGATCTATCCCGATATACATATCGATCGTTCCTTAAAAAAATGCCCGGTATCGCTACTGATAACCGGGCCAACGGACTGCACAGTTAGCCGTTATTTGTCGAACAGATAATGATTTACCAGATTTTCCAGTTGCTCCTGGCGACCACTCTGATGCACCGGAGACAAATTATGTTCCTGAGCATATTTGGCTAAATCTGCCAGTGACATTTGGCCTTTCAGGATTTGCTGGCCTAATTCACTATTCCAGCCGGAATAACGCTGCGCGATGCGTTTATCCAGCTCGCCATCTTCAATCATGCGCGCTGCAATTTTCAGCGCCAACGCCATCGTATCCATCGCGCCGATATGACCGTAAAACAGATCATATTTATCAGTACTTTGACGACGTACTTTGGCATCGAAGTTCAGACCACCGGTGGTGAAACCGCCTGCTTTGAGAATTTCATACATCACCAGCGCATTCTCTTCCACACTGTTCGGGAACTGGTCGGTGTCCCAGCCCAGTTGCGCATCGCCACGGTTGGCGTCGACAGAACCGAACAGGCCAAGCGCAATGGCGGTGGCTATTTCATGATGGAAAGAGTGACCTGCCAGCGTCGCGTGGTTAGCTTCAATATTCAGTTTAATCTCTTTTTCCAGACCAAACTGTTTCAGGAAGCCATAGACCGTCGCAGCATCGTAATCATATTGATGTTTGGTCGGTTCTTGCGGTTTCGGTTCGATAAGCAACGTGCCCTGGAAACCGATTTTATGTTTATGCTCAACCACCATCTGCATAAAGCGGCCCAGCTGTTCACGCTCCTGGCGCAAGTCGGTATTTAACAGCGTTTCGTAACCTTCACGACCACCCCACAGGACATAGTTTTCACCGCCCAATTTATGGGTTGCTTCCATCGCTGTAACAACTTGCGTTGCCGCCCAACTGAAGACTTCAGGATCTGGGTTCGTCGCCGCACCCGCGCCATAGCGAGGGTTTGTAAAGCAGTTAGCAGTTCCCCACAGCAGCTTCACGCCGCTCTCTTCTTGCTTGCCTGCCAGGACATCAACCATTTGCGCAAAATTATTGATGTACTCTTTTAACGACGCGCCCTCAGGGGAAACATCCACATCGTGGAAGCAATAAAATGGCACATGTAACTTGTGGAAAAACTCAAATGCGACATCTGCTTTACGCTTCGCCAACGCCAGTGCCTCACCAGGCTGCTGCCACGGACGATTAAACGCTCCCACACCAAACATATCCGCCCCGTTCCAGCAGAAGGTGTGCCAGTAGCAGGCGGCAAAACGCAAGTGCTCTTCCATACGCTTGCCCAACACCAGTTCGTCGGGATTGTAGTGACGGAATGCTAACGGGTTTGAGGATTTTGAGCCTTCATAACGAACGCGATCGAGCTGGTCAAAATAGGCTTGCATATTGAACTCCATAATCAGGTAATGCCGCGGGTGATGGATGATGTCGTAATATTGGGCACTCCCTTTCAGTTGCTCAATTATGTTATTTCACACTGCTATTGAGATAATTCACAAGTGTGCGCTCGCTCGCAAAATAAAATGGGATGATGAAACTGGGTAATTCCTCGAAGAGAAAAATGCAATAAGTACAATTGCGCAACAAAAGTAAGATCTCGGTCATAAATCAAGAAATAAACCAAAAATCGTAATCGAAAGATAAAAATCTGTAATTGTTTTCCCCTGTTTAGTTGCTAAAAATTGGTTACGTTTATCGCGGTGATTGTTACTTATTAAAGCTGTCCTCTAACTACAGAAGGCCCTACACCATGAAAATAAAGAACATTCTACTCACCCTTTGCACCTCACTTCTGCTTACCAACGTTGCGGCACACGCCAAAGAAGTCAAAATAGGTATGGCGATTGATGATCTCCGTCTTGAACGCTGGCAAAAAGATCGAGATATTTTTGTGAAAAAAGCAGAATCTCTCGGCGCGAAAGTATTTGTACAGTCTGCAAATGGCAATGAAGAAACACAAATGTCGCAGATTGAAAACATGATTAACCGGGGTGTCGATGTTCTTGTCATTATTCCTTATAACGGTCAGGTATTAAGTAACGTTGTAAAAGAAGCCAAACAAGAAGGTATTAAAGTATTAGCTTACGACCGTATGATTAACGATGCGGATATCGATTTTTATATTTCTTTCGATAATGAAAAAGTCGGTGAACTGCAGGCAAAAGCCCTGGTCGATATTGTTCCGCAAGGTAATTACTTCCTGATGGGCGGCTCGCCGGTAGATAACAACGCCAAGCTGTTCCGCGCCGGGCAAATGAAAGTATTAAAACCTTATGTTGATTCCGGAAAAATTAAAGTCGTTGGTGACCAATGGGTTGATGGCTGGTTACCGGAAAACGCATTGAAAATTATGGAAAACGCGCTAACCGCCAATAATAACAAAATTGATGCTGTAGTTGCCTCAAACGATGCCACCGCAGGAGGGGCAATTCAGGCATTAAGCGCGCAAGGTTTATCAGGGAAAGTAGCAATTTCCGGCCAGGATGCGGATCTTGCAGGTATTAAACGTATTGCTGCCGGTACGCAAACTATGACGGTGTATAAACCTATTACATTGTTGGCAAATACTGCCGCAGAAATTGCCGTTGAGTTGGGCAATGGTCAGGAGCCAAAAGCGGATACCACACTGAATAATGGCCTGAAAGATGTTCCCTCCCGCCTGCTGACACCGATCGATGTGAATAAAAACAACATCAAAGATACGGTAGTTAAAGACGGATTCCACAAAGAGAGCGAGCTGTAAGCGTTACGCCCCGGCGCGGAGCGGGGGCGTGATTTCTCTCCATGCCGCGTGAATTGATTGGCTTAGGTGGAGTCGTTATGCCTTATCTACTTGAAATGAAGAACATTACCAAAACCTTCGGCAGTGTGAAGGCGATTGATAACGTCAGCTTGCGGTTGAATGCTGGCGAAATCGTCTCACTCTGTGGGGAAAATGGGTCAGGTAAATCAACGCTGATGAAAGTGCTGTGTGGTATTTATCCCCATGGTTCCTACGAAGGCGAAATTATTTTTGCGGGAGAAGAGATTCAGGCGAGTCACATCCGCGATACCGAACGCAAAGGTATCGCCATTATTCACCAGGAATTGGCGCTGGTGAAAGAACTGACCGTGCTGGAAAATATCTTCCTGGGTAACGAAATAACCCATAATGGCATTATGGATTATGACCTGATGACGCTACGCTGTCAGAAGCTGCTCGCACAGGTCAGTTTATCCATTTCACCTGATACCCGCGTTGGCGATTTAGGACTTGGGCAACAACAACTGGTTGAAATTGCCAAGGCACTTAATAAACAGGTGCGTTTGTTAATTCTCGATGAGCCGACAGCCTCATTAACTGAGCAGGAAACGTCGGTTTTACTGGATATTATTCGCGATCTACAACAGCACGGTATCGCCTGTATTTATATTTCGCACAAACTCAACGAAGTCAAAGCGATTTCCGATACGATTTGCGTTATTCGCGACGGTCAGCACATTGGCACGCGTGATGCTGCTGGAATGAGTGAAGACGATATTATCACCATGATGGTCGGGCGAGAGTTAACCGCGCTTTACCCTAATGAACCACATACCACCGGAGATGAAATATTACGTATTGAACATCTGACGGCATGGCATCCGGTTAATCGTCATATTAAACGAGTTAATGATGTCTCGTTTTCCCTGAAACGTGGCGAAATACTGGGTATCGCCGGACTCGTTGGTGCCGGACGTACCGAGACTATTCAGTGCCTGTTTGGTGTGTGGCCCGGACAATGGGAAGGGAAAATTTATATTGACGGCAAACAGGTAGATATTCGTAACTGTCAGCAAGCCATCGCCCAGGGGATTGCGATGGTACCCGAAGACAGAAAGCGCGACGGCATCGTTCCGGTAATGGCGGTTGGTAAAAATATTACCCTCGCCGCACTCAAAAAATTTACCGGTAGTATTAGCCAGCTTGATGACGCGGCAGAGCAAAAATGTATTCTGGAATCAATCCAGCAACTCAAAGTTAAAACGTCGTCCCCCGACCTTGCTATTGGACGTTTGAGCGGCGGCAATCAACAAAAAGCGATCCTCGCTCGCTGTCTGTTACTTAACCCGCGCATTCTCATTCTTGATGAACCCACCAGGGGTATCGATATTGGCGCGAAATACGAGATCTACAAATTAATTAACCAACTCGTCCAGCAGGGTATTGCCGTTATTGTCATCTCTTCCGAATTACCTGAAGTGCTCGGCCTTAGCGATCGTGTACTGGTGATGCATGAAGGGAAACTAAAAGCCAACCTGATAAATCATAACCTGACTCAGGAGCAGGTGATGGAAGCCGCATTGAGGAGCGAACATCATGTCGAAAAGCAATCCGTCTGAAGTGAAATTAGCCGTACCGACATCCGGTGGCCTTTCCGGGCTGAAATCACTGAATTTGCAGGTCTTCGTGATGATTGCAGCTATCATCGCAATCATGCTGTTCTTTACCTGGACCACCGATGGTGCCTACTTAAGCGCCCGTAACGTCTCCAACCTGTTACGCCAAACCGCGATTACCGGCATCCTCGCGGTAGGAATGGTGTTCGTCATAATTTCTGCTGAAATCGACCTTTCCGTCGGCTCAATGATGGGGCTGTTAGGTGGCGTCGCGGCGATTTGTGACGTCTGGCTAGGCTGGCCTTTGCCACTTACCATCATTGTGACGTTGGTTCTGGGACTGCTTCTCGGAGCCTGGAACGGATGGTGGGTCGCGTACCGCAAAGTCCCTTCATTTATTGTCACCCTCGCGGGCATGTTGGCATTTCGTGGCATACTCATTGGCATCACCAACGGCACGACTGTTTCCCCCACCAGCGCCGCGATGTCACAAATTGGGCAAAGCTATCTACCTGCCAGCACCGGCTTCATCATTGGCGCGCTTGGCTTAATGGCTTTTGTTGGCTGGCAATGGCGCGGAAGAATGCGCCGTCAGGCTTTGGGTTTGCAGTCTCCGGCCTCTACCGCAGTAGTCGGTCGCCAGGCTTTAACCGCTATCATCGTATTAGGCGCAATCTGGCTATTGAATGATTACCGTGGTGTTCCCACTCCTGTTCTGCTGCTGACGTTGCTGTTACTCGGCGGAATGTTTATGGCAACGCGGACGGCATTTGGACGACGCATTTATGCCATCGGCGGCAATCTGGAAGCGGCACGTCTCTCCGGGATTAACGTTGAACGCACCAAACTTGCCGTGTTCGCTATTAACGGATTAATGGTAGCCATCGCCGGATTAATCCTCAGTTCTCGACTCGGCGCTGGTTCACCTTCTGCGGGAAATATCGCCGAACTGGACGTAATTGCAGCATGTGTGATTGGCGGCACCAGTCTGGCAGGCGGCGTCGGGAGCGTGGCCGGAGCGGTAATGGGGGCATTCATCATGGCTTCGCTGGATAACGGCATGAGTATGATGGATGTACCGACCTTCTGGCAGTATATCGTTAAAGGTGCGATTCTGTTGCTGGCAGTATGGATGGACTCCGCAACCAAACGCCGTTCTTGATTTTGATAAAAATTTTCTCAAAGCCGGTAACGTATTACCGGTTTTGAGTTTTTGCATGATTCAGCAGGAAAAGAACCATGTTTACTAAACGTCACCGCATCACATTACTGTTCAATGCCAATAAAGCCTATGACCGGCAGGTAGTAGAAGGCGTAGGGGAATATTTACAGGCGTCACAATCGGAATGGGATATTTTCATTGAAGAAGATTTCCGCGCCCGCATTGATAAAATCAAGGACTGGTTAGGAGATGGCGTCATTGCCGACTTCGACGACAAACAAATCGAGCAAGCGCTGGCTGATGTCGACGTCCCCATTGTTGGGGTTGGTGGCTCGTATCACCTTGCCGAAAGTTACCCACCCGTTCATTACATTGCCACCGATAACTATGCGCTGGTTGAAAGCGCATTTTTGCATTTAAAAGAGAAAGGCGTTAACCGCTTTGCTTTTTATGGTCTTCCGGAATCAAGCGGTAAACGTTGGGCCACTGAACGCGAATATGTATTTCGTCAGCTTGTCGCCGAAGAAAAGTATCGCGGAGTGGTTTATCAGGGGTTAGAAACCGCGCCAGAGAACTGGCAACACGCGCAAAATCGGCTGGCAGACTGGCTACAAACGCTGCCACCGCAAACCGGGATTATTGCCGTTACTGACGCCCGGGCGCGGCATATTCTGCAAGTATGTGAACATCTACACATTCCCGTACCGGAAAAATTATGCGTGATTGGCATCGATAACGAAGAACTGACCCGCTATCTGTCGCGTGTCGCCCTTTCTTCGGTCGCTCAGGGCGCACGGCAAATGGGCTATCAGGCGGCAAAACTGTTGCATCGTTTATTGGATAAAGAAGAGATGCCGTTGCAACGGATTTTGGTCCCGCCAGTCCGCGTGATTGAACGACGTTCAACGGATTACCGTTCGTTGACTGATCCTGCGGTTATTCAGGCCATGCATTACATCCGTAATCATGCCTGCAAAGGGATTAAAGTAGATCAAGTACTCGATGCGGTCGGAATCTCACGCTCCAATCTTGAGAAGCGTTTTAAAGAAGAGGTGGGTGAAACCATCCATGCCATGATTCATGCCGAGAAGCTGGAGAAAGCGCGCAGTCTGCTGATTTCAACCACCTT
>QWCB01004193.1_pt1 | contig 12474 bp, 4 predicted proteins | sample 1972511 | NCBI WGS metagenome assembly QWCB01 (sample SAMN09866719, study PRJNA288562) | Human gut metagenome isolate term5_stool, whole genome shotgun sequencing... | isolation source: gut | host: Homo sapiens | place: USA: California
TGTACATTTTCTTAATTGTATACAGTGATACGATTTATTATATACAAGAAATGGCTTATCGTCAACAGATTAGTTTGCTATCGCTGTAATGTGCGAAAGCCTGATTTGAATGTTATTTTGTCATGTTGACAGGCTGAGAATAGTTTGCTATTCTCTATCTATAAGTAAATTTTCTATTTCAAATCTTATTTAATTTCAGTATTTTGGTGAATCACCATAGTTTTCATTATTAAAACTGAGTGGCATTAAAATGTCTAAAATATGAAAGGGGAATTGATGAAAACATATATAGCATATTTTGATGAAACAGGGGATGACGGAGTAACAATGAATTCATCAGACCATTTTATTTTAACAAGTTTGTATATGCCTGCAGAGAGCTGGCAACAAAATTTTGAAAAAATGCGTATTTTGAGAAGAGAATTAAAAGATAAATATGGCTTTCATGTATCAGAAGAGATGCATACAAAACATTTTTTGACGGATAAAAATCCATATCGTGAGTATCATTGGTCAAAAGAAACAAAACAAGATATAATAAAAGCATTTACGTTAACAATTGCAAAGATGGATTTAAAGATTGTAAATGTGATTATTGATAAGAAAAAATTTAAAGATAATAACTATCACGTTCTTGAAAATGCATTGAAATATAATATACAACGTATCGAGAATGACAGCGATGGGCAATGGAATTATTTAGTGATTACGGATGAGGGCAGAATAGCACCTATGAGAAAGACAGCCAGAGCTATACGTGCATTTAATCCGATCCAATCCAAATATTTGCCTGGGTTTGTCAATCATCCGATCAGCAATATGATCGAGGATATTATGGAAAAAAATTCATCAGAATCCTATTTTATTCAAATATGTGATTTCGTTTCATTTTTTGTACATTTATATTTCAAAATCGAAATTCGGAAAGAAGAGTTACCCAAACGAGTGGGAACTGTAATTGACAAACTCTTTGTAAAACGGGTTATGGTGACGTTAAAGGAAGCGGAAAAATTAAATTTGAAAGCAAATGAGACAAATATGTATGGATTAGTAATATATCCAAAATAAAACACCACCTACATCGCATTCGCGAGTTCAGTGGTTCATTTATATTATAATAAAAGGTAAGTATAGTGTCAATAATAAATGAAAAATAAGATTGCAAGACAAAAAGCCTCGCTACAGGTATCATCTCTGTAGCGAGGCTTCTATATTATTTACGTTATTCTTAGTTCTTCTTTCTTCTTGCCAGCATTCCCGCGAGTCCGGTCAGGGATATCGCAAAGAGCATCAGCCAGATGCCGGAAGCATCTCCGGTTGCCGGAACCTTGTCCAGTTCCTGGGCAGTAGCAGCGGTGGGAGCTGCGGCAGCTGAGTTGTCCGTACTGTCATTATTATCGTTATTGCCGGTGTTATTGCTGCCGGTATTATTGCTGCCGGAGGTGTTCCTTGCTACCGTAAAGCCGGTGCCTGCGGCGCCGTCTGTCCATACAATCTCAAAGGTGTGACTGCCCTCGGACAGAGTCTTCAGGTAATCTGCATGTAATTCGATGATCGTGGAGCCCTCACTCACGGTATAGTTCTTGGAATCAATGATATTCCCATCTACCTTTACATTCTGGAACTTGGAATATTCACCGTTTCCTCTGATTCTGAGACTTTCTCCGTCCGTACTCTGGTTCCAGGAGCCGTTCGCGCCTTCAATGATCTGATACAGTACCGTCAATACTACGGTATCGGTAGTAGCAGAACCGGCTGCGTTACGGATGACGCATTGATACTTGAATCCATCGCAATCCTTGTCCGTTACTCCTGTGGTATAGGCCGCACCGGTGGCTCCGGTGATGTCTACAAATCCCTTGCCGTCATTTCTGTCGATCTTCCACTGATAGGTTACGTCCGTACCGGTTGCAGTAACTTCAAACGTTGCTGTGTCTCCTACTGTCACAGATACACTCTTGGGCTGTGCAGTGACTGCCGGAGCATCCACATGGTAAAGTTCGATTTCACCGGTCAGAATCTCATAATTGGTATCCGCAGGGGTGAAGCGCCACTTGTAAGTCTTGTTCATATCGACTGCCGTGTCATTGGGAAGTACACCTGCATCATCTATCCACTCCAGTGTACCGTCTGCCGGATGAATGGTGCTGCCTGCCAACGTCAGTCCTGCGTCTGCCAGGGTCTTACCGCCTGTGGTAATCTTATGGTACTTCGGTTCACCGCTTGTAGCAGCCTGGGTAATCATAATGACAAAAGGTGCACTGGTGATCTCACTGTAATCGACATCACCTGCCTTGGTTGCTGTGATAACAACGCTTCCGACCTTAACCGGAGTCAGAACGCCATTCTCATCAATCGTCGCATCGCCTGTGCTTCTTACTTCATCCACTTTGTAAGTAATCTCGCCTGTTCCGGAGCCGCCGACCGTGCTCAGTTGCAGCTTCTGTCCATAGACCACAGTGTTGTCACCGGTGATGCGCAATGTCTCCTGAGGTTCCTTTGCCGTCAGGGTCAGTACCAGATCCTTGGTAAAGTTTTTATAATTTGGATTGGAAATCGTTACCGTCCAACAGATGGTGTCATTTTCCGCACCGGCTGTCAGCCTGTAGGTGATCTTTCCGGCTGTATTAATCATAGCCGGTTCCACCTTTGCAGATCCCGAAGTTTGTGCCTCGGAAATGCTGTATGTCCATGTCTCCCCGGCAGGAAGTCCTGTGTAATCGGGTGTGAAGGTCTTCTGCTTCCGGTCGGAGAATTTCTGCTTTAAGTTCTCCTCCTGCAATACACCGCCCTTAGCCTGCGTAATCGCTACCTTTGCGGTGGTCATGTTGGAAACAAGCTTATAGTTGTCTGCCGCTTTTCCCTGCAGGGTCACCGTAACGGTAACTTTTTTGTCTGTGCCGACATTCGCATTAACCATCTTGCCGGTCGCGGTATAATCGGAACTTGTCAGCGTTGCAACAAGTGTGTTTGTGCTGTCTTTGAAGGTCACTTCTAAAATGGTCACGGAGGTATTATTCCGCTCGTAGCTGCGGTCTTGCGTGCGCGCGGTTGCAATGCTGATAGGCTTTGCAGTAATAGTTGCCCTGGTCTTATATGTTCCGCCGGTCAGTTCATAGTGAGAGGCAAACTCACCAAGAAGTTTTACCGTTACCTCTGCATCCTGTTTCCCGGCGTTTTCACTTTGGAAAGCACCGGTCACCGTGTAGTCCATACCCGCTACCAGACTATCTATTCTCACGTCTGCCTCGTTGGCAAAAACTACCCCTGTGACGTCAGCATTCACGCTTCCATCGTATTCCTTGTTGGCAACGGTAGCCTGTACAATATGAACACGTGCCTTATTCACCGTCAGTGTGTAACTTGCCGTGCCTAACTTATAGTTCTTCGTCTCGGCGGCTGTCGCGGTAATGGTTGTCTCGCCCACTCCGACAACGGTAACCTCACCTTTTTCATTCACAGTTGCAACGGAATTGTCGTTGCTTTGGTAAGTCACCACGCCGTTGCCCATATTGGTAAGCTTATTGTTGGCAGGCTGCGTTCCATAGGAGGTCGTCACAGTGGACTTTTCAAAGCTCAGCTTCGGATCCGCCTTCTCAATGGCAAATTTCTTAACAACATCTGCAAATCCATAATTCCCCTTTGCCTTAACGGTTACGAAACCGGCATTCGTACCGGCGTTTACGTTATCACCGTAAATAATGGTGTAGTCCGTACCCTTCGTCAGCGGTCTGCCATCGATGGTTACGGTAACATCCGGTGTAATCCGTTCGCCGGTATAAGTATAAGTTGTGTTACCGCTCAGTTCCACAGTCGGTTCGGTAATAATGGGAGTAATCGTAAACGCCCAGTTTTCATCCGTCAGGTCACTTGCTGCGTTAAAATTCATGCCGTCTGCCACACTGATTTTAACCTTGTAGTCACCCGCATTCATGGGCTGCACTTCCGTCTCGCCCTGATAGTATTTCACCGTAACATCGCCCATGCCGGTGATGTTCGTCGCAGTCTCGATGTTTGCAGTCTTTGCCGTGCCGTCATATGTCAAGCTGCCCGGTGCGGTAAAGACAAAATTTTTCGCTGTGGGATCTGCCTTTTGAATCTCATAAGTCACACTGGCTGTCACACCGCCCACTGTGATGCTTGCGGTATAAGCACCGACATTGGTGGGATAAGAACCGTCAGGGAGTGTAGCACCCTGTCCGTTTCCAAGCGTGTAGCTGATTGTGGGATCCTTCTCACCGGTGAGCAGTTTGTTCTCAAGTGTTGCCGTTTTGTTGCTGCCATCGTAGATCAGAGTATTCTCCTCAGGTGCCTTGATGGTCACGCTGCCGCCGTCAGTATTGGGACAGTTCGTTGTATTGGCACAGGTGGCGGTAATCGACTTGCCGTCTGCGCCCAGCGTGTATTGCCAACTGTGCTGGTGGGCGCTAAGGTACAGATTACCCTGCTCATCCTTTGTAACCAAATAGCTGCTATTCTTCGTGTTCGGCTTGAAAATCTCGGTATAGTTTACCGAACCGGTTGCTCCGGAAGCAATCTGAACCGGAGCCTTTGGCCTGGGGCGATTGTTAGTAGCCACACCAATACTTGCAGCATTCGTCAGACTTGGATCAATGTGGATAATTGATTTTGAGTTTTCATCCTTTTCGTACAGGAAAACATCCTTTTGGGTGTTGTCTATAATCCTTGCCGTCCCACCGACCGTCATTGTAATCTCCGCAGGAATATCTGCCCCTACTCTATTGCCGGTGATAGTACCGCCATACATATTAAACACATCAGTACCGGAAATCCCATCCACACCATTCCTATTTCCGGTGATGGTGCCGCCATACATGGTGAATGTAGCAGTGTCAGTGCTAGAGTGAGCATTGAGTTGCACACCATCAGACTTCTTATCGGTTGAGGTGATGGTACCGCTCTCGTGGTCGCACAGGGTCAGATTGCCATTCTTGGGAATAACAAACGTCGAAGCATCCTGTGCCGAATTGGTGATGCTCTTTCCGTTCAGGCAGAGATTTACGTTGCCTGAGATTTTGATCGTACCGGCAAACGTAATATCGTTCAGTAAGTAGTAGTTGCCCGCAGGAAGTTTGTATTCCATCCCTTCTGTGCCATTGCTACTGCTTACTTTCGTTCCGCCGCGCATCAGCGCCTGTGTATCTGCATTATAGGTCAGGGGAGTCCACAACACATCGTCATGCTTAGTCTTGTGACTGCAGTCTGCACTGCCACAGATTGCATGCTCATGCAGCTCGCCACTTACCACATACAGACTGTTGTCGATGTTCTGCACGCTGTATGTGTTGCTGCTATTATTGTCGATGGTGAATTTGCCCGCAATTTCATCCGTCAGGGTAATACCCGTGGCTGCCTCGGCGAACTTCATAAAATCTCCCTCCGCAGGCAGCTTTTCCAGCGTCACACCAATGTTTGCACCATCCGTCAAACTTGTGCCGCTGCCCCTAGTCGAGCCGACGGTGATAGTCTTGCCGCCAGGCAAATAAACATTGCCATTGGTGTTGCCGGTAATGTTCACATCCCCGTTGACTTCCATGGCTTCAACACTCTCAGCTACATACACACCACTACCGTTGTTCTTCGCCGTGTTACCGGTGACACTGCCACCACTCCATTCGACGCTATGATCACCTTTCACGGCAACACCGCCGCCGTTGGCATCGGCTTCGTTACTGGTGATGCTGCCACCACACATCTCAAAGGCGCAATCCATGTCAACGCCGCCACCGTTGGCGGCTGCCTTGTTGCCGGTAATCGTTCCACCTAACATCAAGAGTCTGCCAACGACATACCCCCCGTTCACTTTATAATTACTTACACGTCCAGCCACGCCACCGCCATTGTTTGCGCTGTTGTCTGTGATGCTGCCGCCGTACATGTAGAAGAAACTGCCGTCCAAATACACACCGCCACCGTGGTCATCAGTGTTGTTGCCGGTGATGTTTCCACTATACAGGCTAAGGTCACTGAAGGGTTTTAAATATACGCCACGCCCTTTCATACCGTCAACATGGGTAATCTCTCCTGTGTTGTTACCGCTGCCGTTACAGTCACAAAGTGTAAGTGAATCCGTATCTTTTCCTTCACCTACGGTAATGGTGTCAAAATTGCCGTTAGCTGTGATGCTGTAACCATTCAAACAAAGTGAGATGTAGCCTGTCGGATTCCAGCTCGTATTATTCAGAGCAATATTAGTCGTTAAATAGTAATACTGTCTGTGTGAGCTACTACTTCCACCCTTGATGTTGCGCAGATCCTCTTCCGTCCTGATCGCAGTCCACAGCACATTTTTGTGATTCTTACTCTCAGTGCAGTTCGCCGTGCCACAGAGACCATGCACATGTAATTCGCCGCTTGAAAAGTTGACAGCGTTGTCTAACGCATACTTGTAATAGCCGGTATCGCTGTTGAAAGCATTCAGGTCATCCGCGGTCAGTGTGTAATCATCGCTTGTACCCTTGGCGATGGCAACTCGCACACCCTCGGCGAGCTGCTGTCCCATGGTCACGCCAATCTTGGCGGAGCTGCTCAACCCGTTCGCACCGATGAGAATGGTCTTGCCGCTGGGCAAATAGACATTGTTATCGTTTCCATTACCCGCGTTGTCGGTGATTTGTGCCGTACTGGACACAGTAAACTTGCCGTAATAGGGCTCAGAAATATATACACCACCGCCGTTTTTGCTAGCGACGTTGTTTGAAATCCTACCACCGGACATGGTAAACCTCATATTTCCATATGCACTCTTCAGCCATATACCACCACCGTTACCAGTAACGGCTGTGTTTCTAACGATATTACCACCAGATATATTGAATTTTACTGACTTACTAATTGTAGATTCATAGTATATACCACCACCGCTAGACGGTGCATGGTTGCTGTCAATACTACCACCGGATATAACGAAGTTGGTGCTATCTTTTGCATACACACCGCCGCCGTTACCGTTTATGGTTACTTTGTTATCAGAGATACTGCCCTTATACATGTAAAAATTACCACCATCTACGTATACACCGGCACCACTACCTTTGGCAATCTGGTTTTTGGTAATTTCGCCGTTATACAGTATCAAGGTACCCAAGGACATTATACCTCGTCCTATATTATCCTGTGCATGGGTAATCTTGCCGACCACTTTCTGACAGTCGGTGATAATCAGCTTCGTTCCTTTCGCAACCTGAATGGCATCAACTTCTGCTGCACAGGTGATTGTTTTTCCATTTAAACAGAGTGCTACATCATAAGTGCAGATCCATGTATCATTCAATTTAACATTGTCTGTCAGATAATAATAGCCCCCACTCTTGATGTCAGTCAGATTGGAAACGCCTATCCAGGTCTGATTTCCATGATTCTCGCTGTCACCACAGGTTGCGCCACAAACGGGATGCCGATGCGGTTCGGTCGCCGACAATTTCACCTCGCCACCCACAAGAACTGGATAGAGGTTCTCTTTATCACTGCAAATATGATCCAAATCTTCTTCGGTCAGGTGACCGCCACCCCCAGCCTCCACAGCTACCGCGGCAACCGTTACGAGGTTGCTCTCGGTGGGTGTATCCTGGGTGGATACGCCGATTTTTCCGGCGAATGTGGATAATTTACTAATCCGAATTGCATTGCCGGTAGCCAGATAGACATTGTTCTGAACATCTTGACACAAGTTGTCACAGACCCGAGGAGCACCGCCGGCAATTTTAAAAGTACTATTTTCTACATAGACGCCGCCACCATTCTCGGTTGCCGTGTTATTGCTAATCTGCGCATTGCCGCTCATGGTAACCTGACCGTTTTTACGTACATACACAGCACCTCCTTGGGTGGCTGTATTGCCGCTGATTTTCGCATTATCGGACATATATAAGCAGTTACCGACTTCTCCGTCAGTGCTGGCAAATATATACACTCCGCCACCTGATGTCGTCCATTTGGTGGGAGCAATGTTGTTACTAATCTGTGCATTGCCGGACATGTTCATGACGCTTTTGTCCGACAACAGTACACCGCCAGCAGAAGCAGAGACCATGTTGTCGCTGATTACACCACCATACATGTTAAATGTGCTACCGAGCGCAGCGACGCCACCACCCCAACTTGCAGCATTGCCTCTGATTGCACCGCCATACATATTAAATGTGCTATTATGCACATACACACCGGCTCCATTATAACTGCCTTGGAGCTTATTACCACAAATAGTTCCACCGTACATGGTAAAAGTGGCGTTATTATCCACTTTCACACCTAAATCCGACCTTCCCACGCTGTGAGTGATAACTCCACCTGTAACGGAGATGCGGTTCTCCGTATTTTCCTCGCACGGCACCCATCGAGTGAACAGACCTTCCTTGCTTGTGGTGAAATAGTGCATACTCTCACTACTATTGCAGTCACAGAGAGTAAATTGTCCCTTATCTATCTCAATGACAACAAAATCCCCGTTTGCCGCAATGCTGTGACCATTCAGACAAAGCACCACGTTATTGTTCGGTTTCCATGTTTCCATTGTCACGATATCCTGAGTCAGGTAGTAATATCCTTCCGTTGCAGCTTGCAGTGCTGCTTCACTGTCTATGGACTTCCACTCTGTCACAATGCTATGCTTATACTTATCTGTGCATGTCGCGCCGCAGATGGGATGGTCAACATGCTGACCTTCCGCCACCGTCATCGGAACCGTCATCGGTGTATTCAACGCTTCAGAAATAGCATGAAGTCGTGTCATATCCAGTTCTGCGATCTGCTCCTTGGTCAGTGACTCCATAGCCTCGTCGATGGCTTCCAGCTGCGCACCGACACTTTCTGCATTTTCCACCGTCACTTCGTCCGGCAGAGCATCGATGAGTGCCTGTACCTTCTGCACTGCTGCCTTCTTCTCATCGTCTGCCGAGGTATCCTGCGTGCCGGCATCACTATCGCTGACACTTTCCACTGAGGGTTCCACAGTATCGGGGGCTTCGCCCGCAGTGGAATCTTCCGTACCGGGAGTTGCCGCAGTGGTGCTCTTATCAGCCGGAGTCTCTTCCCCCGGTGCCGCAGCTGCTTCTGCTTCCTCTTGCTCTGCCGCAGAGTCTGTTTCCTGCTGTTCTTCCTGTTCTGCCACCGCATCAGCCTCCTGTGCGAATGCTGTCATGGGCAGTGTTGAGAAGCAGAGAATAAATGCCAGTAACATGCTCAATACTCGTTTTTTCATAGCGTTTTACCTCTTTCCGATGGGCATAGTGATACCCATTATCTTAAAGATAACGTACCACACTTTCTCTCAGCGGAACCAGGGGCTGCATGAATCGACCCAAATATGTCATGAATCGACCGAAGAGGACTTTAAATGGCTCAATGCGGTTCAATAGCAAGTATTCCTTGAAAAAGTCTTTCCGGTATTATATTCTATTATTATGTCCTATAAAAATCAGTTACAAAGTATACACACAGAAAGGTTTCTATATGTGGATTGCAGATCATTGGAAAGATTATGAAGTGCTGGATACGTCCAGCGGAGAAAAGTTAGAGCGTTGGGGAGATTATATTCTCGTCCGTCCGGATCCCCAGGTCATCTGGAAGACACCCCACGATCATAAGGGTTGGAAGCAGAAAAACGGTCATTACCACAGAAGTGCCAAGGGCGGCGGAGAATGGGAGTTCTTCCATCTGCCGGATGAATGGGCGATTCATTACACCCTGCCTTTTCAGAAGGAAGCCTCCGGTAAGGCTGATCCTCTGACCTTCCATCTGAAGCCCTTCAGCTTCAAGCATACCGGTCTGTTCCCGGAGCAGGCGGTGAACTGGGACTGGTTCTCCGGTCTGATCCATGAGGCAGGCCACCCCGTGAAAGTACTGAACCTCTTCGCTTACACCGGCGGTGCTACTGTATCCGCTGCGGCTGCGGGAGCTGCTGTGACCCATGTGGATGCGTCCAAGGGTATGGTCGGCTGGGCGAAGGAGAACGCTGCTGCCAGCGGGCTTGCCGATGCTCCTATCCGCTGGCTGGTGGACGACTGCATGAAGTTCGTAGAGCGTGAGATCCGCCGTGGCAACAAATACGACGGCATCATCATGGATCCCCCTTCCTACGGCAGAGGTCCTAAGGGCGAGATCTGGAAAATAGAAGATAATATCTGGGATTTCGTAGGACTGACCGCACAGCTTTTATCCGATGATGCGCTGTTCTTCCTGATCAATTCGTACACTACAGGATTGCAGCCCGCCGTGCTGTCCTATATGATGAATTCCACCCTGACGAAAAAGTTCGGCGGTCATGTGGAAGCCGAAGAGATCGGCCTCCCAATTATACGCATAACAAGCAATCGCAAAAAGGAGCCCCCTCGTGAGGCTCCTTTCTTCTATAGCACATATTTTCTTAACACCGGGATCTTGCGCAGCACCCATGCGGTTGCCGTTGCCAGTGCCAGCACTACCAGGCAGAATGCAGCCAGCAGCAAAATCAATACCGCTTGTCCCGCGGCTACAGACTGCACACCGCATTGTTCCAACACCGTAAAGGGTGTGATCTTCACGAATTTATACAACAGGTTCACATACACCGGATGTACCAGGTATACGGCGAAGCTCAAGGCTCCCGCCTCCTGCCAGGGGATCCGGTGTATTCTGTCCTTCTCCCGGGCAGCCAAAGCCGCGCCATCTCCTCCCCCATTCCATCCTGCAGCGAACAGAAGCACTGCAAGCAGTACTGTAAACGGATAATTGTATGCCATCTGAATGGAGAATCCCGCAAGTGTTCTGCTCAGGATCATTCCCAGAGCCAGAACCGCTACTGCAGCTGTCAGCCATACATTCCTTCCCTTGTCCACACATACTTCTCTCACCGCGAAGAAATATCCACACAGATAATACAGGAAATACACACCGCCATCCGGCAATACCGGAATACTGTTGACATCCAGTACCTTATTCAGAAACGGTGCCACACTGCTTCCTAAGAAGATCACTGCCATCACTGCCGCAACACCCCACACCGGCAGCACACGCAGCACTTTTTTCAGAAGCGGCGTGATCAGATATAAAAACAAGATCAGATACAGATACCACATATGGGACCAGGTATGTCCCATCAGAGTCATCTTCAGTGCCTCCGGGATCATCCTGATCCGGAAGGTCCGCTCCGCCACTACCAGCTCGGAAGCTGCATACGGAACGCCGAATAGGAGGATCGCCAGTGCAATCCTCCTGCAATATTTTTTAATCATGACCGGATAAGTCAATGTACGTTCCGGATTCAGGAACAAATATCCCGAGATCAATAAAAATATAGGAACACACCAGGTCACCAGATCCATAACTGACAGCAATAATGACCGGTATTCCGGCATTATCGACGCATCTGTCACATCTGTCGCACCTGTCAGTACATGCATCAGCACCACTGCACAGGTTGCCAGTACCCGGAGCACGTCCAGGAACTGCTTCCTGGGTCCGGATAAGCCGTTTGTCATGTCTCTCCCATCTCCTCCATCAGGCGCATGCCTGCAGTATCTGTCACAGGAAGGGAGAATACTATGCTTTGTGCTTTACTCTCCAGTCCTGCTTTTTCCATTATAGCACGCATGATGGAATTTTTCTGCTCACTTTTTACCACAATGAACAACATTTCTTTTTCCGGCACCAGTGTCACGCCCAGAAACTGCTGTGCATTCTCTGTTCCGGTGCCCTTGGCATGGATGACTGTGCCGCCCGCCGCATGTACTTCTCTCGCTGCATCCATGACCAGCTCCGTATATCCATGATTGGCTATCACTACCAGAAGCTCATTCTTCGTCTCTTTCAATGTGGACTCCTCTCCTTTTACGAATTCCTGCCCGCAGGTCAGGTAATTCAATGCTTTCTTGCCACCGACACTGCTCACGGGAATGATAAATGCGATTCCCATTCCCGGGAAATCGATCTGCATTTTCTTACGCAGAGCAGGCTTGATCTGCCGCCAGGCAGCATCTGTGACAAGATGGAACAATACGCTCTTCTCCATGCCGTCCAGTCCAAAATAATCTAAGATCTCATTCGCCGCGGTTCCCATGCCGACGGTAACACTGCCGACCTGTGCGCCGTTTTCTTTATAGCATTCCACGAATTTCCTCGTCAGCTGACGATTGGTGATGGTGACCATCATATATAATTCACTCATGGGCACACCTCCTACAGTTCAATGATGGCATTCTCATCCAAAGCACCAAATGCATCCGCCGCACCGGCAAATACGCCTGCACCGCTCTTCTGCTGCTTTAACTGATATACCATTCCCAATATCTGAATCGTGATCAGCGGTGTCATGGCTACCATTGCTACCACACCGAAAGCATCTGCGACTAAATTGCCGCCCACCGCCACACAGGCACCCTGCGCTAACGGCAGTAAAAAGGTAGCTGTCATGGGACCGCTTGCCACACCGCCGGAGTCGAAGGCGATCGCTGTGAATATCTTCGGTACAAAAAAGGA
>QWCB01003282.1_pt1 | contig 12457 bp, 12 predicted proteins | sample 1972511 | NCBI WGS metagenome assembly QWCB01 (sample SAMN09866719, study PRJNA288562) | Human gut metagenome isolate term5_stool, whole genome shotgun sequencing... | isolation source: gut | host: Homo sapiens | place: USA: California
TGAAACAACCTCTGTAGACCTAGCCAAACGTTCGAGAGAACTGTCAGAAGCTCATTTTCATGCCAATGGACTCAGTCTTGACAATCATCGTTTCATTGTTATGGATGTCTTTGAATACTTTAAATACGCTAAACGTAAGGGCTTATCTTACGATGTGATCGTTCTAGATCCACCTAGCTTTGCCCGTAATAAAAAGCAAACTTTCTCTGTAGCTAAGGACTATCACAAGTTGATTTCCCAGAGTTTAGAGATTTTAAATCCGGGAGGTATGATCATTGCTAGCACCAATGCTGCCAATGTTTCCCGTCAAAAATTTATAGAACAAATCGACAAAGGATTTGCAGGAAGAAAGTACCAGGTTCTTAATAAATATGGACTTCCAGCAGATTTTGTCTACAATGAAAAAGATGAAAGTAGTAATTACCTTAAGGTGATTAGCATGAAGGTAACTAAATGAAATTAGTCGTTTCAGTAATGCCAAAGAGTTTAGAAGAGGCGCAAGGAATCGATGCCATGCGGTATATCGATGCTGATATCATTGAGTGGCGTGCCGACTTCCTACCAAAGGAAGCTATTTTACAGGTAGCTCCAGCTATTTTTGAAAAATTTGCAGGTCGCGAACTCCTCTTCACCCTACGTACTCGTGCTGAGGGAGGCGAGATCGATTTGGATTCGGCGGAGTATGTACAAATTATCAAAGATGTAGCTCAACTCTATCAACCTGAATATATCGATTTTGAGTATTTCTCCCATAAGGATGTTTTTGAAGAAATGCTTGATTTTCCAAATCTAGTTTTGAGTTATCATAATTTCCAAGAAACTCCAGAGAATATGATGGAAATCTTATCCGAGCTTACCAGCCTAACGCCCAAAGTGGTTAAAGTATCGGTTATGGCTCATACAGAACAAGATGTATTGGACCTTATGAACTTTACACGTGGCTTTAAAACACTGAACCCAGAACAAGAATATGTGACGATTTCTATGGGGAAAGTGGGCAAGGTTTCTCGTATTACTTCAGATGTGACGGGTTCTAGCTGGTCTTTTGCAAGTCTGGACGAAGCCAGTGCTCCAGGACAGATTTCTCTATCTAGCATGAAAAAAATTAGGGAGATACTAAATGAAGATTGATGGCTACACATGTTTAGCAGCTGTAGTCGCCAATCCTATCAAACACTCCATTTCACCTTTCATTCATAACAGAGCTTTTGAGGCAACTCATACCAATGGGGTTTATCTTGCTTGGGAGATAGAAGGAACAGACTTGGCAGAAACAGTTGCCAACATTCGTCGTTACCAGATGTTTGGAATCAATCTTTCTATGCCCTACAAGGAGCAGGTGATTCCTTATTTGGATCAATTGAGTGAAGAAGCTCGCTTGATTGGTGCTGTCAATACAGTGGTGAATCGAGATGGAACTTTAATCGGATATAACACAGATGGCAAGGGATTCTTTAAGAGCTTGCCTTCTTTTAAAATATCTGGGAAAAGAATGGTATTGTTAGGAGCAGGCGGTGCAGCCAAGGCAATTTTGGCACAGGCAATCTTGGATGGAGTCAGTCAAGTTTCTGTCTTTGTTCGTTCGGCTTCAATAGAAAAAACAAGACCTTACTTAGAAAAATTACAAAATGAAACAGGGTTTAAAGTAGATTTATTTGCTTTAGAAGATGTTTCTGAACTGCAAGCAAGGATAACTGATTCGGATTTACTGGTAAATGCGACTAGTGTTGGTATGGATGGAGTATCTCTGCCAATCTCAGCAAGTATCCTTTTACCAGAGAAACTCTTGGTAGCAGATGTGATTTATCAACCCTTTGAAACACCGTTTTTAAAATGGGCAAGAAACCAGGGAAATCAATCTATCAATGGCCTTGGCATGCTGCTTTACCAAGCTGCTGAAGCTTTTGAGTTATGGACAGGCAAGGAAATGCCAACAGATCAAATCTGGGAATTATTAAAACAAAAGTACCAATAAAGAAAAAGGAGACCTGCTATGAAAATTAGAATAGACCTTCCACATCATCCTTACGATATTCAGATTGAAAAAGGATGCTTGTCTCAAGCAGGAAAATGGTTGCGCGAACTTTGGCAACCGCAAAAAGTCGTTATCATTACAGATAACCATGTGGCTTCTCTCTATGCAGAAAAAGTAAAATTGAGCTTAGAGGATGCTGGTTTTCAAGTGGCAGTTTTTGATTTTCTAGAGGGTGAAGAGCGAAAAAATCTAACCACGGTTCAAAAGGCTTATGAATTTCTAGTGAAGCAAGACTTGACTCGCAGTGACGGAATCGTAGCTTTAGGTGGTGGTGTCGTTGGTGATTTGGCTGGCTTTGTAGCCTCAACCTATATGCGCGGTATTCACTTTGTTCAAATTCCGACCAGTTTGACTGCTCAAGTGGACTCTTCAATCGGTGGAAAAACTGGAGTTAACACCCCTTTTGCCAAGAATATGGTGGGGACTTTTGCCCAACCAGATGGTGTTTTGATTGACCCAAACGTTCTTGAAACCTTAGGGAAGAGAGAATTGATTGAAGGAATGGGTGAAGTCATCAAGTATGGCTTAATTGAAGATCCAGAACTCTGGGACTTATTATCTGAAATGGATGGTTCTGTAGAGAGTATTTTAGAGCATTCAGAGAGTTTGATTGAGCATTCTTGTCAGGTCAAGCGCAAGATGGTGGTTGAGGATGAGTTGGATAATGGCATTCGTTTATATCTCAACTTTGGTCATACAATCGGTCATGCTATTGAAGCAACTGCTGGTTATGGACGTGTCATGCACGGTGAGGCAGTCGCTATGGGAATGGTTCAGGTCTCTAAAGTAGCCGAACAAAAAGGCCTCATGCCAGCTGGAATCACTCAGTCTATCCGAGAAATGTGTCAGAAATTTGGCCTTCCTGTTGATTATGAAAACTGGGATGTTGATAAGCTTTATCAGGCCTTGACTCATGATAAAAAAGCGCGTGGTAATACAATGAAATTAGTCTTGGTTCCAGAACTGGGTTCAGCTACTATTCACCCCGTCTCACTCGAAGAAATGAAAGATTACTTGGTAAAATAAGGAGAATGTATGAGATATTTAACAGCGGGAGAATCACATGGTCCTCGTCTGACAGCAATTATTGAAGGAATTCCAGCAGGTCTTCCTTTGACTGCCGAGGATATCAATGAGGATCTCAAACGTCGCCAAGGTGGTTACGGTCGTGGTGGACGCATGAAGATCGAGAGCGATCAGGTTGTCTTCACTTCAGGTGTTCGTCATGGTAAGACGACAGGTGCTCCTATCACCATGGATGTCATTAATAAAGACCATCAAAAGTGGCTGGATATCATGTCTGCAGAGGATATTGAAGACAAACTTAAAAGTAAACGAAAAATCACACATCCTCGTCCAGGTCACGCAGACTTGGTAGGTGGGATTAAATATCGCTTTGATGATTTGCGAAATTCCCTGGAACGTTCATCTGCCCGTGAAACGACTATGCGAGTGGCAGTTGGAGCTGTTGCCAAGCGTCTATTGACTGAGCTTGATATCGAAATTGCCAACCATGTTGTTGTTTTTGGTGGCAAGGAAATCGATGTTCCAGATAACTTAACAGTCGCAGAGATTAAGAAACTAGCTGCCCAGTCAGAAGTTTCTATCGTAAACCAAGAACGTGAGCAGGAGATCAAGGATTATATTGATCAGATTAAACGTGATGGAGATACCATTGGTGGTGTTGTGGAAACAGTTGTCAGTGGTGTTCCGGGTGGTCTGGGTTCTTATGTTCAATGGGATCGCAAACTAGATGCGAGACTAGCTCAAGCAGTTGTTTCAATCAACGCCTTTAAGGGTGTGGAGTTTGGACTTGGTTTTAAAGTAGGTTATCTCAAGGGCAGCCAAGTCATGGATGAAATTCTCTGGTCACCAGAAGATGGCTATACTCGTCGTACTAATAATCTCGGAGGTTTCGAAGGTGGTATGACCAATGGCCAACCGATTATTGTCCGTGGGGTCATGAAACCAATTCCGACTCTCTACAAGCCGTTGATGAGTGTCGATATTGAAACTCATGAGCCTTATAAAGCAACAGTAGAGAGAAGTGATCCTACTGCTCTTCCAGCAGCAGGTGTCGTTATGGAGGCAGTCGTAGCAACGGTTTTGGCTCAAGAAATCCTTGAGAAATTCTCCTCTGATAATCTGGAAGAATTAAAAGAAGCTGTTGCTAAACATCGGGAGTATACAAAGAATTATTAAGGAGTTCTTATGGCTAAAACCATCTATATCGCAGGATTGGGTCTGATTGGTGCTTCCATGGCACTCGGAATCAAGCGGGATCATCCTGATTATGAAATTTTAGGATACAATCGTAGTCAAGTGTCTAGAGATATTGCTTTGGAGCGAGGAATGATTGATCGTGCGACGGATGATTTTGCTAGTTTTGCTCCACTTGCAGATGTTATTATCCTCAGCTTACCAATCAAGCAAACCATTGCCTTTATTAAGGAATTGGCCAACTTGGACTTGAAAGAAGGCGTCATTATTTCCGATGCTGGATCGACCAAGTCAGCTATTGTAACTACAGCTGAAAAATGTTTTGCTGGCAAGCCTGTTCGCTTTGTCGGAGCCCATCCCATGGCTGGTAGTCACAAGACAGGAGCTGCCTCTGCCGATGTTAATCTTTTTGAAAATGCCTACTATATCTTTACGCCTTCGAGCCTAACTACTCCAGATACGCTTGAAGAAATGAGAGACTTGCTGTCAGGTCTTCATGCTCGTTTCATTGAAATCGATGCTGAAGAGCATGACCGAGTGACTTCTCAGATTAGCCATTTTCCGCATATCTTAGCATCAGGCCTGATGGAACAAACTGCAAGTTATGCTGAAGAGCATGAAATGGCGCGACGCTTTGCGGCAGGTGGTTTTCGTGATATGACTCGGATTGCCGAAAGTGAGCCTGGTATGTGGACTTCTATCCTCTTATCCAATCGGGATACCATTATTGAACGCATCGAGGACTTCAAGAGCCGATTGGACGAGATTGGACAAGCTATCAGTAAGGGTGATGAAAACCAAATCTGGAACTTTTTCAATCAAGCGCGTGAGCAACGTCAAGCTATGGAAATCCATAAACGCGGAGGAGTAGATAGCTCATTTGACCTTTATGTAGATGTTCCCGATGAGGAAGATGTCATCCTGAGGATTTTGGAACTACTACGTGGAACTTCCTTGGTTAATATTCACATCAATGAGGAAAACCGTGAAGATATTCACGGGATTCTACAAATTTCATTTAAAAATGCTCAGGATTTAAAACGTGCTGAGCAAGTCATTACAGAAAATACGAATTACACAGTCGTTATTAAATAAGGAGGACAATTATGTCAAATATTTATGATAGTGCAAATGCACTAAGTCGTGGACTACGCGAATTGCCTGAATACAAGGCGGTTAAAGAAGCCAAGGATGCCATCCAAGCGGATGCAGAAGCAAGCAAAATTTTTGCAGATTATATTGCTTTTCAACATGAAATCCAAGTCATGGCCCAAACTGGTCAAATGCCCGACGCTTCTTTCCAAGAAAAAATGGAAAGCTTTGGCAAGTTGATTCAGGACAACGCTCTTTTATCAGCATTCTTTGCCAAACAGCAACAACTTTCTATTTATCTATCTGATATTGAAAAAATTGTTTTTGAACCAATTTCAGAACTTTTAAAATAAGAATTTACCTCATAAAGTCAGGAATTTTTAAGAAATTTCTGACTTTTTATGATAAAATAAGAAAAAGTATTGTCAGTATGAGGTCTAGTATGAAGTTAAAAACAAACATTAACCATTTGAATGGTAGTATTCGAGTACCAGGGGATAAGTCTATCAGTCATCGCTCGATCATTTTTGGGAGCTTGGCTGAGGGTGAGACTAAAGTTTATGATATTTTGCGTGGTGAAGATGTACTATCAACCATGCAAGTTTTTCGGGACCTCGGCGTTGAGATAGAGGACAAAGACGGCGTTGTTACCATTCAAGGTGTTGGGTTGGATGGATTGAAAGCCCCTCAGAATGCTCTAGATATGGGTAATTCTGGTACCTCTATTCGTTTGATTTCAGGTGTACTTGCTGGTGCAGACTTTGAAGTAGAGATGTTTGGAGATGACAGTCTTTCCAAACGTCCTATGGACCGTGTGACCCTTCCTTTGAAAAAAATGGGAGTTAGCATTTCTGGCCAAACAGAACGAGACTTGCCACCGTTACACTTAAAAGGAACGAAAAATTTAACACCTATTCATTATGAATTGCCGATTGCCTCTGCTCAAGTTAAGTCAGCCTTGATTTTTGCGGCTTTGCAGGCTCAGGGCCAATCTGTCATCCTTGAGAAGGAGTGCACTCGTAATCATACAGAGGATATGTTGCGTCAATTTGGCGGAGACTTGAGTGTCGATGGTAAGAAAATCACTGTTCAGGGACCACAGAAACTAAGTGGACAAACAGTTGTCGTACCTGGAGATATTTCTAGTGCAGCCTTTTGGTTGGTGGCAGGTTTGATTGTTCCTAATTCTCGTGTGGTACTTAAGAATGTAGGTATTAATGAAACTCGTACAGGGATTATTGATGTTATCCGTGCTATGGGTGGCAAATTAGAGATTACTGATATTGATCCAATTGCTAAGTCTGCAACCTTGACTGTTGAAACTTCAGATTTGAAGGGAACAGAAATTGGTGGAGCTTTGATTCCACGTTTAATTGATGAATTACCAATTATTGCTCTCCTAGCTACCCAAGCTCAAGGACAAACAGTTATCAAAGATGCTGAAGAACTTAAAGTCAAAGAGACTGACCGTATTCAAGTTGTCGCAGACGCTTTAAATAGCATGGGAGCAGCTATCACCCCTACAGCAGACGGCATGATTATCAAAGGGAAATCTGCTCTCCATGGAGCCAGAGCAAATACCTTTGGTGACCACCGTATCGGCATGATGACAGCCATTGCAGCACTTTTAGTTGCAGATGGAGAGGTTGAATTGGATCGTGCGGAAGCCATTAATACTAGCTACCCAAGCTTCTTTGATGATTTGGAGACTTTGATTCATGGCTAAGGTTTTACTAGGTTTTATGGGTGCAGGAAAATCTACTATTGCTAGAGGATTAGATCCTGACTTTGTAGACATGGATGCCTTGCTAGAAGACCGACTGGGGATGCCGATTGCTCGATTCTTTGAAGAAAAAGGAGAAGCAGCCTTCCGTCAGGTAGAAGAAGAAGTCCTAGCTGACCTGTTAAAGACAGATCAAGTTATTTCTACAGGCGGAGGGATAGTTATTTCGCCACGTAATCGTGACTTGCTCAAGAAAAATCCAGACAACATCTATCTTAAAGCAGATTTTGAGACCCTTTACCAGCGAATTTCAGCTGATAAGGACAATCAACGCCCACTATTTTTAAAGAATAGCAAGGAAGATTTGGCTGCGATTTTTAAAGAAAGACAGGCTTTGTATGAGGAAGTGGCTAGTAAAGTTATCGATGTGTCCAAGCTAAGCTCAGAGGAAATTATAGAGGAATTGAGATGAAAATTGCCTATCTAGGTCCCAAAGGATCTTTTTCGCACCATGTTGTGCAAACGGCTTTTCCTCGTGAGGAACTAGAGCCATTTTCAAATATTACGGACGTTATCAAGGCCTATGAACAGGGATTAGCAGACTATTCAGTAGTGCCGGTTGAAAATTCCATTGAAGGTAGTGTCCATGAGACTCTGGACTATCTTTTCCACCAGGCTCGCATTCAAGCTGTGGCAGAGATTGTTCAGCCAATCCACCAACAATTGATGGCAGTGCCAGGGCAATCTAAAATTGAGAAAATCTTTTCTCATCCACAGGCATTGGCACAAGGGAAGAAATTTATTGACGAGCATTATCCAGATGCGCAACTAGAAGTCACTGCCAGTACAGCCTATGCTGCGCGCTATGTTTCTGAGCATCCTGATCAACCATTTGCGGCCATTGCCCCAAGAAGTTCTGCAGAGGAATATGGATTAGAACTGATCGCTCAAGATATTCAAGAAATGGAAGCCAATTTTACTCGTTTTTGGGTTTTGGGACCTAACTTACCACAAATCCCTTTGAAAGCAAGTTCTGAAAAGATGAGTCTAGCTTTGACCTTGCCAGATAATCTTCCAGGCGCATTATACAAAGCACTCTCGACCTTTGCATGGCGTGGGATTGACCTGGCTAAGATTGAGAGTCGCCCCTTAAAAACAGCACTAGGTGAGTACTTTTTTATCATAGATGTGGACTATGCTGCTAAAGAACTTGTTCACTTTGCTCAAAAAGAATTAGAAACGATTGGGATCCACTATAAAGTACTAGGTGCTTATCCTATCTATACCATACAGGATAAAGGAAAGGAGAAGGAATGACTAGAGAGAATCCTTTGACACACCATGAAAAACTGAGATATGACTATCTTTTGAAAAATATTCATTATTTGAATGAGAAAGAAAAGAGGGAATTTGACTTTTTACATGCTAAGTTAGAAGGTCGAAAAGGTACAGAGGAAGTTTTCAATCCAGAAGCCAAAGAACAACTTCTTTCAGACTCTGGTATCGACCTACCAACCTATGCTAATCGTAGCCGTTCTAGCCGCCGTAGTGGTGGAGCTCAACTGGAAACGAAGGTTCCAAAAGCTAAGAAGTCAAAGAAAAAAAGAGGTTTTCGTTTTAAACGCTTATTTGCTTGGTTAGGGATGTTATTCCTTTGTGTAGCAATTGGAATGATCGTCATGTTCTTAAAGGGATTCCAATCGGCGAATCCTAATAGCTCAAATGGTCCCAAAGATGCCAAAGCTGCTCAGGTTGAAGTCTTCAATGGACAAGATACGCGTGATGGGGTTAATATTCTTATTTTGGGTACGGATGGACGTATCGGACAGAATAGTGTAGAAACACGGACAGATTCCATTATGGTTCTGAATGTAAGTGGCAAAGATAAAAAATTGAAGCTCGTTAGCTTTATGCGTGATAACTTAGTCTATATTGATGGGTATAGCCAAGTTATCAATGGTCAAAAACAGACCGACCATAAATTAAACTTGGCCTACGAATTAGGGGAACAAGAAGGTAAACAAGGAGCCGAAATGGTCCGCAAGGTCCTCAAGGATAATTTTGATCTAGACATCAAATATTATGCCCTTGTCGATTTCCAAGCCTTTGCGACAGCCATTGATACGCTTTTCCCTGATGGTGTGACCATTGATGCTCAGTTTTCAACTCTAAACGGGGTCCCAGTTACAGAAGCGACTGTAGGCGATGACTTGCACGCAACGGAAACTGAATCACCGACTCAAACCATTAAAGTAGGAAAACAACAGATGAATGGTTCGACTCTTCTTAACTATGCACGTTTCCGTGATGATGATGAAGGGGATTATGGTCGTACTCGTAGACAGCAACAAGTCATGACTGCTGTTTTACAACAAGTTAAAGATCCGACAAAACTTTTCACTGGTTCGGAAGCTCTTGGTAAAGTATTCGCCATGACCTCTACAAACCTTCCATATACTTTCTTATTGACCAATGGCTTATCAGTCCTTGAAGGTGCGCAGAATGGTATTGAAAGATTGACAGTTCCAGAACTTGGAGACTGGGTAGATGACTTTGACGTATACGGCGGTCAATCCCTTCGAGTGGATCAAAAAGCTTATCAAAATAAATTGGCCCAAATGGGGTTTAGATAAAATGTAAAATGAATCAGAGCTTAAGATACCTATGAAAATAGGTATCTTGGGCTTTGATTTTTCACATGGTCAGATGGATTTATAAACTATTTTTATGGTATAATAGAATGATGTATTCTATAGAAGAGGAAGAGAATAAGATGAGTGATTTAAAGGCAATTCAAGCTCGTAGCCTAGAGATGGCTGAATATTTTGTCGCCTTTTGTAAAGAACACGATTTACTCTGTTATTTGTGTGGTGGAGGAGCCATTGGAGCTCTACGAAATAAAGGTTTTATTCCTTGGGATGATGATTTAGACTTCTTTATGCCCCGCAAGGATTATGAAAAAATAGCAGAGCTATGGCCTCGTTATGCGGATGAGCGTTACTTCCTATCAAAAAGTGATAGAGATTTTGTCGACCGCAACCTCTTTATCACTATTCGAGACAAGGAAACAACTTGCATAAAGCCGTACCAGCAGGATTTGGATTTGCCACATGGATTGGCTCTGGATGTTCTTCCCTTGGATTATTTTTCCAAACATCAGATTTTTGCTCTAATAAAAAAGAGAATAAGTTGGAAATTTTCATTAAACTATAAGCACGTATATGAGGAGGTACTAAGATGAGTAGAAATTTTTTTGAAAAATTAAGATTAATTTCTATAAGAGATATTATTTCGCTTATATTTATTTTTCCTATAGCCTATGTTATCTCTCTTTTCTTTAGACGCAAAAATAAGAATCTAATACTAATATGTGAAAGTGAAAAAGAAGCTAGAGATAATGGCTATTGGTTGTTTAAATATATTAGAGAAAATCACCCAGAGGAAAATGTAATATATGTTATTGATTTGAAATCTCCTGATGCTCAAAAAGTCAAAGAGTTAGGAGAATGTATACAGTATTGGTCTTTGAGGCACTGGATTTATTATCTAAGTGCAGGAGTAAATGTAAGTACACAAAAAGCAGGAAACCCTAATGCAGCTGTTTTTAATCTTATGGAAGTATATTTAGGATTAAAAACCAATAAAGTATTTTTACAACATGGAATAACAGTTTCAGATGCTAAATGGTTATATTATGAAAATACAAAGATGCGTGGCTTTATATGTGGAGCAGAACAAGAGTACAAGGAAATAGAGGAAAAGTTTGGTTATCCTAGTGGGTATGTACAATATTTAGGTTTTCCTAGATTTGACAACCTCCATAATAACATTGTAAAAAATAATCAAATTCTTGTAATGCCTACATGGAGAGAATGGTTAAACCTAAATACTAAAGCTAGAACTAGCTTTAATGAAGGCAGTATTTTTACAGAAAGTGAATATTTTAAAAAATGGAATGAGTTTTTATTAAGTAAGGACCTAAAAACTTTTTTAGAAGAAAATGACTTAACGTTAATTTTTTATCCGCATAGAAATATGCAAAATAATTTACAAGAATTTCAAACTTCTTCGGATAATATAATATTGGCAGATTGGAAAAAATATGATATACAAGAATTATTAAAAGAGTCAGCTTTTTTAATTACAGATTACTCAAGTGTATTTATGGATTTTGCTTATATGAGAAAGCCAGTTTTGTTTTATCAATTTGATTATAAAAAATTTAGGGAGGGTCAGTACGAAGAAGGATACTATGATTATAAAGATGGCTTCGGAAAATCAATAGATACCCTAGATGAATTAATATCAGATATTCAAAAACAATTTAATAATAAGTGGATCCTGGAAGATAGATACAAAGAAAAAATTGAAAAGTTTTTTAGAATATACGATGACAGAAATTCTAGAAGAGTATATAGATTTATAAAAGAGATAATAGGAAAAAAAGAATGAAATTAACAATAGGCATACCAGTATACAACGGAGAAAAATATATATCCCGTTGTATAGATTCTATACTCAAAGAGTATGAGAAAGCAAAAGAAAACATAGAGTTAGAATTGCTAATAGTAAACGATGGTTCAAAAGACAATAGTAAAACAATATTAAAAGAGTATAGTGAAAAAATATCCCAGATAAAAGTAATAACACAAACCAATTCAGGTTTAGCTCATGTAAGAAGAGTAATTCTAGAAGAAGCTAGTGGAGATTATCTATGGTTTGTTGATGTAGATGATGAGATAGAAGAAGGGGCAATAGAATTTATAGCTAATCAAAAACTAGAAGAAGTAAATATATTTGATTATCGAGTAGGATATGAGAATAGTAAACTAGAGACTATAAGTATGGGAATACAAGAAAATACGATACTTATTCCTAATACAGAAAAGAAACTTTTCACTCTTCCAAATGCTGTTTGGCATTATATATATGATTTAGAATTTTTAAGAAAAACTAAAGTAACCTTTAAAAGTGGCTATTTATATGAAGATTTTGAGTTTATGGCAAGACTATGGCCCAATGTAAGTAAAGCAAAATACTTTAATTTTAGCATATACAAATATTATTTAACAGAAGGTTCTATTATGCGTGGTGGCACTGCTATAAATAAAATAAGAGACATAGAAGTTATGTTGAGTAGTGTTGAAGAATACTATGCAGAAAATTATCCAGGAGAATTTAAAGAAGAGTTAGAATATTTTAACTGGTACCATATTTTATACGGAGGATATGCAAATATCTTAAGAATAGATGAAACATCTCCTCTATTAGATGAATATCTAAAAAAAGTTAAAATTAAATATCCAAATTGGATAAAAAATAAATATTTAAAGAGTCAACCTTTAAAGAGAAAAATACTAATGTATTTGATAAAATATAATCAAAGA
>QWCB01003289.1_pt1 | contig 12442 bp, 11 predicted proteins | sample 1972511 | NCBI WGS metagenome assembly QWCB01 (sample SAMN09866719, study PRJNA288562) | Human gut metagenome isolate term5_stool, whole genome shotgun sequencing... | isolation source: gut | host: Homo sapiens | place: USA: California
AGAAACCCTAGAAATCCAGAAGAAGTTATTAAAATTCCTGCATCTAAAGCACCAGTTTTCAGATCAGGTAAAGCTCTTAAAGAAGCTGTTAATAAGTAATAAAAGAGAAGGCGAGGCCTTCTTTTTTTATACTCAAATTTCTTATAAGTATTGAATTATTCTAGTTTTTTTGATATATTCATAGTGGAGTGAATTATGAGATTAGATAAATTTTTAAAAAACTCAAGACTTATTAAGAGAAGGACTATCGCAAAGGAAGCTTGCGAAAAGGGACTTGTCAAAATCAATGACAAAGTTGCTAAGCCAGCAGATGATGTCAATGTAGACGACATTCTTTCTTTAAAACTTGGCGAAAGAGAAATCAAAGTCAAGGTTAAGGACATTTCTGATGTCAACAGCAAAAAGGATGCAGAAACTCTTTACGATAGAATTGACTGAAGGTAATTGGATTTAAATTGGAGAGAATTTATGAAGGCTAAAAGAAAAAAATTCCCAGTGGCTCTTGCCCTAATAATTTTATTTTCTGTTGTATATGGTTCTGTGAAAATCGGCAAATCAATTTCCATAAGAAACCAAAAACTTGAAATTATTTCTGGGAACAAAAAAGAAATTTCTAATTTAAAACTTGAAATAGATAATTTAAATTCAGAACTTGAAAATTCTTCTTCTGCAGATTTTGTAGAAAAAGTTGCCAGGGAAGAATTGGGCATGGTTAAACCTAGAGAGGTTATCTATGTAGATAAAGACAAGGAAAAAGTTTCAAATAAAGATAAATTTGTCAGCGAAGAAAAAGTTTCTAATAATAAAAATAAAGATTTAAATAAATAGGAGGAAGTTATGGATTTATCGCCAGGCGATATTGTTGAAGGTGTAGTTAGCAAGGTAACTAAATTTGGAGCCTTTGTTGATTTAAAGGAAGGCAAAAGTGGTTTAGTACATATTTCAGAGATTGCAGATACTTTTGTTAAAAATATTGAGGATCACATCAAAGAGGGCGACGAAGTCAAGGTCAAGGTTCTTAGCATTGACGAAAAGGGAAAAATTGCCCTATCAATTAAGGATGCCCTTGAAAAAAAGGAAGAGCCTAAGGATGAAAAAGTTGATGAAAGATTTGAAAATATTTTGAGCAAATTCTTAAAGGAAAGCAATACTAAACTTGATGAAGCGAGAGCTAGATATAATCAAAAGACAAAGAAGAGGAATTCTAGAAATTAGCAAGTGGTTGACTATCTTTTGATAGTTCTACCACTTTTTTTATTATGGACAAGTTATTTTTTGAAAATTTAAAAAAATTAAATATTATAAAAAAAGGCGACAAGCTCTGTCTTGCTGTTTCTGGTGGAGCCGATTCCATGTATCTTTTTTACAATTTTATGGATTTAAGAGATGACTTTGATTTAGACATAATAGTCTGTCATTTAAACCATGGCATTCGTGAGACTGCCAAGAGAGATGAAGACTTTGTAAAAAATATTTGCAGGGACTATGGGGTAAAATGCCTTACAAAGACTGTGAACATGGATGAATATGCAAGACTTAATAAGCTTTCAAGAGAAGAAGCCGGAAGAATTTTAAGGTATGAATTTTTTAGGGAAAATTCTTTTGGGAGAAAAATTTTAACTGCCCACAATGCCAATGACCGCGCAGAAACTCTTCTATTTAACATTATTAGGGGAACAGGTATTAGGGGTCTAGTTGGAATGACTGACGTCAATGAGGACATATACAGGCCTCTCATTGACATAAAAAGGTGTGACATAGAGGACTATTTACATAAAAATAATTTGCCCTATGTTGAGGACGAGACAAACTTTGAAGAAATTTACACGAGAAATAAAATTAGGCTTAGCCTAATTCCAAAATTAAGTGAACTCAATCCAAATATTATTGACTCCCTTCTTAGGCTTTCAGAAAATGCCTCTGACGCCTCTCGTTTTATAGAAGAACTTGTAGAAGAAAATTATAGTAAGTGCATCAAGGATTATTATTTTATTGTAGAAGAAATGAAAGAGCTTAACAAATTCCTAGCTTGCGAGATAATTAAATCTTATTTGGCAAAAAACTTTTACAGTGAAAATATTTTAAGTAGGGACAATATTTTAGGTATCTACGACTTGATCTTGGGTGAAAGCGGAAGAGTCATCAACCTTGGCAGCAAGATCTCTGCCAGAAAATCCTACGACAAAGTTTTTGTTGAAGAGGAAAAAAGTGAATCAGTTAAGAGAGAAGCAAGCTTAAAATTGGGTAATAATTATACAGACTTTGGTGAAATTTTTATTTCAAAAGATGGGGCAATTTCTAAGGGAGACTCCTTTATAAAAACCATAGACTGTGATAAAATTAAGGGAAGCCTTTTTATTAGGAGGAGACAAAGGGGCGACAGGTTTAAGCCTCTGGGCATGAAAAATAATAAAAAGTTAAAGGACTATTTTATAGACAGAAAAGTTGACAGGTTAAAGAGGGATGAAATAGGTCTTATTTGCGATGATGAAAAGATTATCTACGTTCTTGGCATGGATATTTCTGAAGATGTCAAGATAGATGAAAATACTTTAAATAAACTCGTTTTGGAGGTTAAAAATGTCAGATATTAAAGAAGTTCTTATTACTGAAGAAGAAATTCAAAATAAGGTTAAGGAACTTGGAGAAAGAATAACTGAAGATTACAGGGACAAGGATTTATTTTTACTTGGCATATTAAAGGGCGCTGTTCCATTTATGGCAGATATTATGAGAAAAATAGACCTAGACCTTGAATATGATTTTATGGATGTGTCCAGCTACCAAGGCACAAGATCCATGGGTGAAGTTAGAATTTTAAAAGACATATCTACTTCAATTGTTGGCAAGGATATTTTAATTGTGGAAGACATAATTGACACTGGCATAACCCTTTCTTATTTAACAAAGGTGTTAAAGTCAAGAGGTGCAAATTCCATTGAAATTGTCACTATGCTTTCAAAGCCAAGTAGAAGAAAAATTGACTTACCTGTTAAATACAATGGATATGAAATTGAAGATCATTTTGTAATAGGATATGGAATGGATTATGACGAAAAATACAGGGCTCTTCCTTATATTGGAATACTAAATGAGTCTGTATATTCAAAATAAGAAGGGGTGATATAGTTGAATAAAAAAATTGGAGGAGCAGGTTTTTATATTGTACTAATTTTAGTATTGGTGCTTACAATAAAATTTTTCAGCCCACCTGTAAATACAGTGGATGAAAAAAGTTTTACTGAATTTGTCACAGAACTGGACAAGGGTAATGTAAAGAGTGTAACCCTACAAAATGGAATGGACTCCATTGCCAGCGTTAAATTAAAAAACGATGAATCCTTTAGGACTGTAATACCTAAGGAGGCATCAGATACTTTTTATAAGGATTATTTAAAGGAAAAATCTGATGCTGGCGAGATCAATGTTATTTCCACACCAACTAAGCAAACTTCTTTTCTTGTTGAATGGATTCCAACTCTATTGATGTTGGGAGTATTAATTTTCTTCTGGTACAAGATGATGCAACAAGCTGGCGGTGGCGGAGGAAAGATGAATTCCTTTGGCAAGAGCAAGGCTAAACTCATAAATAAGGAAGATTCAAAAAATCTTGTAAAGTTTAAAGATGTTGCAGGTCTTGAAGAAGAGAAGGAAGAACTTGGAGAAATTGTTGATTTCTTAAAAAACCCTAAGAAATTTATAAATATGGGGGCAAGAATACCTAAGGGAGTTCTCTTGGTGGGACCTCCAGGAACTGGTAAGACTTATCTATCTAAGGCAGTTGCTGGCGAAGCAGGCGTTCCCTTCTTCATCATGAGTGGATCTGACTTTGTAGAAATGTTTGTGGGTGTTGGTGCATCAAGAGTTAGAGATTTATTTGAAAACGCAAAGAAAAATGCACCATGTATAATTTTTATAGATGAAATTGATGCTGTTGGAAGAAGAAGAGGGGCAGGCCTCGGCGGCGGACATGACGAAAGAGAGCAAACCTTAAACCAACTTTTAGTTGAAATGGACGGCTTTGGCACTAACGAAGGCGTAATAGTAATGGCTGCAACAAATAGGGCAGACATACTTGACCCTGCCATTTTAAGACCAGGCAGATTTGACAGAACTGTCTATGTTGGAAAGCCTGATGTCCGTGCCAGAAAGGCAATACTTGAAATTCATTCCAGGGGCAAAAAACTTGCAAGAGATGTTGACCTTGAAGTCATTGCCAAGAGAACTCCTGGCTTTACTCCAGCAGATCTTGAAAACTTGATGAATGAATCTGCCCTACTTGCTGCAAGGAGAAATGACAGCGAAATTTCCATGGAAGATGTTGACGAAGCATCAATTAAGGTGCAAGCAGGTCCTGCAAAAAAATCTCGTGTAGTTTCAGAAAAGGAAAGGAAGCTAACTGCAGTTCATGAGTCAGGACACGCAATTGTGTCAAGGCTTCTTCCAGAAGAAGACCCAGTCCACATGATAACAATTATTCCAAGGGGAATGGCTGGCGGCTTCACTGCCTATCTTCCAGAAGACGATGTTTCCTTTATGACAAAGAAAAAAATGGAAGCTTCCATTGTATCTCTACTTGGAGGAAGAGTTGCAGAGTCCCTTGTCCTTGATGACATATCTACTGGCGCATCAAATGACATTGAAAGGGCTACAAAAATTGCCCGTGCCATGGTAACTCAATATGGAATGAGCGACAGACTTGGCACCATAAATTATGATTCATCTGAAAATGAAGTCTTTATCGGTCGTGACCTTGGCAGGTCAAAGGATTATTCTGAAAGAACTGCTGCAGAAATCGACGAAGAAGTTGCTAGAATTATAAATGAAGGCTACTCAAAGTGTAAGGAACTTTTAAGCGACAACTTAGACAAGCTCTTGGCACTTTCTGATGCACTTTTGGAAAAGGAAACAATTTATGCCAATGACTTTGAAAAGATCTTTAATGGAGAAAAATTGGAAGAAGAGTCTATAGACATTGACGACTCCATAAAGGTCACTGATCTTTCTGAAGAAGCTCGACAAATAATTAGCAAAAAGGAAAGTGAAAAGAAAGATAAAGAAGTCAGTGAATACAGAGAAGACAAAGAAGAAGAGAAGGATTCTGAATAAATTCATTAAAAGCCCCTAGGGGCTTTTTTATTTGGATAAAAAATTCTAAAGCTAAGACAATTTAACAATTTTATTAAAACTGCTAGAGATTTTTCTTTAGCAGTTTTTTATGTAAGTCACCTAGGAAATCATAAATAAATTAATAAAGGGCAATAAAAAACTGGAGCTTTACTCCAGTTTCTTAAGCTTAATTTTCATTTGTATCTTCATTTAAAATTGATTCTTTTGAATGAGATTTTTTCTTGCCACCATTTTCACCTGAGGACTTCTTTTTATTGCCATTGTCATTGTTGTTGTTATTATTCTTGTTTTTGTCCTTCTTCTTTTCTTCATCATCGGAATCTCTATACCAACCTAACTTATTAGTATAGTGTGGCTTAGTTCCGTCAGCTAGTAGTTCACGCCTTCCATTTACATATTTAGTGAAGATTCCATCTGGTTCTTCAAATTCTTTTTTGTCCAAGTCTTCGTGAACAGCCTTCATAATTTGCTTCCAAAGGTAGGCTGATTGAGTTGAACCAAAGGCAAGCTTTTGATGCTTGTCGTTGCCTATCCAAACTGAGCAAGTGTAGTAAGGAGTGTAACCTACAAACCAAACATCCTTCTTATCAGTAGTTGTACCAGTTTTACCGGCTATGTCTTGTCCTGGGAAGGAAGCGTTGCGACCAGTTCCCCTTTTAACGACATCTTTTAACATATCTGTCAAAATATAAGCGTTTTGTGGAGAAGTTATCTCTTTTTCCTTAGGGTCAACTTGATAGATGACATCTCCAGTGTTAGTTTCAATCTTTGTAATTACATAAGGGTTAGCATATTTTCCCTCGTTGGCAAGAGTTGTGAAGGCTCCAGCCATTTCGAAAGGACTAATGCCATAGCTCATGCCGCCAAGAGTAAGAGGGGCATAGTCCATGTCATTCCAAGTTGGATTGTCCTTTTTCTCTACAATTGTGCTGACTCCAATAGATTTTAAGGTATCAATCATTTTATTAATTGACTCTTCGTCATTGTAGACCTTTGAATAAGTTGAATTTTTATTTGCCTTTGCTTCTTTGTCAGCAGAAATATCTCTGGCAACTTGATAAGCGCCAACATTTGATGATTGACGAAGAAGATTTCTTATTGTAGTCCAACCTTGGTAATAGCTGCCAGCATTTTTAGGTGAGTGACCAAATAATTTTTCTGGCATCTTTGCGTCAAGGTAGACATCACCAGCAGTGGCTCCATTGTTAAAGGCAGTTAAATAAACTGAAATTGGCTTAATAGAAGATCCAGGTTGCCTTGGAACTAAAGCCCTATTTAAAAGTCTGCCACCACTTACATTTCTACCGCCGACAAGGGCCTTAACTTCGTGAGTTTTTTGGTCGATGATAACAGAGGCAACTTGTGGTTGTATTATTCCATTTTTTTCTGTGAAAGTGCCGTAATAATATTTAGGATTTGATACAACTTGTTCTAGGGTCCTTTGCATGTCAATGTCCATTGGTGTGTAAATTTTTAGTCCACCATTAAATAATTTATTTGTGGCTTCTTCCTTTGTGTAGCCAGAGTTCATCAAAATCTTAATAGTATTTTTTTGCACAACATCTGTGTAGAAAGATGAAATTCCACTTTCTTTACGAGAGCCTATGTCGATGTTAATTTTTTCATTTAAGGCATTTTCATATTCTTCATTAGTAATAAGACCTTGCTCAGCCATTTTCTTTAAAACTAATTTTTGTCTTTCTTGAGAAGTTTCGTTGAAGACAGCCTTTACTGGCACCACTAAATTATTTTCTATTTGTATAAGTTCAAAGTTATCTATTTGTCCAAGTTCATTTAAATTTTTTGAAATTTCAATAATTTTGTCAGAGTTTGGCTCTGATCCTTCATTTTTTGGCAGTAAAACTATTTCAATATTGCCAAGGTCATCATCTTCATTTATCTCTTGAGTGTTGTAGGGAGTGTACTTTTCTGGCAAGTTTGTAACACCTGCTAAGAGTGCACACTCAGCAAGGTCAAGTTCAGATACATCCTTGTTGAAAAAAGTTTTTGCAGCGGCTTGGACGCCCACTGTACCCTTAGAGAAGCCTGCAGAGTTTAAGTATGCCTCAAGTATCTGCTCTTTTGACAGTTTTTCTTCTATTTGGTAGGAATAGTAGATGTCTGTGATTTTTCTAACCACGCTCTTTGAAAAAGATGTGTACAAGTTCTTGGCAAGCTGCATAGTAATAGTTGATGCACCTTGGTCAAAAGACCTTGTCTTTATGTCATGGACAAGAGCACCAACGACTCTTCTATAGTCAACTCCACTGTGTTCAAAAAATCTTTCATCTTCTATTGCCACAATGGCATTTAATAAATTTTTTGGTATATCCTCGTAGGGAACAAATTCACTAAACTCATCAGAGACTAAAGTCTCAATAAGTTTTCCATCATTGGTATAGATCCTAGAAGTTTCAGAGAGCTGAGCTCTGTATTCTGTGGGTTCTATTAGGGGAGCTTTTTTAAAAATACCAAGTACAATAGCAGTGACCATTGAACCTAAAATGATTATTGCAGCAACAACTATTAGTATGAGTATTTTTATTAGGCTTGAAAATTTTATTATTCCACGAGCTTTATTGTTTTTGGAATCTTTCATAACAACCTCCTATCTTGATATTATAACAGAATTTTTATCATATAACTATAAGTAGATATGAAAAAATCCCGCACATTGGCGAGACTTTAACATAAATTATTCTATTAATTATGAACTCTTTGATCTTTAAAAGCCTAGTTATTCATAGCTTTTAAAATTCTTGGTGCAATAAGAGCTGCCACTACTGCCTTTGCCATATCAGGTATGATAAAAGGAATCATGCCAATGGAAAAGACCTTGGATATGTCCATAGGGTTTCCCATTACATTATTTAAGATGTAATACATGTAAGGAAGACCTATTGCGTAGAAAATAACTTCTGCTAAAACAAGTACGATCATAATTTTGCCAAAGTTTTTTTCTCCGTGAGCAAATTTAGAAATAAAAGCTGCGCCTATTATAAAGGCAATTAAAAATCCAAAACTTGGTTTTAAAAAGGTTTGGAAGCCTCCAGTGAAGCCTGCAAAAATTGGCACGCCTATTAAGCCAAGTAGGACATAAATGAAAACTGTAAGTCCTGCATAAAAGGGTGTAAGTAAAAGTCCTGTCATAAATACAAAAAAGTTTTGTAAAGTAAAGGGAACAGGTCCAATTGGAATGGAGATAAAAGCTCCCACTGCTATAAGTGCAACTAAAAGTGCGATTTTTGTTATGTCTTTTGTTTTAATTTTCATCATTAACCTCCGAAAGATATAATACACAATGTTTACCCTTTTGTCAATAAGGTTAACGCAAAATTTTATATCATTTAAAATAAATTGATTAATTATAAATATTGGGTAAATAATTAGTTGAAAGTGAAGATTATTAAATATATAATGAAAACAATTTGTTAAATGAGGTGTAAAAATGTTATTAGTAATAGATGTAGGAAATACTTCCATAACTTGGGGCGTTTATAAGGGGGATGAGCTTGTAAATGATTTTAGGACTTCCACTGTGAAGACTAGAACATCAGATGAATACGGTCTTATTTTTATAAACACACTAACTCATGCCAATATTGATCCACAAGATATTGAAAATGTAATAATTTCATCCGTTGTGCCAAACCTTATGCACACACTTCCTTCTATGGTTAGAAAATATTTTAATAAAAACCCAATGATTGTAAGTGCAGACTTAGACTTGGGACTTAATATAAAGTACGACAATCCCAAGGAAGTTGGTGCCGATAGAATTGTAAATGCTGTTGGCGCACTAGAAATTTATGGCAAAAAATCCATTATAGTTGACATAGGAACGGCAATGACTTTTTGTATAGTTGACGAGGAAAAAAATTACCTTGGCGGTTTAATTATGCCAGGTATTGGCATTTCTGCTGAAGCACTTTTTATGATGACTTCAAAACTTCCAAAAATTGAAATTATTGCACCGGAAAAAGTTATTCAATCTAACACAGTTGGAGCAATGCAATCTGGTCTCTATTACGGTTACACTGCAATGATTGATGGAATTGTAGATAAACTTTTAAAGGAACTAAATTGGAAGGAAGAAGATACTAATATTATTTCCACTGGTGGTTTCTCCACGATGTTAACAAGTGATTCAAAATATAATTTTATAATCAACAAATTTTTAACTCTTGAAGGGCTAAAAATTATATTTGAAAAAAATAGCAAAATAGATTGAGAGTGATTTTGTGTTAAAAATTTTAGCACCAATGGCAGGCTACACTGACATAGCCTTTAGGGAAGTGGCAACAGAAAAGGGAGCAGACTTAACTGTAACAGAAATGGTTTCAGCCATGGCTCTCGTCTATGAAAACAAAAAGACCCTAGACCTTTTAGAAATTTCTCCCAAGGAGAAAAAAGTTTCTGTGCAAATTTTTGGTTCTGATCCCAAAATTATGGGGGAAGCTGCCAGCATTTTAAATGACTATAATTTTTCTTATGTTGACATAAATATGGGCTGCCCTGCACCAAAAATTGTAAAAAATAATTCAGGCTCACATCTTTTAAGCGACCCTTCACTTGTCTATGACATAGTAAAAGCTGTTGTAGAAAATTCAAAAAAGCCAGTTTCTGTAAAAGTGAGAAAGGGAATTGGTGGAATTTCTTCCATGAAGGCAATAAAAAATATTGAGGCAGCAGGGGCAAGTTTTGTCACAGTCCATGGCAGAACGAGAGAAGAATACTACACTGGAAAAGCTGATTGGGATTTTATAAAAGAAGTTAAAGAAAATGTAAAAATTCCCGTAATTGGAAATGGCGACATAGCTAGCCCAGAAGATGCCCTAGAAAAAATAAATTATTCCAAGGTTGACGGAATAGCAATAGGCAGAGGAGCAGTGGGAAACCCCTACATCTTTAATCAAATTGAAGAGCTTATAAAAACTGGAGACTATTATAAGCCAAGTGACAGAGAAAAACTTCTTTTAATGATAGATGAGCTTGAGAGAAAAATATCTTATAAGGGAGAAAAACTTGGCATCCTTGAAATGCGAAAGGTCTACTCAAATTATTTTAAGGGCATGAAGGACTCCAAGGAAGTTAGAAATAAATTAAACACACTAAAGGATAAGGATGAGATAATTAATCTTATCAGATCTTATATTGAAACTTTGGACTAAAATAAATTTAAACTCTGCATAAAAGTGCGGAGTTTTTATTTTTTTAAGAAATTTTATGAAAAAAATCATGGAAAAACTTTAAAATCTTGACATAAAGAGAAGTTTCGACTATAATAGCCTAGATTAAAAGGTTTTTGTAAAGGGCGGCTGACGCCTTATTTTTTATATATTGAGGAGAGAGAATTTTGGAAAAAGATATATTTTTCACACCGGAAGGTCTAGAAAAAATTGAAAATGAAATTGAGTATTTAAAAACAGTTAGAAGAAAGGAAGTTTCTGAGAGAATTAAAGTTGCCCTAGGTTATGGCGACCTTTCTGAAAACTCTGAATACGATGAAGCTAAAAACGAACAAGCACAAGTTGAAGAGAGAATCGCAAAACTTGAAATGATGGTTCGTAATGCAAAGATAATTGATGAAAAAGATTTAAATACAGATGTAGTTAACATTGGTTCCAGCGTAAAGGTAAGAGAACTTGAAACTATGGAAGAAGACGAATACACAATTGTTGGTTCAGCAGAAGCAGATCCACTAGAAGGAAAAATTTCTAACGAATCACCAGTTGGCTCAAGACTTATTGGCAATCGCGTTGGCGATGTAGTGGAAGTTGAAGTTCCAGATGGAATTATTAAATACGAAATTTGCGGAATAACTATTTAGGAGGCAATTTGTGAAAAAAACAGAAGATGCAAATCTAAATGAAATGCTTTTGTTAAAGAGACAAAAGCTTGACGAATTGAGAAATGAAGGAAAAGATCCCTTTGTCAATGAATCCTACGACGTAACTGCTCGCTCCAAGGACATCAAAGAAGAATTCAAGGGAGATGAAGAGAGAGAAGTTTCCATAGCTGGTCGTGTAATGAGCAAGAGACGCCACGGCAAAATTTGTTTCTTAGATGTGAGAGACGCATTGGGAACTATCCAAGTTTTTGCAAGAAAGGATGTCCTTGAAGATAAGTACGAAGAAGTTAAGGGCCTTGACATTGGAGACATAGTTGGAGTAAAGGGAGTTGTATTTAAGACAGAAGCTGGCGAAATCACAGTTCGTGCAACAGATCTCACTCTACTTTCCAAGTCACTTCAAATTCTTCCAGAAAAATTCCACGGTCTAAAGGACCCAGACCTAAGATACAGACAAAGATATGTTGATTTAATTGTAAATCCTGGAGTTAAAGATGTATTTATAAAGAGAAATCAAATTATCAAAAAAATCAGAGAATTTTTAGACAATAAAGGCTTCTTGGAAGTTGAAACACCAATCCTTGGCACAGTAGCAGGGGGAGCAAATGCAAGACCTTTCTACACTCACCACAACACTCTTGACATTGACATGCAACTTAGAATTGCCAACGAACTTTTCTTAAAGAGATTAATCGTAGGTGGCTTTGAAAAAGTTTATGAAATGGGCAAGATGTTTAGAAACGAAGGAATGGACCCTAAGCACAATCCTGAATTTACAAATATTGAACTTTACCAAGCCTATGTTGACTACGAAGAAATGATGAGAATAACTGAAAACTTATTCGAATATGTAGCACTTGAAGTTCTTGGAACTGATACAATAAATTATCAAGGCACAGAAATTTCATTAAAGGCACCTTGGAAGAGAATCACCATGATAGACGCAGTTAAAAAATACGCTGATGTAGATTTTAACGAAATCGACACAGATGAAAAGGCAAGAGAAATTGCAAGAGAAAAAGGATTAGAAATTTCAGATCACGACACTTGGGGCAAAATTCTTTCAGAAATGTTTGAAGAATTCTGCGAAGAACACCTAGTTGAACCAACTTTTGTAATTGGTCACCCAGTAGAAGTTTCTCCACTTGCAAAGAGAAATCCAGAGGACCCAAGACTTACACAAAGATTTGAAGCCTTCATCAACACTTGGGAATTTGCAAATGCCTTCTCTGAACTTAACGATCCAATCGATCAAAGAGAAAGATTTGAAGCACAAGTTAGAGAAAAAGAAGCAGGCGACGATGAAGCTCATCCAATGGATTCAGACTTCATCAATGCAATTGAAGTAGGTCTTCCACCAACAGGTGGACTTGGAATTGGCGTTGACAGAATGATTGTACTTTTAACAGACCAACCATCTATTAGAGATGTACTTTTATTCCCAACAATGAAGCCAATAGG
>QWCB01004914.1_pt1 | contig 12426 bp, 17 predicted proteins | sample 1972511 | NCBI WGS metagenome assembly QWCB01 (sample SAMN09866719, study PRJNA288562) | Human gut metagenome isolate term5_stool, whole genome shotgun sequencing... | isolation source: gut | host: Homo sapiens | place: USA: California
GTGATGCTTTTAGCCATATAAATTAACAAAAGCTACTTCGGACGGAGTTTGATGTTTTAGAAATTTGAAGGAAACTTTAAAAACATCTGCACTCGGAGAGGCTTGATGCATAGTTTTTTTGGACAGGAGTTCGACTCTCCTCATCTCCACCAAAACGAAAAGGAAGTTGAAATACACTTCCTTTTTTTGTACTTAGAGCATTGGAATTACAAATTTAAATAAATATATTATGATTAAAGTGAATAAAATGGGTTACATAAGTAAAAATGGTTTGGAGGTAAAAGTAATGAAAAATGGATTCGGACTATTATTTTTATTTTGATAATGATTTTGATTTTTAACTACAAGGGAATTCTCATTAGACTAAGCGTTAATAATTACCTTAAAAAAAATGACATCAACGGCTATTCTATTTTTTATATTGAAAAATTCCTCGCGCAAGACGGCTATTTGATCCATTTAAAAAATAATCTCGGACAAGAAAGAAATATAACTGTCATTTCTAAATTGCTGCCACTCAATGTTATTCATGACTCTATGTTGGGTAAAGAAGATATGAAATAATAATTATAGGAACTGAGGGAATAAAGCGAGTATTTATTAAAGGTTTTATAAAGATTGGGATAGCACATATATAATGTTAAAAGAAGATGCTATAATTATTGGAGGAAAGATTTAAGATATATTGCAATGAATTTAAATTCAACATACAAGAATTAAAGAGGATAAAACATAATTTGCCTAAAATCTTACATACATTTTTAGACGAAACAGGAGCAAGATATTTTGAATTGCAATATCACGGAGAATTAAGAGTTGACGATATTTCGGAAATATGTTTTACAAAAGGTCTACGAAGCCAAAACACAATAGACAACTTAAAATCAAAAGGAATTAAATTATATAAAATTGTAGGGGGGGCGATGAATGTGTTGGAATTTAAAAAAGCTATCGGATATATTGATACCGGCGGTTTGATATGCGAATTAGAAGATGGGAGATTTGCACTGATATGGACTGAATATATAGACGAGCCTGACGATTTCAATAAAGGCGAAGTTTCATATTCAAAATATACTTTCACAAGAGGAAAGCCAATTGATGAAAACGTTTCTGTTGAAGATATTGAAAAAGCAAAAAAAATATTAGCAGATCCGAATTCAGATATATTGCAATTAAAAGATAAAGCGCATAAAGAGGCTTTTGATAAATATTTTGCAGAGCATAAATAAAAATTAATCGTGCGAATAATCTTGTGAAAATTGAATAAAACGTGTAATAATAGCGAATTAATCGTGCGAGTAATCGTGCGATTTTTTTATTGCTTTTTCTATTAGGCGTAAAATAATCTTGGAAATATAATGTCATCGGACAGATAGCGGAGGAAAATTATTAAAGACAGATTTTTAAATTAATTTATATAAATGCTTGAAGTTATACGTATAAAGTAGTATAATAATTTATGTAAGGAGGAAACAATATGCCAATGACGCCAAGAGAGATGGTCAAGCTATTGGAGAAAAACGGCTGGAAGCCTAAGGGCAACAATGGCGGTTCTCACAGAAAGTTTGAAAATCCGAAGACAGGTAAGGTCATTGTCGTTCCATATCACGAGGGCAGAGAACTCAAAAAGGGTACGGAGCAGAAGATATTGAAAGATGCGGGGCTTAAATAGCCCTGCCCCTTACTTTAATTAAAAGGAGTGTTTTTTATGAAATTAATTTATCCGGCTATTTTTTACAAAGATAAGGAAGGCGAAGGTTACTCGATTATATTTCCGGATATACACACCGGCGCAACTTGCGGAGACAATGTAAGCGACGGGTATTATATGGCGGAGGACTTTTTGGGCTGCTCTTTGTATGATGATTATATTGACGGAAAAGAGCTTCCAAAGGCGACGAAGTTTGAAGATGTCACGATTGAAGATGATGGGTTTTCGGATATGGATTTGAGTTTTAAGACTATGGTTGATATTGATATGGACGATTATATTCGACGTACGAGTTCAAAAACGGTAAAGAAGACGGTAACAATACCCAGTTATTTAAATGAGATGGCAAAAGCAAGTGATATTAACTTTTCAAAGGTTTTGACAGAGGGATTAAAAAAAGAATTAAATATTAAGTAGAATCTATTTTTTAGATTAACGGCACGTTTTATGCGTGCTTTTTTATTTAAACTATTTGATGAATGCGAAGTGATTATGGGTAATAGATAAATAGGATTTATTTATTCGAATAAATTTAAAGCTTCAAGAGAGCGTGAGGCTGTTTAGTATAGATTAAAATATGGAGGAGTTATGAGAAACAACGATTTTAAAGATATTGTATTTAACAGACATTCAATCAAGTCATTTGATGCGAGTTATAAGATTCCAAGAGAGGAAATGATTGAGATTTTGCAGGAAGCAACACAGGCACCGTCTTCGGTGAATTTGCAACCGTGGAGATTTGTGGTTGTGGAGTCGGACGAGGGAAAGGAAAAGCTTCGTCCGCTTGTAAAATTCAACACAAGGCAAAATGACACGTCTTCGGCAATGATACTGATTTTCGGCGATATGAAGTGCTACGAAAAAGCTGAGGAGATTTACTCCGAAGCGGTGAGACGTGGGGTTATGCCGCAAGAGATCAAAGAGCGTGCGATGGGGTTTTTCCTTCCGGCATACAAGAGTTTTTCAAAGCAAAAGATGAACGACGTTGTGAAGATTGACTCGAGTTTGATGGCGATGCAACTACAATTTGTCGCAAGGGCGCATGGCTACGATACAAATGTGATCGGCGGCTTCGAAGAAGATATAATCGCTAAGGAGTTCGGACTCGACCCGGAAAGATATGTGCCGGTCATGATTATCGCAATCGGCAAAGCGGACTATGAGTATCACGAATCCGTCAGACTTGATGTGAAAGACATTTCGAAATTTGTTTAAGTTTTCGATGTGTCATTATTGAAATTGAATATATTGCGAAAATTAAATGAGAGTTTTCGGAAAAATTTTTGAGTATTTAATGAAAAGCGAAGGAGAAGTCTTTCGCTTTTTGTGTGATCTTATATATTGCAAATTTTTGTACTTATATAATGATATTGTATTGACAACGCATAGATTTAAGTGTACAATATGATTAAAGGAGATGAGAATATGGCAACAACAAATTTAAATATAAGAACAGATAGACAAGTTAAAGAAGCTGCTGAAAAATTATATACAGATTTGGGATTAAATATGACGACTGCAATAAATATGTTTTTACGAGCAAGTATAAGAGAAAACGGAATTCCTTTTGATTTAAAATTGAGTACTCCAAATAGTGAGACCGTAAAAGCTATAGAAGAAGGAAGAAGAGTTGCTTTGGACAGAGATATTAAAGCCTATGACAGCATCGAAGATTTGAGGAAAGAGCTTGAAGTATAAGATAAAAGTTACCAATAGGTTTAAAAGAGATATTAAACTTGCAAAAAACAAGGACGGAGTGTTGACAAGTTGTTTGAAATAGTCCAAAAAATTGCAAATGGAGAGACTCTCGAATTGAAATATAGAGATCATGCCTTGTCAGGAAATTTTAAAAATGCAAGAGAATGTCATATAGAACCGGACTTTTTATTGATTTATGAAAAGATTGAAAATGTATTAGTTCTATCGCTTATTAGAGCCGGATCACATTCAGATTTATTTATGTAGTATATCTAAATTAAGAAAATAATTATACAGATAAAAAAATTTTAAGTAAAGCGAATAAATAATATTCTTAAAAGCGGGAATCCGCTTTTTTTATTTGAAAAAAATAGGATAAGTGATTTATTAGCCCATTTATGATATAATATTTTTTAACAATTAAATGGATAAGAAATTATAATATGGCAATTTCTTATAAACCATTGTGGCACTTATTGCTAGAAAGAGAAATAAACAAAAAGACTTAAAAAGAGCTGAAATGCTTGAATATCTAAATCATCTTAAAGAAATTCATATTAGATTTGTAGCGGAGGCCTTGGGCATGGGAGTTACTTGGGACAAGAATACCAGGACAGTTATCATCGAAGACTTGCTTTTTAGGGTTGAAATTCCAATCGATACCAACAAGATTATAGTTAACGGTGAAACTTATATTAGTGATGTTAAACCAGAAATTGTAGACGGCAGGACAATTATGCCTGTTGCAAATATTGCAAGAGCACTTGGACTAAAGGATGGACAAGATATTTTCTGGGATAATGCCACTAAACAAGTAACAATAATTAGAACAATCAGTAGATAAATATAAGTCCTCGCAAGAGTCCGTGTGGTTTTTCTGCGGATGCTTTGCAAACATTATTTCTTTTTGCGGCCTTGGCTTTTTGCCAGGGCCATTTTTTTACAAAAAATCATCCTTTTGGATGATGTAATAAAACGAATTATGATTCATAATATAAATATAAGAAAGGAGAAAATTTTTTTCGACGTATATTTTCGTAAGGAATTTTTCCAACGGATATTTTTAAGAGTGTTTGTAGGGTCAATTTTATTGAAAGATGTGTTATGCAAATTTAACAAGAAATATGGACATCTTGAACACGCAGACTCGATGTCTCGCGGTCGAGCCATATTCGTCATTTAAACAAAGGAGGGTTATTATGAAATCAAACTCAAGTTTTTGATTATTATCCTGGTCTTGGCTTTGGTCTTTGCCACTAGCTGCAAGAAGGACAAGCCCGTAGAATACACGGGTCTTAAGGACAAGAAAGAAAGCACTGCGGACGATTCAAAAGATGTCGAAGATGAAGAAGACGAAAAAACTGACAATAAAAAATCCGCTAAGGCAAAGCCCAAGAAAGACTTGATTTATGTTAAGGGTGGCGATGTTGGTTCTGTGTCTTCATATGTTGAAGACAGGGAGATTTGGAAAGGCTTTTCTGACGACCGGCACATAGCCATTGCAAAGAGGATTAATAGGGGCGTTCACCTGCCGAGGATTCTATTGGATTCTGCGGATGCCGATGAGGCAAATGCTGAGATCGATAAGATGGCAGAGGACCTCATGGGAATGTATGAGAAGTATAAGGATGAGCCCGAGAATTTTGAAATTGGTTTTTACGCCAGTTTTTCCACCTATCAAGACGAAGATCTTTTGAGCATCAAGGTTAGTATTTACGATTATTTGGGTGAAGAAGTTCAATACTATAGGGCTTTCAATTTTTCCCTGCCGGACGGCAACTTTATAGGTGATGGGGACCTGATGAAGCATTTTGGAGTGGACGAGGACGAGATTTTGACCATGGTAGAAGACGCACTCATGGAAGAATGTGAGCTGACGAATGGCACCTACTACGGTAATGTCGAGGATTACGCTTTTATTTATAATTCGTCTAACCACGTTGGCAGGATTTTAAATGACCTCTGGGATAATTTTGATTCTTTGGACCGGCAAATTTATATAGACCAAGCCGGCAGACCCCAATTTATTCTCACTCAGTATCAGATTGTAAATACGATCCCTTGCCCGCTAACCCTGGAGCTCAAGGCAAATACCTTTGCCAAGGATCCAATCTCCACCGTGTACCTGCGGATGGCAAGAAAGCTTGGCATCGATCCTTACGATGATAGGTACAAGGCCTTTATAATTTATCTGGGAGCCGCCTATAACGAGCCCAGCTTGGAAGAGGTTTTGAAAAAACTCCAACCTTGGTCAGCCATCTTTATGGATTACAGTGACCCGCCCATGCTAATATCCATGTATTCTGACGATGGCGAAATACCTTTTATTAATGGTCAAGAATGTTATTTGATAGTTCCAAAGTACAGGAACGCATCTGTTTCATTAAAAGAATTGGAAATCGTTGACGACGGGGGAATGGTAAAATTGGCAGAGGTGGAAAATAATTATATGGACGAAACTGCTTGCGCAGGACCAACTTTTATTTGCCAAAATACTAGCGAGATCGCTCCAAATGCAAAGATTACTATCAGGTACAGGGACGATGTCTTGGAATTTACGCCGAGCATTAGCCAAAAAGACGGCAACCCGGTTTTGCCGGACGAAGTTATAAATGCTGAAGGTCTCTTGGATTGGGACAGCCTGATCCATGAGCATGGTTATTCGGTAGATATGTATGAAATTATTAACTCGCTTATACCCAAGGATTAGAGATTATAAAAAAAGGAGGATATAAATATGAAAAAAAGATTAGCATTATTATTAGCAGTGGCAATGATTTTCTCATTGGCAGCCTGCGGTAAAAAAACTGTAGACGAAAAGGCAGACACAGTAAAGAAAGACGAAAAGAAGGAAGAAGCAAAGAAGGAAGAAACAAAGGCTAAGGGCATGATAGATGTTCAAGGTGATGAAATGTTTACAACTCCAGAAGGTATCGAAGAGCTTAGCAATGAAAGATTAAAAGAGATATCTGAATACTTTGATGAGGACCATTTAACAAAATTTGAGGGCATGACCTACGAAGAGGTAGAAGCATACATTGGTATGCCGGGCGCCCACTTTGTAGAACATGATGACGAAGATGAAAATGGAGTGCTTACAAAAAACATTTATTGGTATTCACCAGACTACTTATTTTATACAATATTTACTGCTTACAAGGACAGTCCTGATGACTTTGGTTTAACAATGGCTGGATACATGCCAAGGAAATTTGACGAAGATGAAGAGGAAGAAGACGCATCAGAAAGTGACGAAGTAGAAGAAATAGTAGCAGAACTTTCACCTGATACAGGCATGGTGGAGGTTACAAACGGAAACCCATATATAAGTCCTGGGGATGAATGGGAGATTAGCGAAGAAGACCTTGAAGAAAAAGCTAAATACTTTGATGAAAATTATGAAGAAACAGTAGGGATGACTTATGAAGAAGTCAAAGACTACATTGGCAAGCCGGGAGCCCACTATGAAGCACTTGATGATGTGGACCCCGAAACCGGAGACCTGAAAAAACAAATTTTCTGGTATTCACCGGATCATGTCTTTGTTGTAGTATTTACTGCTGAGGAAAAAAATCCTGATGACTTTGGCCTTGACTTTACTGCCTACTATGAACAAGATTAATAAAAAATAAAATCATCAGTTGGGGTGATGTAAGAAAGCGAGAGGCCAGCTATAATATAAATAGAAAGAAGAAAAAAATAAGAAGAAAAGACTGAACAAGGCGGAGAATATGGAGAACGTATTCTAAAACTTATCTTTAGAGTTGGCAACAAGGATATGGAAAAATATATAGACTCAGTATTCTGTGAAGGAAACGAAGTATTGAACATAATATGGAAGTAGCAAAGGGAGTGAGCAATCGCTCTCTTTTAATTTACATAACAATAACCCCTTTTTTGTCATAAGTTGACGTGAGAGGGGGTTTCGTGTCATAATAGTTATAGAGGCAAATAGTTATGTAAATACAAGGAGTTCAAGACTTCTACCAAAGTTTAAAACTAAAAAAATAAATAGTTGGTGTGCTGCTTAGGAGAGTTTTACGAAAATATATGTTATAAACAGTACGTTAGGAGAGAGAGGAGATAACTATAGTGAGTAAGAAAAAAGAAAAAAATATTCAAGAACAAAATAATTTACAAATTAGATCATCAACAGCTGAATATTTATCTTATATTGCTTCAAACGGTGAAAATCAAAATACTTTTGAGGTTCGTTATGAAGATGAGAACATATGGCTTACACAAAAGATGATGGCTGAGTTATATGATGTTGCACTATCGACAATAAATGAGCATTTGAAACATATCTATGAGGATTCGGAACTTGATGAACAAGCAACTATTCGGAAATACCGAATAGTTCAAAATGAGGGTGACCGTGAGGTTTCTAGAGGTGTAAATCACTATAATCTTCAAGCTATTATTGCAGTTGGATTTAAGGTAAATAATGAGCGTGCTGTACAGTTTAGAAAATGGGCTAACCAGATTGTAAAAGATTACACCATCCAAGGATGGGTAATGGATGTAGATAGACTGAAGAATTTTGGAACAGTTATAAATAAGGATTATTTTGAAAAGCAGTTAGAGAAAGTTCGTGAAATTCGTCTTTCAGAGAGAAGATTCTATCAAAAGATTACCGATATTTATTCGACTGCTATTGATTACGACAAGAATGCAAAAATAACAAAGAGATTCTTTTCTGCCGTACAGAATAAACTTCATTATGCTGTACATGGCCAAACAGCTGCGGAAGTCATCTATGATAGGGCAGATAGTTCTAAAGAAAATATGGGCCTTACTACATGGGATGGTTCTTCTAAAGAAAAGATTCATAAATACGATGTAATAGTTGCTAAAAAATATTTATCGGAAACCGAGATGATTCAAATGCAAAGGATTGTTTCAGCATATCTTGATATGGCTGAAGACATGGCACTTAGACAAATTCCTATGACTATGGAAGATTGGGAGAAAAGATTAAATTCTTTCTTAACTTTATGGGATAGAGATATTCTTCAAGATGCTGGTAAAGTTACGGCTGAACTTGCAAAACAACATGCTTTAACTGAATTTGAAAAAAATAGAGTGATTCAAGATAGATTATTTCAAAGCGATTTTGATTCTTTCCTCCAATTAGAAGGTAATTTGAAGGAAGATAATGATAAGAATAAAAAGAAAAAAATTGATTAAGAAATATATATTTGAATTTTATAAGGTGAATACAAAATGAAAATTTTAATATCAGAACTTCAAGATTATTTATATGACCACTATATAAATGGTGGAATTGATCAAAGCTTATTTATGAAACTTGTAGAAGAGATGGGAGAAGTGGCAGAGATCTTAAACAAAAGGCAGGAAGGAAATCTTTTGGTGATGAAGATTTGAAGTCTCAATTGGGAAATGAGTTGGCTGATGTAATACATTATGCTATTGCAATTGCCGCATTAAATGATATTGATATAAATGAAACTATCATTGCTAAAGATAAATATGCATCTATAAAATATAATCATAAAATCAATTTAGAACAGTTTGTTACGGCAAGAAGATTGCTATTCAGATTTATACTGAAGACTTTAAAAATAACTATATAAGTCTTACGGATATTGCAAGATATAAAAATGTGCATGAACCTAAAGACGTTGTTAAAAATTGGTTAAGAGTAAGAGATACAATTGAATTCCTTGGTCTCTGGGAAACTATTCACAATCCTAATTTTAAAGGGGTCGAATTCGACTCCTTTAGAAAGGAAGCGGGAACAAATGCTGATATAGCTATGGAATTTGCCTCATGGATTTCACCAGAATTTAAGCTGTATATTATTCAAGACTATAAGAGACTTAAAGAAGATGAAAACTCAAAATTATCATTAGCTTGGAACCTTAATCGTGAAATCTCTAAGATTAACTACAAAATTCATACAGATGCAATCAAAGAATATCTCTTAAAAGATCTTACCAACGAACAGTTGTCTTATAAATATGCAAGTGAAGCAGATATGCTAAATGTTGCTTTATTTAACAAAAGAGCGAAACAGTGGCGTGAAGAAAATCCAGACCTAAAAGGTAATATGAGAGATTATGCAAGTCTGAATGAGTTACTTGTACTTGCCAATATGGAAAGCTATAATGCGATTCTTATTGGAAAAGGTATGGAGCAAAAAGAAAGAATGATGGAACTTAGAAAACTTGCTAGAACACAATTAATGTCACTTGAAAAACTTGGTGATAGTGGCATTAAAAGATTAGAAGGAAAGTAATAATAACTGTTAGTTTGTAATTGAATAAATAAATTTGAAGTTGTGGAGGATGATAAAAATGATTAGATTTGATGAAATTACGAATAAAAATATTTGGAAAGTTTGTGCATTAGAGCCATATGAAGAGCAAAAAGACATACAGAGCTTGGCGGAAGCATATTCAACAAGAAATGAAGGCAATAATGCGTTGCCGCTTGCAGTATATGATGATAACACCCTGATTGGATTTGTTATGATCGGAAAAGGAACCGTTGGCAATGAAGAAGAAAGTCCTTTAATCAAAGAAAACTACTGCCTCTGGAGACTAATGATTGATAGGAAATATCAGGGACGAGGTATGGGAAAGCAGACGATTGATGCCGCAATCGATTTGATACGTACATTCCCATTTGGTGAGGCAAGAAAGGTATGGTTGTCGTATGAACCAGAAAACACTAGAGCAAGAGCAATATACTTAAAGTATGGCTTTTCCGAGAATGGAGAAATGTGTGGCAATGAAATTGTAGCCGTGTATGATTTATAAATTGGAACTTTTTCAGCTTATTTTAAAATTGTAGATTCATATATAGATTTCGACATAATGTATCTAGATTTAAGATAGACAACTTCCAGTTTATAGTACTAGTAATCCACCTGAATAGATAGATTATTTACATCTAAAGGCGTTGATATCACTATACGATTGTACACTGGGGTTTCGCGCTATAATAGTGATAGAGGCAAATACTTATGCAAATATAAGGAGTTCAAGACTTCTACCAAAGTTTAAAACTCAAAAAATAAATAGTTGGAGTGCTGCTTAGGAGAGTTTTATGAAAATAAATGTTGTAAACAGTACATCAGCATAAAGGGAAGGATAGAATAAAGATGCAGAAAGATTGTGGTTTTCAAAGTAAAAATAAAAGATTCAGGTATAGAGCTGCAGCAATTATTGTTGAAAATGACTGTGTTCTATTTGCCGGAAATGAAATAAATGACTATTACTATTCGATTGGCGGAGGAGTTCATATTGGTGAAACGGCCGAAGAAGCCGTGCAAAGAGAAGTGTTTGAAGAAACGGGAATTCATTATGAAATTGAACATCTTGCAATTATCCATGAAAATTTCTTTGTTGAGTCTACAGGAAAATATAAAGGATTAGATACTCATGAAATAGCTTTTTATTTTTTAATGAAATCAAGAGGGACACAAAAATTAATGAGTAATAGTTTTACTCAAGGAGTTAAAGAAAACATGCATTGGATACCTATTGAAGACCTTGATAAGGTTGTGGCATATCCTGTATTTATGAAGTCATATTTACAATCTAAACATAAAGAAATTTTACACATTGTGACAGATGAAAGATTATAATTATCTAAATTGCAATTTACGGAAGTGTTAGCATGAGAATAGAAATAAACAAATTATCTTCAAAATATAAAGTAAAAGAACTAAAGGCATCAGATGCTGCAGCTGTATTAAAACTAGAATGTACAAACCCGCTTTATTTTGAGTATTGTCCTCCTACTCCGAACATACAGAGTGTGTTAGATGATATGAAAGCTTTGCCACCAAAAAAGAGCTTAGAAGATAAATACTATATTGGTTTCTTTGAAGAAAAGGAGCTTATTGCTATTATGGATTTGATTCTGTATTATCCTAATGAAGACACTGCGTTTATTGGATTATTCATGGTATTATCTGATAAACAAGGAACTGGAGTAGGGACAGAGATTATAGGTGAATGTTTCTCAGAATTAAGGGAAATTGGTTTTTCAGCAATCCGACTTGGTTATATGAAAGGAAACTCTCAAAGTGCGGCATTTTGGAATAAAAATAATTTCATACCAAAAGGAATAGAAATCGATAACGGTCAGGGAACAGTTGTTATAATGGAAAGACAATTAAAATGATAATTACATAAAATTGTTACATGAATCTCAGTTTACAATGATAGTAATCCACCTGAATAGATCTAAAAATTAGCAGATTTAGCCATTGATTTTACTATAGGATTTTACAGGTGGAATTGTAGAAATTGAATATATTGCGAAAATTAATTGAGAGTTTTCGGGAAAATTTTTGTATATTTAAAGAAAAGCGAAGGAGAAATCTTTCGCTTTTTTGTGTTCGCATATGTTGTCGGAGTATCGAGAGTTTAATGTTAAATTCGGAGTTTATTTAGAAAAACGCTCGAGTTAAAACGGGATGAAATTAGAATTTATTGAAATTTATATTAGAGATTTATTGAAAAAATATATTTTTAAATGTTGAAAATATTTGATTTAATAGAATTTAGATGTGCATGAAAACTATAGACTACATGGGAAATTTAAGAGAGAAATTTTAGAGAGAATGTATTTTGTGAGAGTTTTGATTGAAAGTTAAATAGATCGAAAGGAGAAAAATTTGTAAGGATATGATGTTATTGAAAAAAGAGATGCTTAATGAGGGGATAAACGATTAATGAGAGGATAAACGATTAATGAGGGGATAAATGATTAATGAGAGGATAAACGATTAATGAGGGGATAAACGATTAATGAGGGGATAAAAGATTAATGAGGGGATAAAAGATAAATGAGGGAATAAAAGATAAATGAGAGAATAAAAGATTAATGAGGGGATAAACGATTAATGATAGGATAAACGATTAATGAGGGGATAAAAGAGTAATGAGCGGGTAAATGTTATTGAGACATAAGTTGATTCAAAAATCTGATAAAAGTTAGAACGGGATGGAAGCTAGAACAAGGATAAGTATTGAAAA
>QWCB01003297.1_pt1 | contig 12419 bp, 12 predicted proteins | sample 1972511 | NCBI WGS metagenome assembly QWCB01 (sample SAMN09866719, study PRJNA288562) | Human gut metagenome isolate term5_stool, whole genome shotgun sequencing... | isolation source: gut | host: Homo sapiens | place: USA: California
ACGCCTTTTTATGGACCTTGAGCCCGAAATGTATCGCATCGTGGGCCCAAACGGCACGGGAAAGACGAATTTTTTAGAGGCCATTTACTTATCCATGACGGGGCGGAGCTTTAAAACCGCTTCTTTAAAAGAAGTGATCGCCTTCGGCGAAGAGAGCGCCTTTGTGGGAGCCACCGTCGTACTCGACGATTTCGAGCGGGACATGGAGATTACCGTAAAAAAAGACAAGCGCCGCTTTTTGAGGGATCGCAACCCGGTAAAAAACACCTCGGCCTACGGTCGAGGCATGGGCGTGGTGCTTTTTGAGCCTGGCCACTTGCAAATGGTGCAGGGTTCCCCCTCTCGTCGCCGCGGATTCATCGACGAGATGCTTCGCATGATCTCCCCTGCCTACGACGAGGCCTACAGTTCTTATTACCACGTGCTCTATCAGAGAAATGTTGTGCTCAGAAAACTTCGGGATACGGATCTTTTAGATGTTTACGACCGGGGATTAGCCTCCTTTGCGGCGGTAATTTTAAAAGAGCGGCTGAAATTTTTAAAGCGCATGGCCACCTCCGTGTCGAGCTACTACGAAGCCATTGCAGGAGCCGGGGAGCGCTTGGAGCTGCGCTACAAGGCGTCCTTTCCCGTGGCCCTGGACGGGGAATTGGAAGGCGCTTTTTACGAAAGCTTGAAGGCGAGGCGCGAAACGGATCGCGAGCGGGGGCGGACGTCTATCGGGCCCCATTTAGACGATTTATCTTTTCTCTTAAACGGAGAAGAAGCGAAGAAATTTGCCTCAACGGGCCAAATACGAAGCATTGTCTTGGCCATGAAGTGCATGGAAATTGATCGCATTACCGAACACGTCGGCGAATCGCCGGTGGTACTTTTAGACGACGTCATGTCGGAATTGGATGAGAAGCGGCGGCGCATGCTTCTTTCCATAATACGAGGCCAATGTTTTATTACGGCGGCGGAGCCTATGGAGGCCTTGGAAGAAGCCTCTCGGCCCATTGATTTAATCAGTATAAAAAAGAGCGCAGACACTTTGCGTGAGGAGGATTTATGGTAAGGGAAAATGAATACAATGCCGGTAACATACAGGTATTAACGGGCCTTGAACCGGTTCGCAAACGTCCGGGTATGTACATCGGCTCCACCGGGCCCAAGGGCTTGCATCACTTGGTTTACGAAGTGGTGGACAACTCCATCGACGAAATTTTAGCCGGCCGCTGCGATCAGGTCATCGTGGAACTAAACGAAGACGGCTCTGTTTCCGTGCGCGACAACGGCAGCGGCATTCCCGTGGATATTCATCCCCAAACGAAAAAATCCACCGTGGAAACCGTCCTTACCATCCTCCACGCCGGGGGTAAATTCGACAGCAACGCCTACAAAGTTTCCGGCGGCCTTCACGGCGTCGGCGTCAGCGTCGTCAACGCCCTGTCGAAAAAACTCATCGCCCATGTTCATCGAAACGGAAAGGCCTATGAACAGGTCTTCTCTCGAGGCATTCCCCAAACGGAACTCACCGTCGTAGCCGAAAACATCGAAGATACGGGAACCACCATTACCTTCTGGCCCGACGAGGAAATATTTAAGGAAACCGTGGTATTCAGCCGCGAGGTATTGGCCCGTCGCTTCCGGGAAATGGCCTTCTTAAACAAGGGCGCCTACATCGAGTTTATTGACCACCGAGACAGCGACAAATTTAAGGAAATCTACCACTATGTCGGCGGCATTCAAAGCTATGTGGAATACATTAACCGCAATAAAAAGCCCATTCACGACAAAATTCTCTACCTGGACGAAACGGAACAAGACACCAATGTGGAAATTTCGATTCAGTACACGGACAGCTACCGGGAGACGGTTTTATCTTTCGCCAACAACATTAATACGGAAGAAGGTGGCACCCACTTATCCGGCTTCAGAAGCGCCCTGACCAAAAGCATTAACGAATACGGAAGAAAATACAATTACATTAAGGAAAAAGAAGAAAATCTCTCCGGCGACGACGTGCGGGAGGGGATCAGCGCCGTCATCAGTGTGAAGATTCCCGATCCCCAATTCGAAGGCCAAACCAAGGCCAAGCTGGGCAATTCCGAAACCAAGGCCATTGTGGAGCGGGTGTTGAACAATTATTTAAACGCCTTTTTGGAAGAAAATCCGAAAATCGGAAAGATTATTTTAACGAAAGCCCTCTCCGCCCGCCGGGCGAGAGAAGCGGCGAGAAAAGCCCGGGATTTAACGCGGAAACGCTCCATTTTAGACAACACCCCCCTTCCCGGCAAGCTCGTGGATTGCCAATTAAACGACAACGAAAAGACGGAGATCTTTTTGGTGGAAGGGGACTCCGCCGGCGGCAGTGCCAAGGGAGGAAGAGACAGTAGCTATCAGGCTATTTTGCCCCTTCGCGGAAAGATTATGAACGTGGAAAAGGCGCGCATGGACAAAATTTTAAACTCCAATGAAATTCGCGCCATGATCACCGCCTTCGGCACGGGCATCGACAAGGAATTCGACATCGAAAAGCTCCGCTACGGAAAAATCATCATCATGACCGATGCGGACGTGGACGGTGCCCACATTCAAACCCTGCTCTTAACCTTCCTTTTCCGTCATTTGCCTGAGCTTATCGAGGCGGGGCACGTCTTTGTGGCCAAGCCGCCCCTTTACGGCATTAAGCGGGGATCGAAAGTGTTGGAATACTGCTATAACGAAGACGAGCTTCGAGAAGCCATGAACCGCCTGGGCCGGGACAAGAATTTAAAAATCGGTCGCTACAAAGGTCTCGGTGAAATGAACGCGGAAGAGCTTTGGGAAACCACCATGAATCCGGAACACCGGGTGCTCCTTCGCGTAAGCGTCGAAGATGCCCAAATGGCCGACGAAGTATTTTCCATGCTCATGGGCCAAGAAGTGGGGCCGCGGCGGGAATTTATCGAAGAAAATGCAATTTACGTCGAAAATATCGACGCTTAGGAGGATACAGTGGCAAAATTTGCAAATGAAAGCGGCATTCAAGACGTCGTCTTAGAAAAAGCCATGAAAAAGGCTTACTTAGAATATTCCATGAGCGTCATCGTCGCCCGGGCCCTGCCCGACGTGCGGGACGGCTTAAAGCCCGTGCATCGCCGTATTCTCTACGGTATGCAGCAACAGGGCCTCACGCCGGATAAGCCCCACAGAAAAAGCGCCCGCCTCGTCGGGGATGTTATGGGTAAGTATCACCCCCACGGGGACTCGTCCATTTACGACGCCGTGGTCCGCTTGGCTCAAGACTTTAACATACGCTATCCCTTAGCCGACGGCCAGGGGAACTTCGGTTCCATGGACGGGGACAGGCCGGCGGCCATGCGTTATACGGAAGTGCGCATGTCGAAGCTGGCCATGGAAATGCTCAGGGACATTAACAAGGAAACCGTGGACTTCGTGCCAAACTTCGACGAAGAATTAATGGAGCCTTCGGTGCTGCCTTCCCGTTTTCCCAATCTTTTGGTCAACGGCTCCGCCGGCATCGCCGTAGGGATGGCCACCAACATGGCCCCCCACAATATGAACGAAGTCATCGACGGGGTCATTGCCTATATGAACAACGAAGCCATTTCTCTTGAAGAAATGATGACCCACATTAAGGGACCGGATTTTCCCACCGGCGCCTTTATCATGGGCAAAGACGGCATTAAAGAAGCCTACAAAACCGGCCGCGGCAAGGTAAGGGTGCGGGCACGGGCGGAAATCGAGCCCCTAAAGAGCAAGCACCAAATCGTGGTCACGGAATTTCCCTACCAGGTAAACAAGGCGCGGGTCATCGAAAAAATTGCCGAATTGGTGAAGGATAAAAAACTCGACGGCATTTCCGACATTCGCGACGAATCCAATCGCCGCGGCGTGCGCATGGTTATTGAATTAAAGCGGGATGCCAATCCCAATGTGGTTTTAAATCGCCTTTATAAAGAAACCCAGCTGCAAATCACCTTCGGCATTATTAACCTCGCCTTGGTCGACGGCGTGCCCCGAGAATTAACCCTTCTCGAACTCATTCACTATTATGTGAAGCACCAACGCGACGTGGTTACTCGCCGCAGCACCTTTGACTTAAATAAGGCAAAGGCCCGGGTGCACATTATCGAGGGCTTGAAACTCGCCATCGCCAACATCGACGAAATCATCGAAATTGTCAAAAGCTACCGCACCGACGAAGAGATTAAGGCGAAATTTACCGAACGCTTCGGCCTCACGGACATTCAGGGCCAGGCCATTTTGGATATGCGCATTAAGCGCTTAAGCGGCCTGCAAGTGGAAAAATTAGAAGAAGAGTATCGGGAACTTTTGGCCCTCATCGAAAAATTGGAGCTGATTCTTTCCGATCCCAAGGTCTTGGACGCAACCATTCAAGAGGAACTTTTAGAGATCAAGGAAAAATATGGCGATCTGCGCCGCACGGTCATCACCAAATCCGACGGAGAAATGGACGATGAAGATCTCATCGAAGAGGAAAAAGTGGTGGTCACCCTCACCAATTCCGGCTACATCAAGCGCATGCCTGAAGGCACCTACAAGCCGCAAAATCGCGGCGGCCAAGGCATTAGCGCCTTAAATAAAAAAGCCGACGATTTCGTCACCAGCCTCTTTATTACATCCACTTTGGATACGATTTTATTCTTCACCGACTGCGGCCAAGTCTACAAGAAACAGGCCTACGAAATTCCCGCCGCCGGCAGAAACGCCAAGGGCACGGCCATTGTCAACCTCCTTCAATTGGAAGAAGGGGAGCGGATTCAAAGCATTATTCCCATCGATCAGGTGGCGGACGACGACAATCTCTTCCTCGTTACCCGACAAGGCTACATTAAAAAGACCAAAATGGGCGAATACAAAAACATTCGCAAAAACGGCCTTATTGCCATGGGCTTACGAGAAGGCGACACCATGATCGGCGGCATTCAATGCGGCGACGACGAAGATCTGCTCTTTGTCACGAAAAAAGGCATGTCCCTGCGCTTTAAAGGCAAGGATCTCAGAGAACAAGGCCGCACCGCCATGGGCGTTATCGGCATTCGTCTCGATGAAGACGACGAAGTGGTCAGCTTCGTAAAGGCCGAAGCGGGCAAAACCCTGGCCGTCATCAGCGAATACGGCTACGGCAAGCGCACGGCCATCGAGGAATACAACGTACAAAACCGCGGCGGCAAGGGCTTAATTACCTACCGCATCAAGGAAAAAACCGGCCAATTGGTTGCGGCGAAAGTTTTAAATGATTCCGATGAAATCATGATGATCTCCGAAGACGGCGTCATTATTCGCCTGAAAGCGGAATCCATCTCCCTTTTAGGCCGCGCCACATCCGGCGTGAAGCTCATGAACATTAAAGACAGCCACATCGTCGCCGTGGCGGAATACGTGGGGGAAGAATAATTCATTGCCCCGACGCCTTACAGCCGATATACTGAGAGATAAAGGAGGGCGGAATGTTTACACTGAAAATAAAAGAAGAAGGGGATCTTTTATGCCTTATCCCCTGCGGCGAAATGGATATGTACTACACGGCCCAATTCAAAGATGAAGCCACGGCCGCCTACGACGCCCATAAGAAAAACATTCTCGTGGACTGCACCGATTTAAACTACGTGGATTCCACGGGACTGGGCGGGTTTATTTACCTGCTCAATTACGTCAAAGAAAACGGCCATCAGGTGCAATTAAAGCATTTGGATCCCAATGTAAAAAAGCTCTTTACCATTACGAAACTGGACAAATTATTTCACATTGAAGGAGAGGCCTAATGGGAGAAAAAGTCTATTTAACCATTCCGGCCAAGCCACGCTACCTATCTCTGGCCCGCTTAAATGTGTCGGGGATTTGCGTGGAAGAAGACATCGACATAGACACCTTAGGGGATATTCGTCTGCTTCTGACGGAAAGCTGCAATTTATCCTTTGCCATCGGCATGAAAGACACCATCGACATCGTCATGGAGCCGGAAGAGGGGGCCATTCGCTTCCGCGTCTCGGGCATTAGCGAGGAAAAAGTGAAGGCCGACGAGCGCCTGGCCATTACGGCCATGATTATCGAATCCTTGGCCGATGAATTTTCCTATGGCGACGATTATCTCCTCGTCTACAAAACCTTCGGAGCGTAGCATGGACAAAGAAGCCTATTACAACATGGATCGGCCCCTTTCAAAACAGAAGCGAAAGGAATTATTTGCCGAATACGCCGAAACCGGCGACAAGACCCTTCGGGACATTTTAATCGAAGAGCACCTTTACATCGCCGAAATTCTGGCGAAAAAATACACGGGAAAGGGCATCGACTACGACGACATCTTTCAAGTGGCCTCCATGGGCCTGATCTTTGCCGTGGAGCGCTATGATCCGTCCAAAGGCTTTGAATTTTCCTCCTTTGCCACGCCGACCATTATCGGCGAAATTAAAAAATACTTCCGGGACAAGGGCTGGACCATTCGCGTGCCCCGCAGGGTGCAGGAGCTGTCGAAAAAAATCAACGACGCCAAATTAACCCTGGCCCAGACGAACCAAAAGACCCCCACCATTTCAGATATTGCCGAATTTTTAGACATTTCCACGGCGGAAGTGCTGGAAGTAATGGAGGCATCGAAGGTGTATTCGCCGGAAAGTTTGGACATGAATTTCGATACGGGAAGCGAAGACAGGGATCTGTCCCGGGGAGATAAAATCGGCGTGGAAGAAGGATACTTCCAAAAAGTCGAGATGAACGATTTTATTCAGCGGGCCATGGAAAAGTTTAACGATGTGGAAAAAACCATCTTAATCGACCGCTACCAGTACCGGAAGACCCAGGTGTCCATTGCGAAAAAATTGGGTATTTCCCAAATGACCGTGAGCCGCATCGAAAAAAAACTCTTGGAAAAAATGCGTAAGGAAATGGAAAAGTCGGGAGAAATGGGATGAATCGAAAGCAATATGTATCCGGGCTCCAAAGCCTGCTCTACGCCTTGGAATTTGCTATGGCCGTCACCATTATTTTCGGGATCATTATTTCCGTTCCCGATCTTTTTAAATACATGGTGGACATCCTCCACAGCACCAAAGGAAGCAGCTATCAGCTCTTTCAGGGTTTTCTCTCCCACGTGCTGTTAATGGTCATCGGCCTGGAATTTGTGGCCATGCTGATTAATCACGAGGAATACCAAATCATCTACATTATGATTATGGTGGTGGCGAGAAAAATGCTTATTTACGGCGACAACACGCGGGATCTTTTCATCGGCGTCTTGGCCATCGCCGTCTTATTTATCGTGCGCAAATACTTTACCATCCACAAAATCCTCGCCAATGCCGGCGTGGCTATTTTCGATGCCAAAACGAAAATGGACAAGGTCAATGAGCACTTGGTTCGAGACATCGAAAGCAAAGAAGAGCTATTGGGGGATTACATTCAAAAAATATTCGACGAACAGGGTAAAATCGTGGAATTAGGCGGTGTCGTGGAAGACGAACGCTACGTCTATCAAGTGGAAGAAATGGAAGAAGGACGCATGCGCATGATCGCATTGGAAGATAAATACAAATAAATGTAAAAGATTTTTGTGTGGCAATGAATATGAATTGCAAAAAATAATTTACCTGCGTATACTATTCATTGTGGAGCTGTAGCTCAGTTGGATAGAGCAGTGCCCTCCTAAGGCACGTGCCGGGGGTTCGATTCCTCTCAGCTCCGCCAATACATAAGCGACAATTCGCTTTAACGAAAAAAGAACAATCCCGATGCGGGCATTGTTCTTTTCTAAATTCAACGGATTTGGCAAGAATCTAACGATTAATTATGTATGGCACGATCATAGTCTTTTATCTAATCGAGTGAGGTGTGTAATGGAAAACAATAAATCGATGAAAGAAGTCATGAATTCAATTTATTTGAAATACAAATTAAATTTCTACAAGAATCTGTATCGCAATAACCGACAAGCGGATTCTTTAACGGTGATGGAAAAGTTTTGTGCCGAGGCAATTTATGCCTTGCAAGGGCCGACCATTAACGAACTGGCAAATTTTATTCGCGTCAGCCAACCCAATGCCGCCTACAAGGTCAATAACTTAGTGGAAAAAGGCCATGTAGAAAAAGTACGCAGCCAAAAAGACCGCCGCCAAGTACACCTGTTTGTTACGGACAAATTCAAGAAGTACTACCAAGTCAATTACGATTTTGTGGAAGATGTATTGAAATGCCTGGAAGAAAAGGTGCCCGAAGAAAAGATGCAGGTCTTTAAAGAAGTTCTGGACGTGTTAGACGACGGTATTGTGGAAGCAGTCACCGAAGAAATAGACGAAATGTACTACCCCAACCACAAGGACGTGTAAGGCGTGGACAGAGAATCCCTTCGCACCTTTAGGCGATTGCAAAAAGATATGTTGCGAACGGAAAAGGCCTATGTCCGGGCGCTGACAAAAGCCCTGGATGAGAAAAATGTCGATTTAGCTGCCCTTCAAGGGCTTCAGGATCGATTCGAGGCGGCCATTGGGGAATTTAAAGACGCCCTGTCCGATTAAACATTCCGAGGAAAAAATAATTCCTCGGATTTTTATTGTCTTAACATGGCCTTAACAGGCCGTCGGTTAAAATGGATTTACCATCGAAAAAGGAGTGTTCACATGAATAAGAAAATGAAAAAGATTTTGGCAGGCGCTTTAATCGCAAGCTTAAGCTTCAGCCTCTTGGCCTGCGAGAAGAAAGACAATCGCCGGGAAGACCATCCGGAAGAAGTGGCCCAAGGCGAAAGCATCGAGGCCTCCAAGGCCGGCATGGGCAATGAAATGATTAAGCCCGCCGATTACGCCTGGCAAGTAAAAGATACTTATGAATTTCCCTACATGGGCGCAAAAATCACTTTGCCGAAAAACTTACAAGACATGATGACGAAAAAAGACGTGATTATGTTGGACGATCAGTCCTTAGGCGAAAAAAACGAAATCAAATACGCCATGCTTACCTTCTCCGCTTTAACAGAAGAAGACAAGAACAAGGAAATCCCGAAAATGGGCGACGACTACCCGAAGTGGCTGGAAGCCATTAAGCGGGCGGGCACCATCGGGATCTACGACAAATCCATGGACGAGGCCGCTATTAGTAAGGTCACTAAATTAGACACCCATACGAAACTCGGTGAAAGCAAATACGGCAAATACAATTACTATTTATCCACGGCGAAAGATGTGGATCCCGCCATTCTGGAAGCCTTAAAGGGCGTGAAGCTTGAAACCATGGATCAAACGCCCATGGCGGAAAACGGCTATGTGTTCCAAGAAAAAGAAGTCGAGCAAACCTCCGATGCGAAATCCATTGCCCCCTTTAAAACCCAAGACATCGACGGCAAGGCCTTTACCGACGCGGATCTGGCCAAGAACAAACTCACCATGGTCAATGTCTTCGCCACCTGGTGCACGGCTTGCATTCAGGAAATTCCCGATTTGGAAAAACTGAACGCCGAAATGAAAGACAAAGGCGTCGGCGTCGTCGGCGTGGTTATGGACACCCACGAAGACGGAAAAGACATTCCCGATGCATTGGATAAAGCCAAGGCCATTCAAAAGAAATTAAAGACCACCTACCCCTTCTTAAAACCCGACGATCAATTAATGAAGGGCCGCCTCCAAGGCATTCAAGCATTACCTGAAACCTTCTTTGTGGACAGCAAGGGCAATATTGTCGGCGATTCCTATTCCGGCGCCAAGAGCTTGGACGAATGGAAGGCCATTGTGGAAAAAGAATTGAAAAACGTAAAGTAAGATGAAAGAAAAATACCGCGTCTATTTAGGCCCTGCTATTCTCCTCGCCTCCGTGGCCATGATGGCCTACGGCGTCAATCGGGGAGAGATGCAGGTGGTTCTGAACAAGGCCATAAGAATTTGCATGGAGTGTATCGGCATTGGCTAGTGAAAAAAAATCCATGAAAGAAACGAAGCGCCACCTTTTTCAGGGCCTGTGGTTTCTCGCCACCAATTCCTACCTGGAAGGATTTAAGACGGGCAAAATCTATCAGGGCAAAATGAAAAACCTCTGCGTACCGGGAATGAATTGCTATTCCTGCCCCGGTGCCAAGGGGGCATGCCCCATCGGCGCCCTGCAGGCCGTCATAGGAAATATGGACTATAAATTTTCCTTTTACGTGGTGGGATTTCTCTTCTTTATCGGCGCCCTTATGGGCCGCTTCGTCTGCGGCTGGCTTTGCCCCTTCGGTCTGGTGCAGGATCTTTTGCACAAAATTCCCTTTCCGAAGAAAATCAAAAGCTTCAAGGCGGACAAGCATTTGAGAAAAATAAAATACGCCATCTTACTGATCTTCGTCCTACTCCTCCCCCTTTTTCTCGTGGACGTCCTGGGTCAGGGATCCCCGTATTTTTGTAAACTCATCTGCCCCGTCGGGATGCTTGAAGGGGGCCTTCCTCTGGTCCTGAAAAACGAAAGTATGCGTGGCGCCGTCGGCTTTTTATACGCCTGGAAAGGCGCCATCCTCGCCGCCACAGTGCTCCTGAGCCTCATCATCTATCGCCCATTCTGTAAATACATTTGCCCCCTCGGGGCTGTGTACTCTCTCTTCAATTCCATTTCCGTATTTAAATACAGACTGGACGAGAATGCTTGTGTGCACTGCGGCGCTTGTGCGAGGGCCTGTAAAATGAACGTCAACCCTGTTGAAAATGCAAACGCCGCCGAATGTATCCGCTGCGGCCAATGCGAGAAGGCCTGCCCCACCGGGGCCATTACCAAGGGCCTTTGTATGAAACAGACAACAAAAGCAATACCTGAAAACTAAAAGATTCCGAAAACGCAAAGAGGCGCCGCCTGTTTGCGTTTTTGCTATAATGAAAAAAGGAGGCGCCCATGCGACTGTTAATTGTAGAAGACGAAAAAGAACTATTGGAATCCGTCGCCGAAGGGCTCAGGCTTTCGGGCTACGCCGTGGATACGGCCACCGACGGCGCCGAGGCGGAGGATCTCTTTTGGAGCGAGACCTACGACCTCATCGTGCTGGACATTAATCTGCCGAAAATCGACGGCTTCACCCTGCTCAAAGAAATTCGCGAGGAAGACAAGCAGGTCAATGTGATCATGCTGACCGCCCGCACCCAAGTGGCGGACCGGGTAAAGGGGCTGGACCTCGGGGCCAACGACTACTTAATCAAGCCCTTTCACTTCGATGAACTGGAGGCGCGGATTCGCTCCCTTCTGCGCCGAAAACAGGTGGTGGAAGATAAAATCATCACCTACAAAAACCTCTCCTTCGACACCGGGACAAAAATCCTCGCCGTGAACGGGGATGTAATTAAGCTTACGGCCAAGGAGTTGGGCATTTTCGAATACCTGATCTTGAATCAGGGCCGCACCATCTCCGCCGAAGAGCTTATGGAACACGTGTGGGATATGAATGTAAGCGACGTGTCCAACGCCGTGCGGGTGCATATGTCCGCCCTGAGGCGAAAGATCAAAGAGGCCCTGGGAGAAAACATCATTCGAAACGAAATCGGAAGGGGGTATGTCATTGATAGGGAATAAAACCCGGCGCTCCATTATATTCAAGCTGACGGCGGCGAGCGTGGCCCTTTTTATGCTCATGCTCGTCCTATCAAACTTTCTCATCGCCCGGCGCCAGCAAGACATCGCCGAAAACCTCACTGCCCAAGTAGAAAGCCGCATGAAGGGGAAGGCGGAAGGGGACTCGGTCATGGTCTTTATCGACCAGGAGGAAGTGCGCCACCTGGCGGATTTTAAGCTCTACGCCCTCGGCGTCGTTCTCGCCACGGGGCTTTTCGGCGGCACCATATTTATTCTTTTGATTCGCCGCACCTTGAGCCCTCTCGCGGTTTTAACGGAAAAAGTGGCGGCCACGGACATGGACGCCATGGCGGAAAAAGACAGCCTCGTCTTGAAAGAAGGGGCCTACGAAATCGTGGCCCTCTCCGAAGCCTTTCAAAAGACCCTGGATAAAATCTACGACAATTACGAAAAAGAGCGGCTCTTTTCCGTGAACGTGGCCCACGAACTGCGTACGCCCCTCGCCGTGTTGCGCACCCGCGTAGACGTGTTTAAGAAAAAAAGAGGCACTATGGATCCGGAACTCGCCGCCTTTGTGGGGAGCATGGAGAAAAACATCGGCCGCCTCAGCGATTTAGTGGAAGAGATCCTCTTTTTAGGTCGCGACGGTGCCCCGGAATTTCGCCCGGTGAATGTGAAGGCCATGGCACAGGAGCTTCTTTTGGATCTGGAGGAAAAGGCCGAGGCGAAAGACGTGGCCCTTTCCCTTGAGGGGGAAGACATGGTCCTCGAAACCGACGACGCCCTCCTGGAGCGGGCGTTGTATAATCTCATCGACAACGGGATTAAGTACAATCGGCCCGGAGGCAGATTAAGCATCGTCCTTTCGGATAAAGGGGAAGATGCCATCATCG
>QWCB01003299.1_pt1 | contig 12417 bp, 8 predicted proteins | sample 1972511 | NCBI WGS metagenome assembly QWCB01 (sample SAMN09866719, study PRJNA288562) | Human gut metagenome isolate term5_stool, whole genome shotgun sequencing... | isolation source: gut | host: Homo sapiens | place: USA: California
ATTGATGTTAGGAGAAAAGAAATGGCAAGGATTATATTGAGTGATGCAGTTCAGTTTGGTATTAAAGGGACTACGAAAAGTAAGCCCAGAGCAGGAAAGAAATATCAGGAGTTGGTACGTGAGTCAGATAAGAAAATTGATGAGGATCGTTTTCGCTATGCGCATGCTTATAAGAAAGCCTCTACTTGTTTAGCCAGATAAGAAAAATTCAGATACGACTAGTATCTGCCTTTGCCATGCAGATTTATTAAGATCATTGTTTAAAGCAGTGGTCTTTTTTTATAGGAGGATCTCATGCCAAAACTAATCTTGCGTTGCAACTACCTCAACAATTCCCCACCAACGCACCTAACCAATTACATCAACTACATTCGCACTCGTGATGGTGTGGAGAAGGTAAGCAGCACGACCGCCTTACTGCCAGCTACCGCTAAACAAGGAACTCGTAACAAACATTGGAGACGGGGCATTCCATGATTGTATAAGTTTAGAATCTGTAACCTATAAAGGACAGATATACATGCAAATCAGCGTTGATAGCAGCATTTGGTAATAACGTAACAGTAGAAACTGATATATTTAATAACGCAGGATTAAATGATTAATCCCATACCCCCATCATTTCAAGAAAAGTCACACAACAAAGTGTGGCTTTTCTTTATGCCCAACACCCATCCGTCAATAAACATAAACTTTTTCTCATTTTCCTGACGAGTTTTCCAAAAAGTGAGCCTTGTAATATTCGTAAACAACAATAGCCGTCGTTCATCAGAGAAAACTCGTTTTAGTTTGCAAGCATACGTACCATATTTAATGTGTAAGCAAAATGATGAATGGAGACATCATGCGCAATACGAACTGAATACTTCTATTCTTGAGTATGTCAAGCCAGAAATTCGGAACACATATGTGTTTCCTATCAGTTCACAATGCGCAAAGAGAATTACGAACAGGATACTTCTATTACATAACTGAAGGTTTGAGTAATGAAAGCTAGTAACTTTCATTTACTCATGTATGTGATAATACCCTTTATGGGTATCTTACCTGTTCACAAAACTATGGCTGCTGTTCGTTACGGCAGCTTTTCTCTTTTTGTTTACAAGAAAACGTATTACTTTGTAAATCGCCCGCACATATTTAACTATGTAGAGGGGATTAAAATAATCGCACAAAGAAACTGGATACTTCTATTGGGTAAATCCATACAACTGCTAATTGTATTTTCTTACATTGCAGAATTGCAGTGTAATACCAGTTCATATCAGCGAATAGAGATTACGAAATGGAATACTTCTATAAAAACAATTGATGCTGGTCTTTTGACCTGCCATCAGAATTCTCGTGAAATGAGAACAGAATGTGAAGACCTAACATGGTTTTCGTGTTCTGATTGTGTAATGTTCGAAAGAGCATGGTATCCATTCATATTCGGCTGCTGGTTCTAGCAGCCTTTCTCTTTGTTAACTAATAATCATTCATACATATATCAAGCATATCATGGAGGAAACTAATTATGTTAAACGAAAAAGACCTTGTAACCAAATATCGTGAGACCATTTATCAGGAAACCGGCACGTGGGTGATGCCTTTGACTGTAATCAATGAGAATCCATCAGACCGCGCTATGCAGCTCGTTTTATCCACAAATCGTAACTTAGAAGCCTACGGTCGCACTATGTCCGGAGATCTTATGGATATCCTTGTTTCGCTTCCTGAGTCTGAGATCGTAAAAGAATGTCAGAATCTTATGAAATCGGTGCGAGAATCCAGTCAGGTGGAAGCGTTCCAGAATGCTACCGTGTTTTATCCTGATTTCCCTGAACAGGTAATTGAAATGGATGAAGTAGAGCAGTATATCTATCAGATGGAAGAGTATCTTGGAGTCGCTTTCTTTGGTATTTCTTTGCGTCCTGAATTTGAAGCAACAGAACGTAATCCGTTGATCGAGGACTTTAAGCGTGACTTAAAGGTAATCGATGTCGACAATTACTACATGATCCATGAAACTATGCATGACCGTATGTTTTCGACAGCTTCGTTATCAAAACCTAAAATGGAGACGTTGCTTAACTATATACATGACACAAACGAATGGTTTTCATGGGTTTATGAGCAGGCTATTCCTAATCGAGAAAATAAGGCAGCCATTGCTTTCGACATCACAAAAAACAGTAACCTTACATCTCGTGCAAAAGATGATATGCTGCATAAATTGGTTACCGAAGCAACTGATGTCCTTCGTCTAGCTGCGGAATTATCAAACGGAAAGACTCATACGGTAAAAAGCAAAGCGAGAGTATTTGTCTGGAATCCGAAAAAGGGAGAAACTCGTGATAATGGACATCTGGAATGGCGTACAAAACGTAATCAGGAAACAATTGAGAATAAACCAGGTCTTGCCGGTAAGGTTTACTTTAAATTATCACGTTCGGAAGCAAGAATGATGAACAGCCTTTTGGATAAGACTCATGACCTGTTTACAGCAGTCTGGCTTCGTCCTGATTTGTTTAAGACTTTTTCAAAATCCGTACCAAGAGATACCGTTTATTCTCGTTTACAGAAAGCGTACGATAATCTGTATTCCGGACAAAAAGTAAACGAGATCGGAAACCCAATCGTATCACCTTATGCTGTCGTACAGAAAGCTTTAGACGCCGTTCGTTCTGGTGCCGATGATGCGCTTGCTTTGACCGAAAAAGCGGCACACGATTTTCCTGGCGTCTTCAATCGTAACTTCATTCAGTTTGCGGTTGCCGGGATCAAACATGATCAGTTACAGGCTATTTGTGATATTTATGCCGCAAACGCATATGAAACACCAATCCGTGAGCAGTTAAAGCTGTATAACCTGGTTGACTTGTATGAAAAAGGACTTCCGTATCGTGCCATCCATGTCGCAAAACTTGGTCGTTTCGTAAAAGAGGAAAGTACTTATCATTTTGCAGAAGACCAGGCGCAGATGATCAAAAAAGGAATCATTGATTCTGTTTCAAAACAGCTTCAGACTCATGACAATTTAGGTCGCGTTTATATAGATCCGAATGTTGTGGACATGCTGCTTCCAGAAAACGGAGAGAGGAGCTCCTCAAAAGGTAGTTCTTTAACTTCCGGATCCATTATGAAAGGCGACAAAAATTGCAATATCATCCGTCAGTTTATTGGCTGGCAGAATCAAAATCAGGAGCGTATTGATATTGACACCTCTGCTGCTTTCTATGATAAAGATTTAAACCTTATTACAGAATGCGCTTATTATGATCAGAAAGCATATGTGCAGAAAGATGATAAATCCAGAGATCTTGTCGCTATTCATGGTGGTGATATCACAAGTGCACCTGTATTCTCAGCTGAATATATGGATATAGATAAGCAGAAATGTAGGGAAGCGGGTATCAAGTATATGGTATTGTCAGTGAATAGTTACAGCAATGTTCCATACAATAAACTTGATGTCGTAAAATTCGGATTCATGCAGAGACAAGGTTCTTTAGATCCAAATGTATGGCATGACAAATGGAATGAGTTTAATGGTCAGATTTTTGAACCATCTACCGTAGAAGCACTCATTGACCTTAACTCCGAATCAACAGCAACGGTTCCTCTTATCTATGATGTCGAAAAGGACGAATTTATCTGGGTAGACAAACCATTGGAACACGAAAAAGGACTCCAGAATATTGCAAACGTAGCATATATGAACGCAACGGAAGCTTTGATTCACCGGTATACAAACAACTATACACCATCACTTGGTGACTTGGTTGCAGCTTATGTATGCGCTGGTAAAGCAACAGAAGTTTTTGAACCTACAGAAGCTGATATGATCTTTACCATGAAACCGGAACTGTATACAGAGAACAAAGAGCTGCCGTTACAACCGGATGCTAAGGTCGTTTCCACAAATGACTTCGATTACATCGCATCCGAACTTATGGCAGCAGGTAAAAAGGAACCGGATCTTGAACATATCGCTGGAGACATGAGCATTTCTGGTCCGAGAATGGATGCTATCGCTGGTGATATGAATGTTTCTGAGTTCCGGCAGGATGCTAATGATACCGGTTTCTATCCGGAAGAGAATGTAGAACCGGATGATATTGGCGATATCGTAGACTAAAATTATGGAAGACGAAGATTGCGGTTCCGATATGATCGGTTCCGCTTTCTTTGTGTCCAAAAAGAAAATCCAAAATATGCAGAACCGATTGGCTGGAACCCAAAGTCGTTAATAACACGTTCTTAAAGCCCATATTTAACTGTATGAGTAAAAAAACAGAGATTTTCAAGAAGGAGGAAAAGAATCATGGCAGACAAAAAGAAACCTGTAAACGAAAGTCAACTTGAGAACGAAATTGATTGGTCTGCATATACTGCTGCCCAAACAAGAGAAATCCGTGAAGGTTTGGATGATGGACTTGATGTATCTATTTATGCAGATCCAAAGTACAACGCAGAACAGATGAATGAGATCAAACTTGGATTACGGACTGGCATTGACGTGACGCAATATACGGATCCGACATACAATGCAGATAAGATGTATTTCATCCGCGAAGGATTGGAGAACAATCTGGATGTATCCCAATATGCGGATCCAAAATTTACGGAAGACCAGATAAGAATCATCATGACAGGTCTGAAAGAAGGCGTAGATGTATCATATTACGCAAAAACAGAATATGATGTCGTTCAGATGTATTACATTTTAACTGGTTTGGAATCAGGACTTGATGTGTCGAAATATGCAGATCCAAAGTATACTTCAGATCAGATGGCGATCATTCATATGGTAATGAGTCAAGGATATGATGTATCCGCACTTTGCAATCCAGAACTCAGTACTACACAGATGCATTATATCCGAAGCGGTTTGGTTTCCGGTATTGATGTTACAAAATATGCAAATCCGGCATTTTCAACAGAACAGATGTCAAGTATCATTTACGGTCTCGAGAAGGGTATTGATGTTACACCGTATGCAGATCCTAAATTTACATCACAACAGATGGATTCTATTATGTTTGGTCTTGAACAGGGTGTTGATGTCTCTGTTTACGCAAACCAGCAGTTTACACAAAAGCAGATGGATATGATATGTTTCAGTTTGATGGATGGTATGTCTGTTTCTGATGTTGCCAAATTTGCGGATCCGGCTTTTTCTGTCGAACAGATGAATGAGATCAAGGATGGAGTACGAGATAATCTTGACGTCTCTATTTATGCGGATCCAGAACTTACACCACAACAGATGCATAACATTTACCTTGGACTGAGTGCAGGTATCAATGTTACAAATTACGTTAATATGATTAAAGGGATCGAATCAGATCCGGAAAAAGAGGTAAAATCGCTTTTGAGTCAGATGGATATGTATCAGAAACATCAGTTGATGCTTGGATTCGAAAGCAATGTGGATGTACTAAAGTATATGGATCCGAGATATGACTGGAAACAAATGAGACAGATCCGGTATGGTCTGGAAAAAGGATTAAACGTTTCCATTTATGCGGATTCGAAATATGACAAGTACCAGATGGATGCGATTCGGCGTGGCATGGAATCCGGAATTGATGTTTCAAAATATGCGGATCCTGTTTTTAATGCCTTCCAGATGTTCGAACTTAAAAAAGCTATGGAATTTGAACAAAATGGTGATTATAAAAATGCAATGCTTGAGTATAAAAAGCTTGCTGAGTTTTCAAAAACACAAAATGAAATTTTGCAAAAAGAAGTGGCTAAAGAAAATACTAATACTTTAAATAAATCACAAGATGAAGTAAAGCTTCATTATGCAGATTTGAATTCTCAAAACTTAGATAATTCAAAAACTACTTTGAATAATGAAGAAATTACACCAAAAATTTCTCAAAAATCAAAATCCTTGTATCCAAAAGCAAATGAAGAAAATTCTCAGTGGCTTTATATGTATGAGCCAACTTATATAGGCTATGCTTATGATTTTAGTAAAAAACCAGATAGGAGAAAAGGTGAAACTAAATTTCAAATAAGTTTTCAAAAACCAATTTTTGATGATATTTTAGGTCTTGATGAAACTTGGAGCGTGGCTTATACTCAAAAATCTTTTTGGCAAATTTCACAAGATTCATCCCCATTTAGAACAACTGATTATGAGCCTGAAATTTTTGTAACCATGCCAACTGATTTTTTAGGACTTGATTATTTTAGAGTTGGATTTAATCATCAGTCAAATGGTGAAGCTGGAGAAATTTCAAGATCTTGGAATAGGATTTTTGCACAAACTAGCTTTAATTTAGGAAATTTACGTATAACTCCAAGAGTTTGGCATTCGTTTAACTTTGATAATACCAATAAAGACATAAGACAATATTTAGGCTATGGAGATATTAAATTTAACTACGATATTGGAAATCATCATTTAATGGCTCTATGGAGAAACAATTTAAGATTTGATAAGGAAAATCGCGGAGCGATAGAATTAAATTATTATTTTCCACTTCCATTTTTTAAAGAACTTCACGGATTTGTGCAGTATTTTAGTGGATATGGTGAAAGCTTGATTGATCATAATAAACATGTTGATAAGGTAATGTTGGGTATTGCATTTTATGAAAACTAAGCTTTAAGGAGGCTTATTATGAGTGGAATTTGGCTTATTGTGGCTTTAGTTATAGCCATTGTTTTAGTTATTTTTATGATAGCAAAATTAAAAATTCACGCATTTTTATCTTTAATGAGTGTTTCTTTGCTTTTGGCAATTGTCGTAGGAATTCCACTTGTAAAAATTCCTACAATTATTGGAGAAGGTTTTAGCTCCATTTTTAAAAATATTGGAATAGTCATTATCTTAGGTGCATTAATTGGAGCTATTTTGGAAAAAACTGGAGCCGCGCTTAAGTTGGCCGACATGGTTGTAAATGCTGTTGGTGAAAAAAGACCAAATTTAGCAATGATGGTAATGGGTTGGGTTGTAGGAATTCCAGTATTTTGCGATAGCGGATATGTTGTTTTAAATCCAATTAGAAAAGCTCTTGCTCAAAAAATATCATCAGCAAATCCTATGGCAATGGCAGTTTCGCTAAGTGGAGGACTTTTTATATCACATAATTTAATCCCACCTACTCCAGGACCAATTGCAGCTGCTGGGGCTTTGGGTGTTGGAGAAAATCTTTTTTTAGTAATTATGCTTGGAGTTGTTATAAGTATTCCAATTTTAATCTCTCTTTGTTTTATTTCTAAATTTATGGATAAAAAAGAGATTTCTAAAAATGAAAAAGATGAAATTTTTAAAACTTATGATGAGTTAAAGGCTGAGTTTGGAACTCTTCCGTGTGGTTTTAATGCTATTATGCCAATTTTAGCTCCAATTATTTTTATGGCACTTGGCTCAATCAGCTCTATTTTAAAATTTGGTGGTTTTTTTGGAAATTTGTGCATATTTTTAGGAGCTCCAATAATTGCTTTAAGTATTGGTGTGTTATTTGGAATTTATCAGCTTTATAGTTCAAAGAGATTGGGTGAGTTTTATGAACTTTGTGAAAGTTCATTAAAAGTTGTTGGTCCGATTATTTTTATAACTGCTGCAGGTGGTGTTTTAGGCAAGGTTATCACTGAGGCTGGTTTTGTGAGTTTTATGAAGGAAAATGCTAGTGTTGTTTCAAGTGTTGGCATATTTTTCCCATTTATTATTGCAGCTGTTTTAAAAACAGCTCAAGGCTCATCAACAGTTGCTATTGTAACAACTGCTTCTATTTTGGGGGCTTACGCAGATCCAAACTCTTTAATGGCAGTTTTAGGGCTTAACACTTCACTTGCTGCAGCACTTTGTGTTATGGCGATAGGTTGTGGTGCAATGTGTGTATCTCATGCAAATGATAGTTATTTTTGGGTTGTAACAAATTTTAGTGGATTATCAGCTGAACTTGGCTATAAGACTCAAACATTAATGACGCTTGTAATCTCAGTTGTAGGCATAATAAGCGTGTTTATATTGTCTGTAATTTTGCTATGAAAGTTTTAGTGGCAATCGACTCTTTTAAGGGTAGTTTAACTTCTATTGAGGCTGGAAATGCTGTAAAAAATGGCATTTCTAGCCTTTGTGATGAGGTTGCTGTGATTGGAATTGCTGATGGTGGTGAGGGTAGTTTAGATACTATCGCAAATTTTCTTGGAGCAAATTTCGATGAAATTTTAACTTTTGATCCTCTTTTTAGGCAAATAAAGGCAAAATATGCTTATAAAGATGATTTAGCAATTTTAGAAATGTCTCAAAGTTCTGGATTAAATTTATTAAAAAAAGATGAGCAAAATCCATATCTTACTTCAACTTATGGGCTTGGAATTATGATAAAAGATGCTATTTTAAAAGGTAGAAGAAATTTTATCATAGGAATTGGTGGAAGCGCAACAAATGATGCGGGAACTGGGATGCTTGAAGCTTTGGGATTTAGTTTTTTTGATAAAAATGATAATTTAATAAGAGCAAATGGCCAAAATTTGATAAAAATTTCTAAAATTTCAGATAAAAATATCTTAAAAGAACTAAAAGAGTGCAAATTTAAAATAGCTTGCGATGTAAATAATCCCCTATATGGTAAGAATGGGGCCGCTTATGTATATGCTGCGCAAAAAGGTGCTAGTAATGAAATGATAAAAAATCTTGACTTAGGCCTTATAAATTTTAGGAAAGTAGTTTATAAATTTATGGGCATTGATAATTCTAATATTGCTGGAAGTGGGGCAGCTGGTGGGCTTGGGTTTGGATTTATGAGTTTTTTAAATGCTAAGCTTTTAAGAGGATTTGAAATAATTTCAAAGATTATAAATTTAGAAGAAAATATTAAAAATGCTGATTTGATCATAACTGGTGAGGGAAAACTAGACGCTCAAAGCTCTATGGGTAAAGTTCCTAGCGAAGTAGCAAAATTAGCTAAAAAGCATTCCAAAAAAGTAGTGGCTTTGGGTGGTGCGGTTGATGAGGGCTTTGATGATGAGCTTTTCAATGGGGCATTTTGTATTTTAAACTCACCAATTATCCTTGAAGATGCTATGAAAAAAGAGATTGCAAAAGCAAATTTAACTAAAATTTCAAGACAAATTTTAAAACTTTTAAAGTAAAATTTTGAAAAATATCTAAAACATACAATTAAGCACTTATTTATATGTATTAGTTTTTTGTTAGGTGATATGTAAAAATAGATTTTTTGTTAATGTTTTAATTTTGTTCAAATGGACGAAGAAAAAGCTAAAAAAGACTTAAAAGAAGATGGTTATAAACTGGTGGAGTTTAAAAAATAAAATTTTAGGGCGAAATCGCCCTAAAATTATCTTCTTTTTAGATAATGTGCAACTTGGGAAAGTTCTTTTGGATTTAAATCACCGCAAGGTTTATGCTTGATTAGATAAGCTTTTGCTCTTCCTGATGTGCTAAATTTCTCTTTTATATCTGCACAACTTGCTTTGTAGATTTCTTCACCTTTTAATGCTGCCATTTTTTGTCTTTTGTCGATTAAGGCTATATCATCAGCCAAACTTTCTTCAACTTTTTTTGAAATTTCGCCAAAGCTTAAAATTTCTCCACCAAAGTTATTTTTAAATTCTTTCGCATCATCTTCATTTTCAAATGCGTATGAGCTTACAGTAGCCATTGTGGCTGGCTTATTTGAACCATAAACATAAAAAGCATTTTTTGAATCTATAAATTTTAAAGTTTTAGCATCAACTACTTTTGGATTTTTAATTTCCTTTATCGTGGGAGCATATGTAATATCTAAATTAGCCTATGGTAAAACAAAATTTACAAGTATTTTATCTGCCCTTATCATAGGAGAAATTATTTTTTACGCAATAGGTCTTCCATATATGTACTTGGTCCTTACCAAAGTAGTTGGAACTCCGATGACTTTTTCTAAAGTGCTTTCAGTAGGAATGACACCTTTTATAGTCCCTGACCTTGTAAAGGCTATAATAGCTGCAATAATAGCTCCAAAGATAAGAAAAGCTATTTAATTTTCAAAAACTTTTTACTTCATGGACTGCTATAGCAGTCCCCTTTTTTTATCATTATTATTATACCAAAACTTTTCCTTAATACAATTTTAATTATATATTTTTATTAAATCATGTTATAATGTTTTCAAGGAGGTACGTATGAATAGAAGCCGTAATAAAAAACCTCACGGACTTATAAAAATTTCTAGTTTATTTAAAATTCTGCTTTTAATAATTTTAGCCGCTATTATTTTTGTAGGAACTGTTATAACCACTCTTGTTCTTGGTATATTTAAAAGCACTCCTGAAATAGATCCTGATAATTATAGGACTCTTATGGCTGAATCCTCAAAAATTTACTCAGATGATGAAGAACTTATACAAAGTTTAGTAGATGATGAATTCAGCGAATTTGTACCAATGGATAAATTCCCTTCATATTTATCAAATGCTTTTGTAGCAATAGAAGATGAAAGGTTTTATGAACATAATGCAGTTGATTTTAGAAGAGTTATAGGTGCTTTGGCCCACGATATTAAAACAAGATCATTAGAGCAAGGAGCTTCTACAATTACTATGCAACTTGCAAAAAATTTATATACTTCTTCTTCAAAAAGTGTACTTAGAAAATTAACAGATATTTACTATGCCTATCAAATCGAAGCAAAATTATCAAAAGCGCAAATTCTAGAAGCATATTTGAACTGTGCTTCTTTTTCAAAGGGAACTGTTGGCGTAGGTGCTGCAGCCCGTTCTTTTTTTGATAAGGACGTTTCCGAATTAAGCCTTGCAGAATGTGCATTATTAGCAGGAGTTACAAATAGACCGGAAGAATATACTCCCTACAATTATGCTGAAATTTCTGAGGAAGATAACCCTGAAAATGTTCAAATTGTTCTCCGTCCTAATATTAATTCTAATTATGAAAATTCTGAATTTTTAGTTAATTATTCGGAAAAATTATTGGAACTGGGCAGAATAGATAACTTTGATCTTATACAAATTAAAAATAATACCTATATTCCCTATAAGGCAGTATTCAATCCTAAAGCAAAAACTAGGCAAGCCCGTGTTCTAAAAAAGATGTACCAACAAAAACTTATTACTGAAGAAGATTATACAAATTCATTAAATGAAGATATTACTATAAAAATAGGAAAACGACGTGAATCAGGAATTTCTTCTTTTTATACAGACCTGGTTCAAAAAGAAGTAAAAAATATTTTAATATCCTTAGGATATAGTGATGAAGAAGCACATAACAAACTATACAATGGCGGCTTGAAAATTTATACTCCAATGGACCTAAAAATCCAAAAGACCCTGGAAGAAACTGTTGCAAATCCTGCCTATTATAGGGGATCATTCACAGATAATTCAGGTGTAATTCAGCCCCAAGTAGCCTCTGTAATAATTGACCAAAATACGCATGAAGTTAAGGCCTTGGTTGGCGGAAGAGGTGTAGGAGGAGGACAACTTTTAAATAGGGCTATAGTTGCAAGGCAACCCGGATCATCAATTAAACCTATTTCAGTTTATCTTACAGCCTTTAATAACGGTACTACTGCCGGTGATATTTATCTTGATGAACCAATTCCAAAGAGTGCCAATTTTAAAAATCCTCCTAGAAATAATGCCAACTCTTACCAAGGATGGACAACTGTTAGAAATCTTGTGAGAAGGTCTTCTAATGTTGGCGCTTTTCAAGTTTTAAGAGATATTGCCGTTGATAAGGAATCCAAAAAAAATAAGTATGCGACATATTCAAAAGTATATAATGACGATCTGGCAATAAGTAAGGTAGTAGATACCCTTGAATCAATTGGAGTAACAAGTATTGTAAAACCTGATCCAAAAAAACCTAATTCTATTAGAGTGAACGATATGGGCTTTTCCCCTCTAGCTTTAGGTGGTATGACCCACGGAATCAGTCCTCTTGAAATGGCAGGTGCCTACACAACCCTTGCCAACAAAGGCAAGTATTCAAAACCTATTCTTGTCAGCAAAAGATTGTCAAATACCGGTGATACAGTTTACAAGGCCGATACAAAAGAAAAAGAAATTACTTCTGAACAAAACGCCTACATTTTAACTGATATACTTGAGGATGTTGTTAAAAGAGGTACCGGTAAAAATGCTGCTTTTTCAGGTATGGCAGTAGCCGGAAAAACAGGGACTACATCTGATAAAAAAGATGTTTGGTTCTGACAAAGCTGCCTATTTGTGGAAAGAAATTATGAAAAGAGTTCATGAAGACATGGATAATAAAGAATTTGAAGAACCTGACGGCATCTACACCAAGTATGTAAGTGGAAGAAGAGAGCTTTTTGTTGATGGTACCAAACCTCATTTTACAGGAAAAACATATGATGAAGATGAGGACGACACAAAAAGTAAAAATACAAATTCAGAAAATAAAAATAATAAGAAAGAAAAAAATAAAAA
>QWCB01003306.1_pt1 | contig 12406 bp, 8 predicted proteins | sample 1972511 | NCBI WGS metagenome assembly QWCB01 (sample SAMN09866719, study PRJNA288562) | Human gut metagenome isolate term5_stool, whole genome shotgun sequencing... | isolation source: gut | host: Homo sapiens | place: USA: California
AGATAAGTGAATTCTTCGACATGACAAAATCCTGGGCAACTTTTTGTTGCTCAGGTACTTAAAAAGTTTAATTTATAATAGTGTTGCGGAATTAAGGTAGAGATAGTCTTGCAATCGAGAGCCGAAAAACAACAAAACGAGGCGCGTATGGCAAAAGAGATCGAGAAACGTATCACTAATAACTATAATGCCAGAACAAGAGAATTGCAACGGAAAATAGCTGCTTTAGAGGCAGCGTTGACAGACAAGACAAGAAATACTGATGACCTTGAGAGACAAATATGCACGCTGAAAGGACAGTTGGGAAAACTGGATGAACAATATCTAAAGCGCAATGAACTCATTGACAAAATGGTGGAGGAGTATGTAAACCTTGACTATGCCAAAATGGATGACCGTAAAGCAGAACTATGCTCTTATATCGAATCCGGAGAGTTGGAAAAAGCAGACTCGTTGCTCAATACCATTGATATCAATAAGGAAATGAGCGATATAAAGACGTTGAGATCGGATATTGAAGAAAAAGAGTCAATGCTCTCGAAAGAAAAAGAAGCATGTAAAAGTAAAATAGAAACTGTCAGTATGTATTGGAGAGGTAAATATGACATTGCCATACAAAGTATGCAATATGATTCAGCTACTGTATACATTAAGCGTTTAGCAGACGTTGATTCTTGCAACCTTGACAATGTCTATGCATGCGCTTTGTTTCTCCAGCGTCAGAATTGTTACAAGGAGGCGGAATCCTATTATAACATGATACTTGAAAAAATCGAACAAGATAATTTTATGTCCTCAATAGATCCTGCAGGCCTATATAACAACTTGGCAGTTTTGTATCATGCCACTCATCGTTTTGAAGAAAGCGAAAAAATGTCTCTATCGGCACTCGCTATACATGAACGGTTGGCAACCGACGCCCCGAATGCATATGAGTCATACTTGGCACGTTCATACAACATCTTGGCACTTTTGTATCACGACACTCATCGTTTTGAAGAAAGCGAAAAAATGTTTCTATCGGCACTCGCTATATATGAACGGTTGGTAATCGACAACCCGAAAGATAATGAGCCAGATTTGGCAATTTTATACAGTAATTTGGCACTTTTGTATCACGACACTCGTTGTTTTAAAGAATGCGAAGAAATGCAACTGTCGGCCATCGCTATATATGAAAGATTGGCAGCGAGCAACCCGAAAGCCTATGAGCCGGGTTTGGCAACTTTTTATAATAACTTGGCTAGTCTGTATAACGACACTCGCCGTGTTAAGGAAAGTGAAGAAATGTATCTTTCGACAATAGCTATACGTGAACGGTTGGCTGTCGACAACCCGCAAGCATATGAGTTGGACTTATCGAAAACATACAACAACTTAGCATTTTTGTATTATGACACTCAACGTTTTAAAGAAAGCGAGGAAATGTATCTATCGGGAATAGCTATTCTTGAACGTTTAGCAGTAGACCACCCGCAAGAATATGAACCGGATTTGGCATCTATATATTACAACTTGGCAGGTCTGTATTACATCACTCATTGCTTTGAAAAAAGCGAAGAAATGTATCTTGCGTGTATAGCTACGCTGGAACGATTGTCAGCCGACAACCCGCAAGCATATGGGTCAGACTTGGCTGGTTCATACAATAACTTGGCGTTTTTGTACCATGACATTCAACGTTTTAAAGAAAGTGAGGAAATGTATCTATCGGCAATAGCTATTCGCAAACGATTGTCAGCCGACAACCCGCAAGCATATGGGTCAGACTTGGCAGGTTCATACCATAACTTGGCGGTTTTGTACCATGACATTCAACGTTTTAAAAAAAGCGAGGAAATGCATCTTTCGGCAATAGCTATACTTGAACGATTGGTGGTCGACAATCCGCAAGCATATGAATCGGATTTAGCAAATTTGTATATAGAATTGGCAGATTTTTATGATGCCACTCATCGTTTTAAAGAAAGCGAAGAAATGCTTCTTTCGGCAATAGCTATACTTGAGCACTTGCAAAACAAAGAAGAAAAGCGCTGATAAGGACGGTGTTGAGCACGGAAGTAGAATAAAAATGGTGATATATGAATGAAATGAATCATTGTCGCTACTCTAACATCGCGTTTATTTCATACAAGCGCGAGGATGAAGCATGGGCTAAATGGCTTCAGAAAAAACTCGAACACTATAAATTGCCAGCCGACATACTAAAGGATCATCCCGATTTGGAGTTTTCGGAGCGCCCTCGTCATGTGTTTAAAGATACGACAGATTTAAGTGGTGGGGTCCTTGCTAAAGCTATTAGGAGTGGGTTGCACTCTTCTAAGTTTCTTATTGTGATATGTTCTCCGCTTGCTGCAAAAAGTGAATGGGTTTGTAAGGAGGTTCAAAATTTTATTGATTCGGGGCGAGAGGAGTATATTATACCTTTCATCGTGGAAGGAGAGCCGTATGCAAAGAAAAAGGAGAAAGAGTGTTTTCCTACAGCCTTGAAGTCACTTGCAGGAGAACGCGAGTTATTAGGAATCAATATCAACGAAAATGGACGGGATTCCGCAGCTGTAAAGGTCGTTTCTCGGCTGTTTGATTTGCAATTCGATGTTCTTTGGGATAGATTTCAGAGAGAAGCAAGGAAAAGGCGTAGATTGGCGACAAGTACTTTTGTTTTTATTATTACATTCTTGTTGGCAATAATAGCGAGTGGGGTTTGGGCGTACCTTCAGATAAACCAGAAGAATGAATTGATTTCAATACAAATCAAAGAAACGGAAAAAGAGCGAGACCGAGCAAATAAAGAAAGAGATAGGGCTACAAAGGCAAATGTTGGATTACTAGCTGCCAATGACAGTATAACAAGACAAAAAGCCGCATTGCAGAAAGCTTTTGATAATCTTTCGAAAACAAAGCGGGCTTTGTCCAAATCGAATGCGGATTTAGCGGAACGCAACAATCAATTGAAAAATGAAAAAGACAATGTTGTAAAAGCCAATTGGCAGATGATGGAAAATCTAGCTTGTGCAGTTGCGGAGAAAGCCAAAATAAAAATATCAGAGGGGGACGTTTATAATGCAATACTGGCACTTCTCGAAGTTTTACCAAAGGATAAAAACGGCTCAGAAATGCCCTATGTGCCTCAAGCGGAAGTGGCACTGCGTGTAGCGATTGATAGTATGATGGGTGCTTCGTGGAAAACGTACGCACTGCCCCCTGGACGTGAATACCGTTTTACCTATAATGATAAATACATATTGTCAGAAGAACGGCGAGACTCTTCAACGAGCGTCTTAGGCGTGTTTGATGTAAATTCTTTGCAAGAAAAATATTGTGTAGAAATTCCATCTAGTTATAATTATCTCTCTTGTTCCCGCAATGATAAGTATTTGGCCGTTGGATATAGTTCTAATATTCGTATATACGATTTGGAAAAAGGAGAACTAGTAAACACTTTATATCCAGGTAATTTCTTATATGATTCTGTATTGGAAGAGTACAATCCTATTTATTTATATAGCTTGGTGGATGATCAACCATGCAATCCGAATGTTCTTACCAGTTTTTTTAGACCTGAAAATACTACGGCAGACATGCAAGTTTTGGACTATCTTCCTCAAAAGAATTGGATTCTTTATAAGAAGAAAAAGTTAGTTGGTGAATGTGATGAGTTCTATGTCTCATATACCTTGTTAGATATAAAACTAAATCAAATTTTATGGAAGATAAGTGAAGAGTATTTCCTTCCAAGTAATTATAATGATGTGCGCCTTTCTTATAATGGTAATTATATCATAGTTTCTCATCCTGGTTCTATTGATATTATTTCTACGTCAGATTATAGTAAACGTACAATTATGACGGGTGAGGACTCTGAGCATTATTCTAATATAGGGAGTATAACAAAAAATGAAAAATTAATTTTTCAAACTTGTGAGGTTGCGGATAAAGCACGTGTGTTTGATATAGAAACACTATTGCTTGTAGATTCTATACCCACGAGCCAATTGTTTCCTTATGCTCAATCTTTTGCCACATTAGGAACAAAATATCTTTTTAATGTGTTACGTGTGACAGATATGACATACTTTTCGTATTTGTGTTTTTTGACTGATGATTTTGATTTAAATGTCAAAGATATTTCCAATCGACTTGTGCGGAAAAATATTAATAATCGAATAGTGGTAAAGAAAGATGGTGACCATACTCTTTATTACAATGACAACCAAGGGCATAAATGGAACTGTATGAATGCGGATTTTCTTGGTTATACTCCTGATTTGCAATATGTGGCAATATATAAAAATGGATTTAGAGGCAGCTCTGAATATCAATTACTGGATGTTAATAGTGGCATCTGTATGTATAGAGTAATGCCTAAGCATCTAGAAGACGAAATCTTTGAATTTCTTTTATATGAAGACTTACTGAAGGTATCGAAAGAAATTGTGAAGGGATTCAAGATGGACAAAACTACTCGTAAAGAGTATTATTTGTGATATGATATGAACATAGTGTGGAGTATAAAAATGACAAGATGGTTGAGGAATGAAGATTGTTGCTTCAACCATGCTTGTGAATTTTCTTCACAAGTATCCAGGGATAGTATTCAAGAACTGCTCTAACTCTACTGTGAGACTGTGTGGTCTAAATAAAAGAATGAATGTCAAACTAACTATTATAGTGTAAAATGTACATTTCTAAGCCTATATTCATTAGTTATTCTAGACTCGATAAGAATATCGTATTCCCATTTGTCAAACGAATCGAACAAGAGTTGAACACTACTTGTTGGATAGATTACGAGGGGGTCGAGGGTGGTGCCCAGTTTGAAGAGGTGATAGTGGATGCTATTGAATCGTCAAAAGTTGTTCTTTTCATGCTTTCTGATAATTCCTTATGCTCAAAGTGGCCAAAACGAGAGGTGCTTTATGCGGAAGATGAAGGTAAGCGAATCGTCCCCATCATCATTGATGGGAAAGGACTCCGCAGATGGTTTAAATTCCATTTTGGTAATGTAGATTGCATTGATTTAAACGAGGAGGAGCAGTGCGAAAAACTACTCAACAATCTTTCTTCATGGATTGGACTTGAAAGGGTGAGCAAAAATGCAAACAAAAGTGCTTTGTCTGCTAATTCATCTTTAAGTGCCAATCCGCAAATTGTAATATCAGCGGATAAAACGGTTATAACATTGTCCATCGATAGTGATATGGTTTTGACCTTAACGAGAGATTCTGAAAGTAATCGCTATGTTGGGAAAATACCTGTTCAGGAAATAGTAGAAACGATGAAGGGAAAAAACAGGTTTAAAGATATGGGGGTAGGGACCATAATAGGTGCTTGCGCTGGCTCTATACTTGGGCCTGTTGGGATGGTAATAGGGGGAACTTGTGGCCATCTTATGGAGAAGTTTGAGGGAGAGAGCGCAAGCAAGGAAAAAATATTTAATTATGTTGTTTCTAAATTGAATAAGAAATATGATCTAAATTTAATAAGGAAAAACATCACGGGTTCTGATTATATAGTTGAATTGGATGCAAATAGTGTTTCTGGTTTAATGTAGGTCGTGTGTATTTTAAGACCATTGTGTAGCGATTGATAAATGGAGTATGTTGTTAATATTGTTTTTGGTATAGTAGGTGCTATTTTAATGGTTCTGCCAACATATTTGTGGAATCGAATTGTTCATGGAGAGTTAGTGGATTATTCGGTAATCATGAAACGTAAGCGCTACAAAAGATGTTCTGTTTTTGGACTGCTTTTATTTTTTGCCGCTCTATTTTCGGCTTTCGAGGTAGGAGAAGGAATTGAAGCTGTATGGATTGTCGGCTATTTCTTTGGTAGTAGCAGGTTTTTTTTTGACCCATATTTCGAGTCAGATATATCTGATAAGTTGGAGAAGGAGAAATTCTGTTTGTTTCTTCGCCCATTTACTACTGATGGAAAGATGAACATAAATCCATTCTTTGGGGTCAAAAGTGCTTCGGTGGAGTGGATTCTTTGCGAAGAGTTGAATAAAAAACTGGCTCAGACTTTTGCGATAGGCAACCCTGGCGCATGTTTGCCGTCAAACAAGTCGGTTTTCAATATATACGCAACAGACTCTGAATGGCATGGTATTGTGCACGCTTTGTCTCACAAAGCACGTCTTATAGTGTTACGAATTGGTGATACGGAAGGATGCAAATGGGAGATAGAGCATTGTAACAAAGAGGGGTTTGGGGGCAAGATGATTCTCTTGATCGAAAACTCGAATGACCTTTTGGTAGCCAAAAAGACATTGGGTCTTACAAGTTCCATCGAAGCTGTAAGTAAACCTTATCTTGCCTTTTATGATGAACAATCCAAACAGTGGGTGCTTGAGATGGCTTCATCTAAAAAAGAGATTAAAACTGTTGTCTCAAATTATATACAATCTCATGGTAATTGCTGCCAGTCATGCAAAGATACGGTAAGTTTTCGGAATATTCCAGCAAAATTTACAACTGCTCTACTTGGCTATATAAACTTTTTTGCACTAGCTTTTTGTAATTATTGGCCTTTGAAGTGGATTATTGGCGGTGCATTGTATTATCTGCTTGCATTGGTATTTTCTGTTACATTATGTCTATTTAGTTTTGATGACAAAGACCTTGCTGTTCTGTTAGGGATTATGTTAGCCTTCCTAGTACTATTTCCTTTTGTGATGTTTGCATCCAAAATTTCTAGAAATTATCATTTGTGGGGATGTGATGTAGTGTATAAACGAGTTAACAAAGAACTTTTTTGGTGGCTTATTACTTTGGCAGTTGTGCAATTTTCAATCAATATGTTGCAGTGATAGTTGTGTTTTTATGATAAAAGACGATATTCAGTCTATGTCGATATTTTCTAGTTGCGAACTATAAATAGTAGCATGTAGTGCATACCTCTTACGACATCTTTATAAGCTACCGGCGTACGACTGGTGCACAATACGCCCGCATCATACAGTTGATGCTGGCGCAGCGTGGATATAAAGTTTTCTTGGATTACGACGAGTTGAAAGACGGAGTTTTCGGAAAGCGCATAAAAGCGGCTATCAATGAAGCGCCAGTGTTTATACTCATGTTGTCGAAGGGGGCTTTGGATCGATGCAGCCAAGAGGGCGACTGGGTGAGAGAGGAGATTCTCTTGGCTATGCAGGAAGGCAAGAAGATAATTCCTATTAATCCCGATAAAACATTTGACGGCATTCATACCGATGTTCCGCAGGAGATAGAGGATATCGCTTGCGATATACAACACTCTGAAATAGACTTTGGGCAAGCTCTTGGCGTTACGGTAGATCTGATGATACGGGATCGTTTGGCGTCGTGCATCGGCAAACGCGAGGTAAGTAAGTACAAAGATGAAGATTATGATACTGCACAAGCAACACTACGCAGGATAGACAAACGGAATAGATTCGTAAGAAGATTGGCAGTTGCTGTATCTGTCATGATAGTGGCAATGGCACTGGTTACTTGCTTTATGTTTTGGCAGCATCACAAGGATAAAGAGGCTGTTGAGGCTGAGGCTGCATCGCTGAACGAGTTGCGAAGTGAATTGGAAAAGAAACACGCTGGCTATTGTCTGCAGCTCAGTCCGCATCTGTCGCGCGAGCAAATGAACACTATTGATACTCTGCTGATGCAGATGCGTGAAGTGAAAAAAGATACGTTGTGGATGAGCCAATTTGAGTTTACTATAGGCCAATGGCATGGACTGTTGGGAGGAAAATGCAATCCTACCGACTCCCAAATGCCTATTACAAATGTAGCTTACAATGAAATCAACTACGTGCTCTTGGACAGTTTGCGTAACATGACGGGTATAGAGTTCACCTTGCCCTCTGTTGACGAATGGCAATATGCAGCGCTGGGAGGTGTTAACAATGAAACGACAATGTATGTGGGGAGTAATGACGTGAATCGTGTAGCTTGGTATAAAAACAACTCCAGCAATCGAAAACATGCAATAAATGATATTGTGGACAAAGAACCCAACACGCTCGACCTTTTTGCAATGAGTGGAAATGTGAGTGAGTTGTGCAATACACCCTATCCACATCAAAATGGCGATAACATACAATGGACTATATGCGGTGGAAACTATAGGTCAGCAGCCTCTGAAGTGACCGTGTTTTCAACAGCTCCTATAGGAGTGGACGAGAAAAATGACCTGGTAGGATTCAGGTTGGTTATTCGTAAAGAATAGACGTTATGAAGAGTTTGTTATTCCTTCTGGCTTTGGTGACTTCCTTGTCTGTAACCGCACAGGATGTGGGAGACGATGGTTTTGATAAAGTTGTTGCGGCCTATATCAACTTGCGCGATGCAGCAGCTATCAGTGATACTATTGTTCTCAAGCAAGTTGCCGAACAATTGCGAAGATACAATCCGAGTGATTTCAAAACATTTCATTTGGTAGAGGACGAAACAATGTCTTTGAATGGACATATCGTGTTTGACGAGGTCTTTGCAGATAGTCTGTCCAAGGGCGTTAATATCTATCACCAATCAGACTCTCTCAACAGAGCAATCGGCGAAAGGAGCGTGGGAATGCAAAGCCCACGAGGGCGACTTCAATCCAAAACAGTTATTATTAAAGCCAACCAAACGGCTTCGTGTACGTTTGTTGCAAAAGGCGTAAAGAAGATAGCAGTAGTGGCAGAGGGTGGCGGCAGGGTGTCGATGACAATGCAGGGATTGTATAAAAACAAACCCTATACTCAGTATGTCGATACAGAAAAGGTAAAGAAAGGAATGCCGCACCGAACGGGTACTTTGGCATTGAGAGAAGACTGTCTGAGTACAGTTTTGATGAAGGTCAAGAACTGTGTGCAGAAAGATATCAGTATTGTAATAACAATGAATTGATTCGTATGAAAAAGATTATTCTGTTTGTTTTGTTGTTTGTGCTTTCGATTAACGTCAATGCACAAACCTTGCAAGATGCACAAAGTTTGCACGAAGAGGGTCGGAAATGTCTAAGCGAAGGAAAGATAGTGCAAGGTCGCGAGCTTACCAAACGGGCGATGGACATTCGCAAGAAGTTGAGTGGCGAAGAAAACGAGGATTATATCACTTCGCTCAACAATTATGCCTATACTTTTGCTTTGGAGAAGGATTTTGCAAAAGCTACAGAACTCCAGGAGCAGGTGATGGCTTTGTGTGAAAAACTTCCCAGACCGCACAAGAATTTGGGTATGTATGCCTTCAACATGGGACGTTTCTACTTTATCGCCGACAACTACGACGGAGCGCAAAAATACTTAGAGATGGCTTTGCCGTTGATAGAGAAATATAGCGAACCCTATGGAAATACTTTGCAATGGTTGGGCTTGATTTATATGGAGAAGCAGGATATAAAGAACCAACAACGTATTCTTCAACTCATAGAAGAGCATAAACTTCGTGAACTAAGCAAGGACTGCCATGAACCTAAGTGCATGTTGGAACGTGCACAATACTATGCGAGCAAAGGCAATACTGTAAAGGCGAAGGAGTGTTATCTTGAAGTGTTGGGCATGAAAATGGATGATGATATGAGACTAAAGGTGTACGATGGTTATGCTTCTTTGTTATCGCAGGTTAATGATTGGGCTTCGGCTGCTAATTACAAGCTGATGTCAGCCAGTATTATCAAAAAGAACAAAGGAATGAACGCTGAGTGTGCTGCCCATTATAATTATGCAGGTTTGTGCTTTTCTTTGTCGGAGCAACAATCAGAAGCTATTAGATGCTTCAATGAAGCAGTGGGTTTTTATCAAACAAAATCAGATGCCAGTTCTTCTTTAAAAATGGCTGCTTGTTACAAAAGTATTGGTAATGCTTATTCTGCGCAAGGGGATTTTGCTCACGCCATAATGGCTTATCAAAAATGCGTGGACTACTATGAGCACATGGATACGCAAAATACGGAATACCCAAAAGCTCTTCTTCGGTTGGCCAAGGCCGAGGAACGCAATAAGAACTACGAAGAGTCTGTGACGCACCACAAACAGGCTATGAAACTCTTTGAAGAACATGGTATGTATCAGGATTATTCTGAGGCGGCCTCGTCATTGAAGATATGCTATATGGACATGGGGATAGATGAGAATGTTGACTTTAAAGGTGATGCGAGTGCTTTGGAAAAGAAAGCGATATTGGACAAGGTTATAGCTGAAGAAACTGAAAATCTTGAAATGACACAAGAATACCTTGGTAAATTAGCCTATGCCACTTCTCTTGGCATAATAGCTGGCTGCTACGAGTTGAAACAAGATTATGTTCAAGCCGTTTCATATTACAAACAATACATTCCAGCTTTGCGTGAAGCCATCAGTGAGGAATTCCGTATGCAAAGTGAAGCAGAACGCATGTTTATATGGCGTGAAGAGGAGAATCGAATACGGGATTTTTTTGACATGATGGCAACAATACCTGTTGGTTATGAGTCGTTGAACGGTGACATTGCCGCATTGGCCTATGACGTAGAGTTGCTTTCCAAGGGTATTTTGCTCAATTCTTCCATAGAGTTTGGAAAATTGTTGGCTCAAAAGGAAAACAAGAAGCTAAAGATGGTGTATGACGACATCAAGTCTGCTGACGAGCAGATACGCGTGCTTCGAAGTAACATGCAGACGGAAGAAGATGCCAACAAAGTATTGACACTGGAGCGGGAGAATAAAAAACGCCTGCTTCAGCTATTACGCGATTGCTCCGAAATGGCAGACTTTACTAATTACGTAATGTATGATTGGCGTGATGTACAAAAAAAACTGTCCCCAACAGATGTTGCCATAGAATTTGTAGCTATAAAATCGGAAGCCTTGGACCAAGACAATTATATGGTGGCGTTAGTTCTCGATTCTGACATGAAGACTCCTGTCTCAATTCCTGTATGTACTTTGGCTGATGCCAAAGTGATGCAGGCAGATCCGTCACTTTTCGACAATTCTCTCAATTTGATTTGGGGAGGTATAGCCAATCATCTAGAAGGTAAAAAACGAATCTTTTTCTCTGCTGATGGCACATTCAATCACTTAGCCATTGAGTATCTTCTGTATAATGGAAAACCTATGGCTGAGCAAATGGAAGTGTACCGTCTTTCTACAACCAAAGAGCTTTGTTACAACCATCCGCATGCAGTGCCCTCACGTGCTATGCTCTATGGCGGCATTGATTACAACATGAGTAATACATCTGAAAAAGTGGTAAAGCAGTCGTTAGCCGCCATGCGTAGTGGTGGCGATGGAGAAGTGGTATATGAAACTTTAGGGAATACTCTGCGTGAGGTCAATGAAATAAGTATGGTACTTAAGCAAGGAAAGGTAAAAAATGTGGTCATTCTGAAAAATGACAATGCAAGTAAGAGCTCCTTCCTTCAACTGTCAGATACCAAAACAAATATTCTTCATTTGGCAACGCATGGTGCGTACAGAAGCCATAAGGGTATCACCGATGTTGAATCTATGAACAACAGTATTCTTGCTTTTGCAGGAGCTAATACAGAAGAGGATAGCGAGGTGAGTGCTTCTGAGATTGCTCAAATGAATCTTCGTACTTGTGATTTGGTGGTCCTTTCTGCTTGCGAGAGCGGGCTGGGAAAACTTGGTCAAGATGGCGTTTATGGTTTGCAACGTGGTTTTAAGAACGCGGGAGTAAATACATTGTTGATGTCATTACGTACTGTAAATGATGCCGCCACTGCTGAACTGATGGTGCAGTTTTACCGCAATCTGATGAGCGGGATGAGCAAACGCAAAGCCTTGGTAGAGGCACAAAAGGCCCTTCGGGCAAAAGGCTATACAGATGCAAAGTATTGGGCCTCGTTCATCTTACTTGACGCTTTAGATTAAAACATATATTTTGTCGTGCAATGATAGAAATACTGCCTCTCTGCCCTCTATACAGGTATGCAACAACATAAAGACGTGAGCGATGAGTAAGAACATTTATATGCCCCATCCTATAGATACGAAGGAGGTAGTGCTGCCTAAGGAATTGGAGGCTTTGGCCGAAGACATTGCAAAGAATGTGCATGAGGTATGGTCGGCTGGACGGATGAAGGATGGCTGGACCTATGGCGAGGAGCGGAATGATGCAAAGAGGCAGCATCCGTGCCTTGTACCTTATGAAGAACTATCGGAAGAAGAAAAGGAGTACGACCGCAACACATCAGTAGAAACGATAAAGCTCATATTGAAATTGGGCTTTAAGATTACGAAGGACTGAAAACTGATGAAAACGGAGGGTTGTTCCCGATTCTGGCTGGATGGAGTTGCGAACAACCTTTTTCGTTTTTTGTACAGGAGTGATTAGGCTGGCTTTGTAACTATTCAGCAATAGTGTAGGCACGCACCTCCTACCATCCTATAACGACAGGATGGTATGGATGGCTTGCAGTTGCGACTGGCCGTTTTTCCATG
>QWCB01003482.1_pt1 | contig 12404 bp, 14 predicted proteins | sample 1972511 | NCBI WGS metagenome assembly QWCB01 (sample SAMN09866719, study PRJNA288562) | Human gut metagenome isolate term5_stool, whole genome shotgun sequencing... | isolation source: gut | host: Homo sapiens | place: USA: California
CAGTGCTTTCCCATTCCCAGCTGCTGTCGGCGTGAAGCGTAAATCGTATCTCCCTTCCTACCTCCTCAGGAATGGTAAGTTTATGGTATTCTGGAGCTACGCATCCGCAACTTTCCGAGAAACCCCATTTCCACGTGCCCAGCACGCTCCCCTTGGGGTCTAGCCTAGGGAAACGCTTCACTGCAAAAACCTTTTCCTCCTCCTTGGGCTGCTGCTTGTGGCAGCCTTCCATCCCCAACCCCATTGCGCCTACGCTGGCTAGCAGCGCGATGGCGGCGATTAGTCGCGATTTCATCCCTCTTTCCATTGCCGTATTCTTTATGCGGGCGGCTCTGCCGTTCGCGTTAACCCTTTAAAAGCGCTTGCAAGTTAGGAAAATTTTATTATGAATCTGTGACCAATTTCTGCTACGCCTCGTGCAGCTAGAGTAGCCGACAGCAGCCAAAGTGTCATCCTTTTCATCCCTATTCCCTTTCTCTTAGGTAGTAGACATCTAAAGCTTCTCCGCACATGTACTGTATAGCACCCCCTTCCAGCATGCACGTGTCATGCAGAACGAAAATTACTCCCTTTTCATCCAGCATGGCTACGCTGTCGTATTTAATCGTAATCGTTTCATCGCCACTGAAAGGGTACTCTCGATGTCCAGTGGTAAATTGTGGTCCAAAAAGTGCAGGTTTTCTAGAGTCTCGCCATTCCCAGCTACCATCCTTGCGCAGCGAAAAGGCTATGCTGTACCCCTCCTTTTCGGGAATCGTCTCAATGCAATACTCTGGAGGAAGGCTTTGGTTGGGAAGTGTAAATCCCCACTCCCACCTGCCCAGCACGCTCCCCTTGGGGTTTAGCCTAGGGAATCGCTTCACTGCAAAAACCTTTTCCTCCTCCTTGGGCTGCTGCTTGTTGCAGCCTTCCATCCCCAACCCCATTGCGCCTACGCTGGCTAGCAGCGCGATGGCGGCGATTAGTCGCGATTTCATCCCTCTTTCCATTGCCGTGTCCTTTATGCGGGCGGTTCTGCCGTTCGCGTTAACCTTCTAAAAGCACTTGCAAGTTAGGAAAATTTTATTAAAGACAATTGCACTTACGGTGGCGTGGCCTTGCCGTCTTCTGCGTCTAGCTGTGCAGATTAGATGTAATGGTGGTGTTCTAGGCTGTTGCACACATCGTTGTCCCCGCAAAGCCAACCGAGCTCCCGCTGCAACCCGCGCACCTATATATTATATATGCCCGCATAGATTTCCGCCTCCAATTGCAGCCCCGCCCACAACCGCACAGACCGCAATCCCACACCCTATTCGGAGGCACAGCCCCCTAATTACCGCATGCAGATGCAGCCCCGTCCGTAGGACGATCTCTCAGTAACCCTTGCTACCCTCCCATGTTACCCCACCACGTTGAATTTACGCATGCCATCGGTCGCCAGGGTCAGTCTTGCAGACTGTTTTGCCCTTTGGGGCAAATGTACCAGGGGTTTGAAAACCCCCGGCTATTCAAAGACCGTCCTACGGACGAAAACCCAGCGGCTGCGCCGCATCCTTCTATCCATCAGCGTGTGCAGTAGCGTATGCAACCGTGCGGGGCATGCCTACATTTCGCAACAACCTACAGCAGCATAATGCAACGCACTATTTTGCTGCGACCATGGTCGCCCAAGCTCCCGCCGCAACCTGCGCACCCCTATATGCCCGCATATATTTCCGCCGCCAATTGCAGCCCCGTCCGAAGGACGGTCTCGCAATAACTGGGAAGTTTAGACCCTCGGATTCTTGCCTGAAAGGCAAGCCAGTCTGAAAGACTGACCCGCGTGCCCCTCCGCGCATTATTTTGCCTCAGCCATGGTCGCCCAAGCTCCCACCGCAACCCACGCACCTATATATTCCCACATATATTTTCACCGCCAATCGCAGCCCCGCCCACAGGACAGTCTCTCAGTAACCCTTGCTACCCTCCCATGTTACCCCACCACGTTGAATTTACGCATGCCATCGGTCAATAGGGTCAGTCTTGCAGACTGTTTTGCCCTATGGGGCAAATGTACCGGGGGTTTGCCCCCCCCGGCTATTCAAAGACCGTCCTACGGACGGAAACCCAGCGGCTGCACCGCATCCTTCTATCTTTCAACGTGTGCATCAGCGCATGCAACCGTGCGGGGCATGCCTAGATTTCGCAACAATCTACAGCAGCATTGTGCAACGCATTATTTGGCTGCAGGCATGGTCAACCAAGCTCCCGCCGCAACCCACGCACCCCTATATGTCCGCAGATATTTTCGCCGCCAATGCAGCCCCGTCCGAAGGACGGTCTCTCAATAGCCGCACAGACCGAAACCCCACACCCTATTCTGAGGCACGGTTCCCTAATTACCGCATGCAGATGCAGCCCCGTCCGAAGGACGGTCTCTCAATAGCCGGGGGTCTTTAGACCCTCGGATTCTTGCCTGAAAGGCAAGCCAGTCTGAAAGACTGACCCGCGTGACCGTGCATGAACACATCGTAACCTCTCAGCCTTGCAGAACCGCCACCGCAAAACCGCCCAAACATCACCATAACCCCGCACCCTATGACGCACCTAACCCTCGCACAGATTTTCGCCGCCATTGCAGCCCCGCCCGAAGAACAGTCTCGCAATAGCTGGGAAGTTTAGACCCTCGCACCCATTGACCCACGCAACCTCCCGCGCGAATCCATTACATCCACTTAATGCTCCGCCGCGGCGCGACCCGCAAACGGCGAAAGCAGACAATACACCGCCACCACCAGCGCAGCCACCCCACCCCGTAAGCACGCATACCCCGCAATCGCCACAACCCCCAGCACCACTACATGCCACCACGCCCTCCAGCCGCTCCCATGTATCTTGAAGGAGAGCATACGCACCGGCACGAGCATCAGCACCGACTGCAGCACCACCCACGTCATAATGGCGTACTCGCACCCCAGCATCGTGCGGAAAATTTTTGCCCCTAGCGGCGCCGTGAGCCCCAGCACCAGCCCAACCGTGAAAAGCGCAGACCCCGGCGATGGTAGCCCGCTAAACGAAACGGTCTGCGTCGTGTCAATATTGAAATGCGCTAGGCGCAGCGACGCAGCCAGCGCCAATACGAACGGAAACGCTTGCAGCCAAATGGGGGCTGCACCCCCCGTTAAGCGGAAAATCACCCCGCTATAGATGGCCGCAGGGGCAACGCCAAACGTAACTAGGTCCGATAGCGAATCCAGCTCCGCGCCCAGCTTTGATGACACCCCCATGGCGCGCGCCACCATCCCATCCAGCAGGTCGCACACCGCCCCACCAACTATCGCCCACGCCGCAAACTGCAGCATGCGTAGCTCCTGAACGCTATCCTCCGCCCCGCCAGCACGCAACGCCAGTAGCACTGCCACGCACCCAAACGCCAAGTTACCCAACGTAAGCGCATTCGGCACCCAGCTCTTCAGATTTAATCCCTTCGCGTCCATCGTTTAGCCTCATTTTTCGTTGTGAAAAGCACCATTCGCCCAACCAACCGCTGCCCCAAACCGAATTCAGATTTCTTCCCCCTCACTCCGACTCCTCTTTCCCCAATACCGACAGCCGATTCAGCAGAGAAACAAAATCTTCCATCTCGTTCCATTCCTCCTTCTTGCCGAACCCAAGCCGGTTATCCGTGTACTTCATATGGGTCACCTTGAGCTGCCAAATCATCAGCTCCGCCATCCGCGCTATGGGGAAACGCCGTAGGTAGAGCGACTTCGCCCGCGCCAGCTCCTCCCCCTCGGGCAGGTTGACCAGCCCCTGCATCTGCAGCCCTCGCAGCATACCCACCCTGCTGCTTTCAAGCACAATGCTGGCCGCCACGAAGCTATTATGGCTCATCTGCTGCGCATGCAGCGTCTCCGCCGATGAATTGAAGAAAAAGCTCACCGACTCCGCGTCGTACACGTAGAAGCAATGCGCGCACCACACCTCATCGTTCACGCTCGTGGAGAGCGTCAGCACGTGGTGCTTCGTGATGAAGCGTTCAATCGCCTCCGATGGTCCATTGCTATTGCTGCATCCTTCCTTTTTCGTTTCCATTCCATCTCTCCTTCGCTACGCCTTAAAATGCAGTACCACCATCGTCACATCATCAAACGGACGTGCCACACCGCTATCCCGCTCCGACTCCACGCGCTCCTTTGCATACGACACAATAGCCTGCGCCGTACCGTGTTCGCGCACAGCCGTCTCAATTATTTCAGTGCTGTAACGCTCCCTATTCTCGCTGTCGCGCCGCTCCACCAAGCCATCCGTATAGCAAAACAAAACGCTCTCGTCACCCACAACGAGCTCCTGGCGGTGCGCCTGCGGCAGCTCGTCCACCATGCCTACCCCCACGGTGCTGGCGGTAAACCACTGCGCCTCCCCAGTCCTCCTATTATAGAGGTACGGGGGGTTATGCCCCGCGTTTATGTACTCCAACCGGCGCGTCGCCGTATCGTAGCGCGCCACGAAGAGCGTTATAAACTTTTCCCCCTGCAGCAGCGCGTAGAGGCGCGCATTAAGCGATTGCACCAAATCGCACAGCGACACATCGGAGGACATGTGCGCACGGTAATTCGCCTGAAAGCTCGTGGTCATCATCGCCGCCGATATCCCCTTACCCGACACATCGGCAATGCAAATCCCTAGCTTCCCCTGGCCTAAATCCTGCACATCGTAGAAATCTCCCCCCACCTCGTAGTGCGGCATGTACTCCGTAGCGAGTTCTATATCTTTTAGTTTGGGTAAGGGGCTGCCACGCAGCAGCAGTATATTCTGTAGCTGCGTCGCGAGCTGCAGCTCCTGGCGCAGCTCCCGCTCCCGTAGCTCGCGCTTCAAGAACATGTAGTTCTGCAGCGCGACGAACGCTATCATTGATAGCGTTTGGGCAAAGGGCAAGTGCTTTATCACGGGGCTCACCCCGATCAAGTCTTCACGTGTGTCCCCTAGAAGCACGTAGCCGCTCACCGTCTCCTCTGGCCCCGCCAATGGGATCACGACATCGATCTCAGGCATTACGTCACGCGCCTGCGATCGTATCACCAGGGTCCTATCGTACCCCGACAGGTCGCGCGCTACATCTATCCTATTGGCCCACGCCGGATCGCACCCCACGTTCCATAGCAACTTCCACTCATCCCCCTCGCGTACAAAGAGCAGTATCCTGTTTATGCCTAAATCATCGCTCAGCAATCTCGAAAAACGCTGCATTAGGCGCATCTCGTCTCGCTCCTCCCCCATCATTTGGGTGAAGTCCAACAGAGTATGCAACTTAAACAGCGTCAGCTGCAAACGGTCATTGCTACGCTCGGCCACGGCTCCGACTATTGATCACTTAATAGTAGAAACACTCTGAAACGCAGCTCCACACTGCGTTTTCAGAGTGTCCACGTACCATTTTACGCCTTAACACGCTCGGAGTACCCGCGGGTACGCGTGTCGATACGTATCTTCTCGCCCGTATTGATAAATAGGGGAACATTTACAATAGCCCCCGTTTCCAGCTCCGCCTGCTTGAGCGCCGTGGAGCTCGCCGTATCGCCCTTCACCCCCGGCTCCGTGTAGGTCACCTCCAGATCAACGAACGGCGGAAGCTCGCACGTAAGCACGCGCTCCTCCCCCGCCAGCACCATCATTTCAACGCCCTGGCCGTCCTTGAGCAAATCGCTATTCTCGATTAAATCCCCCTGCAAGGCAATCTGCTCGAAGGTCTCCCGGTGCATGAAATGAAAACCCATGTCGTCCTTATATAGGAACTGGTACGGCCGCCGCTCCACGCGCACCGGGTTAATCTTCACCCCCGCATTAAAGGTGTTTTCCAGCACCTTGCCCGTCTCTAGGTTCTTCATCTTTGTGCGCACGAACGCACCCCCTTTGCCAGGCTTCACATGCTGAAACTCAACCAACACGTACAACTTCCCGTTGTACTCCAGGCACATCCCATTCCGAAAATCCGCTGTTGTTGCCATAAAACTTCTCTAACTTCGTTGTCTCTTCTCTTGTTACGCCCAGCGCAGAGTCCTTGAAACCCCTTTCCCCGAGCATGCTCTCATACAGTACGAAAATTACTCTCCCTGCCGCTTAACCTTCACCTTATGCTCCAGCACGCTGTCCACAAGGCCATACTCTTTCGCCTCGGCCGCCGTGAGGTAGTAATCGCGGTCGCAGTCCTTTTCTATCCTTTCATACGGCTGCCCCGTGTGGAGAGCAAGTAGCTCTTGCAGCTCCCGCTTCAGCCGAAGCATCTCCCGTGTGCGAATCTCCACATCGGAAGCCTGCCCCTCCGCGCCGCCCAGCGGCTGATGGATCATCATTCGGGAGTGCGGCAGCGCGGCCCGCTTGCCCTGCGCCCCCGCGGCCATTAGCACCGCCGCCATCGACGCCGCCATGCCGGTGCATATTGTCGCCACATCGGCGCTCAGAAGCTGCATGGTATCGTAAATTGCCAACCCAGAATAGACGCTCCCGCCCGGCGAATTGATATACATCTGTATGTCCTGCGCGCTATTCACCGACTCCAAGAAGAGCAACTGGGCCATGATGATATTCGCCACATCATCGTCAATGGGAACCCCCAAAAAGACGATACGGTCCATCATCAACCGCGAGAAGACATCCATCGCCACCGCGTTCAGCTGCCGCTCCTCAATAATCTGTGGGTTTATATACGCCGCGCGTACCGCCGAGGTGTAGTCCGCCAACATTTGGCTGCTCACGCCCCGCCTGCTCCTCGCAAAAAGCGCAAATTCTCGTTCTAAATCCATTACTCCTTTCCTTCCGCTTGCTGCTGCTCCTCAGCTTCCCTCTTCGCTATTTCCGCCTCGGCCTCTTCGCGCCAGCGTTTCCACTTCTCCGCCGACTTTCTGCTCTGCGCCTCCACCTCGTCCCGCACCTCGCCTAGCACGGAGAGCCGGTTAACCCCCACCTTACGGGGCTTTAGCTGCAGCTGGCTAAGCAGGTAATGCCCCGCCGCAGCCTGCAGGAAGGAGTCTTGCAACCCCTTCTTAAACTTTTCGCTCTCCGCCTGCTGCGGCAGCATGGAGTGTATGAAGAACCGCGCCATGGGCATTGCCCCGGGCAGAATGCCATACGCCCCTGCCATCCCTGCCCGGCTGAGGGCATCCATACATTGCGAATCGTAAACCAGCTCTCCCAATCCGCTATACTCCTCGCTCTGTAGGTTCTCCTCCCCAAGCGAGGTCAATAGCTGGTGGCGTAGCGACTCCTGCCTTATGCTCTCCATTTCGTACTCCGCGGGAATCACCGTCAGCCGCTCCTGCTCCAACATCTTTTTCAAGTGTTCCTCCGACACGCTCCAGCTCCAGTGGGAGACCGCCTCATTGAATGCGGCCAACGCATTGCTCAGCTGCGTATGCTTACTCACTAGCTCTACGTAGCGCGCACGGAACCGCTTGCGAATCTCGTCCACATCCTCCGTCTTCTCCTCCATGGGCTTATTCTCTGCCTGCGCCTGCAATGCAAGCGCAAAGTAACGCTCGTAAAACTCCCACGACATCTCGCCCGCTACCCGTTTCTCCACATTGGTTATCTTCACTCGCACCGAAGCCCCGTGCAAGCCCATCTGCTGCAACCGATTTTCGTACGCATCATACAGCCCGCTAGCTGACTCCTTTTCGCCCTTAGGATAGGGGTTAAAGCCCGCTGCGAACTCTACCTCCTCTTCCTTCTTTCGTCCCTTGAGAAGCGTTTTGGCCTCTTCGGTCATCCTATCGTAGTTGAAGTAGAACTTCGTATCGCTCTCCTTGCGCTCCTCCCCCGACTCTGGCGCCGGTGCATTCAGGAAATTCACATCAATGACCACAGCGTCGCCCACTTCGTCCGCACTCTTCCAGGTGACATTGTTATTCTCGAGTATCTCCTTCTCGCACTCAGCCCACTGCTCATCTGTCGCCTCCACCTCTACCGGCAACCATGGGAATTTCTTCGGCAGCTCGTACTTCGGCGCCACCACCACATCGTAGCGCCACGTCACCGTCTCCTCAGCCTTGAGGTCAGGCATCGCGATCTCCTCGTCCGATGGCACAAAGGGGAACGCCACGCTGAGCCCCTGCTCCTTCACGTAGCTTTCCACCCCGCGGTTCTGCGCCTCGCTAACGAACTGCAGCATCCACTCCTCGCCGCCCATACGTTTGGCCACGAGCCCTAGCGGCGCCTGCCCCTTGCGGAACCCCTGCACCGCCATCTCACGCCTCGCCTGACGCAGCTGTTTATCATACTCTTCGTACCAATCCGACCGCGCTACAGTTACCTCAAAGCGCTCTAGATTCTCGCCCAGCGGCTCTCTCGTTATCTTCATCTTCAGCGTCTATTCGTCCTACTCTTCTTTTTTACTCCGTGAACCACCCCCAAAGAGGCTGGCTTAGCACTCTAAAAATCGGCGCAAGTTACAAAAATTTCGCCAAGCCCATACCCATAGTATATCTTAACTGGGGCAAATCGCTTTCCGAAAGGCTACACTTCAACGATTGGTACGCATAGCGATATGACTCCCTACCCTCCTTCACCAATCACGCCCCGCCCAACCATTAAACCCAATTATCGCTGGCAATAATTGGGTTTGAGGCTACCTATTTCCGTGATTGGCGTGAACGCCTCGCTACCTTTGCGAAAAAGAGAGTAAGAACAAACGCATAGCGAACATGGCTGTATACATTCCAATACGCCCCAAGTGGAATCCGCGAGGGGTGGTGGTGAACTACGTTTCCTGGGGGCAGCTCTGCGTGCGCAGCTGGCCGAAAGGCTACCGCGATGCCAACACCGCCACGCAGCGGCGGCAGCGGGGCAAGATGGCGCAGGTCTGCTGCGTGCTGCCGCACGTAAAGAACCTACTTGCAGAGGGATTTTCCCCGCTTACAAAGCGCAATGGGCGAAAGATAGGGAGCTACCACATGGCCGTCTCTACCGCCTTGCGGGAGTGGTTTATCGCCACGCCCCATGGCGATGAACTTGACTGCGCCCGTCTACAGCTCACCGACGGCGTACGCCCTCTCCCCGATGGGCTACTCGCAGCGCGGCGCAGCGGAACGCTTCGCATCGCATGGAATGCTCCGCTACGGTGGAGCGCCCCCAAGCTGCTGCTCGCCATCAGAGAACCTAGAACCAAGCAATGGGTAAGCATTCCAATAGCCTTAGCGCGAAACGAAACCAACATCACGGCGCACCTTCCCAAGCCGTGGAAGGGCAAGGAAATAGAAATATGGATAGCCTTCGTGGGGAGGGGAAAAGGGGTAAAGACGAAGACGATCCATCTCAAGATCAGCGCGCCTGCCACCGTCTCAACCACCTCATCACCTAAACATCCGTTTAGCCCCACCCCTTCCCACGGCAACGCAACCGCCATGATAGTAACGCAACCGAATAGGCACCAAAATCAACGGCGGTTTGATAGCTCCTAGCAGCCGGCTTCCGCCGCAACGTTTACAACCTCTTGCGCAACGCACTAAAGACGCGCCGCTTTGCCCCTGCATGGACAACTATTTTTTGTACATTCGCAGGGAGAGTTGATGGGAAAAAAGATTACAACAAGCATTGCAATGGTGTATACAGCGAAAGAGATAGCGAACAAAATCATTTGCATGGCAAAGGACGATATGGCCAACGGCGGGGATGCCATGACAAACCTAAAGCTACAGAAGTTGCTCTACTACGAACAGGGGTATCACCTAGCTGCGTTCGGGACTCCCCTATTCGGAGAGAATGTGGAAGCATGGGTATATGGTCCCGTAGTACCCGATGTGTACGACTTGTACAAAGAGCATGGATCGTCCCCTTTACCGTTTGACGGTTCCCCAATAGCACTTTCCAGCGATAAAGAGGAAGATATATTTATACAGGTGTTTGATGCATTTCGCGATTTTTCAGCCATTGGGCTGATGAATCGGATCCATTCTGAATCTCCTTGGCTTAACGCCAAGCCAAAAGGCAGGGGAACGGTCATATCGCTTGATAGCCTGAGAAAGTATTTTGAAACGCAGCTCCGGTAAGCGAATGCCACGCAGAAAAATTAGCGCAAGCAGCCCAAAGTCAACACCTATTGCCCAAATTGGCAAGAGGGAAGAGATAAGCTTTTCGTTTGAATATCTACAGGATTTTAGTTTTGTAGACGCAAAGCTTGACGGCGCCTTCTTCATTTCGTTCCTTTCGCGGTTGAAGAAGCTTGGGTCGTTAGGATGGGCTGAGATTGCGAAATCGCATAGACACAGTTTCGGATTTGAAACCATTAAGGTTTCAGCCCTTCAAGATGCAGCGCAAGAGAAGATGAACCGTTACCCCGATGTGACCAAGCTGTACGTCTTCAGAGCCACTGGCGACAACCACGTTTTCCTTGGGTATAGAAACGGCAATGTTTTTAATGTGCTATTCATTGAATACGCTTTTGGCGATGTGTATAAGCACTAAGCATCGGTTGTACTAGATGGCGAAAAACAAAATAAAACGGCGGTGCCGGTGCTGCCAACCATCCATTTTTTGTACATTCGCGAGGGTTAGTAATGGTAAAAAAATGGTTGGTATGACAAGGCATATTAAATTCTGTGCTGCGGGCATCGTGATGCTTTTCGCCGCGCTGGGCGCAACGGCGCAGGGCGATAATCCCGCGGGGAAATGGAAAGGAAGTATCACCTCTGACGGCGTGAAGGTGGAGGCGAAGCTCAATATTAAGTCGCAGCAGGGCGGCACGTTCGCGGCAACGCTCGATTTGAACGTGGGCGGGCAGCCGGCGTACGGCATCCCAGCAAGCGAATGCACCTACAATGCCCCCACCGGGGAGCTAAAGGTTGTATTTGCCGCCATCGGCGGGCTTGAGGTGAGCGGGGTGCAGCACGGGGAGGAGTTGAAGGGAAGAATCGGGGGCGGCGGCAACTACGATAGCATCACCTTGAAGCGTATCGAGATGCCAGCATCCGTAGCAGCGGGCACAGCGTACGCCATTGATAGCGTAACGATTAAGAATGGGAAAGTTAAGCTGGCAGCCACGGTGACGCACCCCTGGGAGGAGGGGAAATACCCCGCGCTGGTGCTAGTGTCGGGCAGCGGCCCTCAGGACCGCGATGAAACCATATTTAACCACAAACCCTTCGCCGCAATAGCGGACTACCTGACGCAGCAGGGCATTGTGGTGGTACGCTACGATGACCGGGGCGTCGGCGCATCGACGGGCGACTTTGCGAGCGCCACCACGGCGGACTTCGCGAGCGATGCCGCGGCGGCCGTAAAGTATGCGCGCGGGCTTCGCTACGTGAATAAGGAGAAGGTTGGGGTGCTCGGGCACAGCGAGGGCGGCGTAATCGCCATGATGCTAGCGGCGGATGGGAAGAAGAATGCACCAGATTTCATCGCGCTGATGGCGGCGCCCGGCGTACCGATGAAAACGATTCTGGTGCGGCAGAATGAGGAGTCCATGTCAATGCTTCTTCCCGAAGAGAGGAAGGGAGCGTTCAGCGCGTTGGCAGCATCCTTTTTTGATGACTATATAAAGAGTATGGGCGATCGCGCCGCCGATTCGGCTCGCATTGCGCAGTTTATGGATGCCGCCTTTGCCATGGTCAAGCCAGAAATGGCGGAGGCCCTAAAGGGTCAGGGAGTAACCAAAGAGGCCCTAATAGCCCAGAGCGTGGCAACAATGGCAACGCCCTGGTTCCGCTACTTCCTAAAGATAGACCCCGCCGACTACCTCTCACGCATCAACTGCTCCGTGCTGGTGCTGCAAGGGGGGCGCGACAAGCAGGTGCTGGCAGATGAGAACATTACGGCCATCCGCAATGGGCTGAGCAAGGCGAAGAATAACCGGTTGATGGTGAAACGATACGAAGATTTGAACCATCTTTTCGTGCCGTGCCGCACGGGGAGCGTGCAGGAGTACCCCACGATTAGCGCCCCATTCTCATCGCAAGTGCTTGACGATTTGGCGTGGTGGGTGAGTACAAGGTAGGTAAAAACAGTTGGTGCATAGCGGGTTGAAACCGTTTAAGGGCGAGCCATACGGCTCGCCCTTGTTTTTGGGGGGGGAGACGATTTATGCGGGTTTGGGCAACGTTGCGCGCAAAGTCGCAAGGGGATAAAGGCCCGGAGGTTACCCACCAGCTATTGAGAGACCGTCCTTCGGACGGGGCGGCATAGGTGACCGGAAATATCTGCAGACCTTTAAGGGTGCCCAGGTTGCGGCGTAGTTCGATTGGTTTTGCGGGGAAACGATGCGTGCAACAGCCCAGAACACAACCATTACATCTAATTTGCACAGCTAGACGCAGAAGACGGCAAGGCCACGCCACCGTAAGTGCAATTATTTGTAATAAAATTTTCCTAACTTGCAAATGCTTTTAGAGGGTTAACGCGAACGGCATAACCGCCCGCATAAAGGACACGGCAATGGAAAGAGGGAGAAA
>QWCB01004779.1_pt1 | contig 12400 bp, 10 predicted proteins | sample 1972511 | NCBI WGS metagenome assembly QWCB01 (sample SAMN09866719, study PRJNA288562) | Human gut metagenome isolate term5_stool, whole genome shotgun sequencing... | isolation source: gut | host: Homo sapiens | place: USA: California
AGCTGCGATAATAATTGACTTCGGATCAAGGCTTGAAGTGCCATGATTAATCATACCGATAAATACTTCTCTTATGGTTCCCCAAGTTGCTTCCAATCCACCTAACCATACAAAAAGTGCGGCCGCCACAGTCATCACGAAAGCGCTCCAGATACGAGCCAGGCGATTACTACGATCGGGTAAGTGGTGCATGACACGGCGACTGAATCCGTTATCTGCTATTTCCTGCTTGTTTTCTGCGAAGAAATCGCGCAAGAGCTTATCATTGTCTATTTCTGTCATAACCGTTTTGTTTTAAATACGTTGCTAATTTTTCTTTCCCGCGTGACAGATGGCTTTTCACTGTCCCTGACGGTACTCCTACAATCCCTGCAATTTTGTCGATACTAATGTCCTCCATGTAGAACAACGTGATGCAGGTTCTTTCCACTTCTTTAAGCATTTTGAGCGACTGGTAGACATCCATTTTTTGCCCGATATTCTCCTGTTCGGTGCTGTTGATGGCGTCTATTTCTCTTGTATCCAAGTCGGCTGTCTCTTTCCGGCTGCGAATATAATCATAAAAAACATTATAAGCAATACGATACAGCCACGTAGAGAAACTTGACAAGTTCCGGAAAGAGGCAATGTTCGTATACGCTTTAATAAATGTATCTTGCGCAAGGTCGTCACTCAATTCGCTGTCGCCGCAAGTCAGGTTCAGGAAGAATCGTCGGATGGGCGACTGATACTCCTTCACCAACTGGTCAAAGGCCCTGGTGTTCTTGAACACCACGACCTGTGCGACTAACGATATATCATTGAGTTGGCTCATTTATTCTCGTCGTTCTTTTCTTCGTTTACTCCTTTGTCTTTCTCTTCGGATTCGGAAGGGATGATTTCGAAACTATCGGTTCTAACGTTATTCGGGTTCTTTTTTTCATCCTTATTACCCGTATGCATCCGGGTAGCATTTGTGTCTTGAGTCTGTTGTTTGCTACCGATAATCCATTGTCCGATACCCATGAATGTAACGAGTAAGCCGATAGCTCCAATTCCGAATTCGCCGGTGATTGCCCAGAGGAAGATGAAAAGACCGATACCCGTAAAGGTGTTCTTGATGCCTTGTGAACGCGAATCGACTGTTTTGTTTTCGCGGATAAACTCTGCCGGAAGCGGTTGGCCGGCAGCAAGTGCCTGTTCGGCAAGGCGATAACGTGCTTTCCGGTTTTTATAACGGAAGAAGAAGATTACAAATAGAATGAATACCGGAAATCCGAATACAGCAATGATTGCAATGATTGCTACCAGAATACCTCCGCCGGCACTAACATTGTGGAAGGGGAAATCGCTGTCATCCGAATCGAATGTGAAGCTGGCTTTGCCATGAGTGGTGCTAACATTACTTGAGTTTGCATTTACGTCTGCAGAATCAGCATCTGCTGTGTCTACACCAATCACTGTGACAGCAGTATTGTTCGTATTTGCTTTATTGTCTTTGGTCACAGTTACTTTTACTTTCCCGATGGAATCACGAACAACGGTGGTCTGGGCAACAGCCAGTGTGCAAGTGGTCAGTACAACCATCAATGCTAATAGAAAATTTTTCATATCAATAGTTTTTTAATTTATTTCTTTATCTGTTAGACGTAGTTAATATCATAGAAAGTTGCAAAGAGACGAAATATTTTTGATATTTGCGGAAATTAATAAACGAAAGATGGAATTACCTGCTTCTTTTATAGACTACACCCGCGCTCTATTGGGCGATGAAGAATACGACAAACTGGCTGTTGCCCTCCAACAGGAACCACCGGTTAGCATCCGGTTGAATCAATTGAAAATCAATCATTCTTTATCGGATAAAGTACCTTGGTCTTCCGAAGGATTCTATTTGGAGGAGCGTCTCACTTTCACGTTCGATCCCTTATTCCATGCAGGCTGTTATTATGTTCAGGAAGCTTCTTCCATGTTTGTGGAGCAGGTACTCCGGCAATATATCACGGGACCGGTGAAGATGTTGGATCTTTGTGCGGCTCCCGGTGGAAAATCGACTCATGCCCGTAGTGTACTTCCCGAAGGGAGCCTGTTGGTAGCCAATGAGGTAATCCGGAATCGTTCGCAGATTCTTGCTGAAAACCTGACGAAGTGGGGACATCCGGATGTGGTAGTGACCAATAATGATCCGGCAGATTTTTCGGCTTTACTCTCTTTCTTTGATGTGATTCTTACAGATGTTCCTTGTTCCGGTGAAGGTATGTTCCGTAAAGACCCGGTAGCTGTGGAAGAGTGGAGCCCCGAGAATGTGGAAATCTGTTGGCAGCGCCAGCGACGGATTATTGCAGATATCTGGGATGCGTTGAAGCCCGGAGGTATTCTTATATATAGTACGTGTACATTTAATACAAAAGAGGATGAAGAGAATGCACGTTGGATTCAACAAGAGTATGGGGGCGAACCATTAACTGTGCAGGTGCAGGAGAATTGGAATATAACAGGAGATCTTTTGTCAGATAAAGGGGATCATTCTAAATCTTCTATTCCCGTCTATCATTTTTTCCCTCATAAGACGAAAGGTGAAGGCTTTTTTCTGGTGGCTTTTCGTAAGCCGGAGACGGAAGAAGAGATCCCAGTATCTTCTTCCGCCAAAGAGAAAGCTTTCAAGAAGAAGGATAAGAAAGGAACAGCAGCATCTTCTCCTGTATCGAAAGAATATCTGAATATGGCTAAAAGTTGGTTGAATGATGAAAATTCGGACAAGTATATTTTATTGGCGGAAGGAACAAATATCCGAGCTTTCTCACAGTACTATACTAATGAATTGGCGACGATGAAACAAAGCCTGAAAATCGTGTCGGCAGGGATTGAAATAGGCGAAGTGAAAGGAAAGGATTTGATCCCTAACCATGCGTTGGCAATGTGTACCTCACTTTTATGCCGGGAAGCATTCGCTACGGAAGAAATAAGTTATGAACAGGCCATCACATATTTACGAAAAGAGGCCATTACCTTACCGGTAACAGCCCCTCGTGGATATGTTTTGCTTACTTATCGGCATATTCCTCTCGGATTTGTGAAGAACATCGGCAATCGTGCCAATAATCTTTATCCGCAAGAATGGCGCATCCGTAGTGGATACTTACCGGAAAATATACGCATCTTATCAGAATACGTTACTGATTAAGGCAGTATTCCCGCAGGTATTTCCTGTTGGGAAAGACTAAAGCTAAGCTGTCTGCCTTTTCCGATTTCTGTGCCTTCAGCTATTTCTTCCAGCGTGTAGGAAGGAGGAGGTGCAGGTGATGTCCGCGTTTCTCCAATGGGCGGAGTGTTCCAGTTCAGATTTAGGCTTTTATCCAACCGATGAAATAAGTACGAGTTTCCCCATATTATGAATTTATGATCGGAAACAGGTGTTGCCATATCTTCCGAAAAAGTGAGGGTTAGTGTCATTTTCTTATCGTCTCCTTCTTCTTTTTCCAGTTTGTAACTTCCTTGGGTTATTAATTCAAGTCCGGATGAAAAGGCGGTCTGTTCTCCTTGTTTGAAAAAATAAGCATCCCGTGCGTGGTTGTTAATCAGAAAAATGTCGGAAATACCGGGTAGAAGATTCGCATCTCCGTTGGGTAAGTTAGACAAGTAGCTGCGTAGCAACTCCATATTTTCGTAATTATCGACCACCTTGATTGGTAAAGTGCAGGTTTCTTGTGTGGCGTTGTCTGTTACTGTCAGATAAGTCGTTCCGGTGAGGATACCGGTTACATAAATCATACGTCCGGCAGGTACTCCACTCCAGCCAGTTTCAGTTCCGGCACTTGCGATGCGTGTGTCTTTCACTGCAAGTGAGTAGTCACCATTTCCGCTTTCCAGGCCGAGGTAACGTCTGCCACCCATAGGTACTTCGTATTCACTGTTGTAAAAACGCAGTGGATTGTCGTCATCATCTTTACAGCCACTTAGTAGCGTAAGGATGCAGCATAACATGAATAAATAGAAATGTTTAGGTCTCATAATTCAGATTTTATGTTCGTTGCAAATGTAATGTATTGTTTTGAAATATCCAGTCGGAATTTGAAGAAAAAGAGAGGAGATATATTTAGGCACGAATTACACGGATTAACACTGTTGCTTTATAGTTATGACAATACTAAAGACCGTGAATTCTGTGTAATCCGTGCCTAATTTATTATATAAATATACTTATATAACTTAAAAATAGAAATTAGTATGTTCAGCGTAACCCATACCTAAAGGGTTTTTATGTACTATTTATAGCTTGCTTTTGTAAATCCGTGCCATTGCCTTTTGGTACTGATTTTCCAATTGCAGATAATTTTGATGACTTTGATAGATCACCGATACTTCAACGAAGTACTCGATCATACTAATTTGTCCACCTGTCAAAGCTTGTTTCAGCAATGCCAAATCTTGTTGAGACTGGAAAGTCTTGCTATATTCTTCCATTGAAGCATGCAGCGTTTTCGCTTCCCGGTAAAGTTGTGCCAATTCAGATTCCACTTGTAGTGTAGCATTATCCTTTTGCAAGTCGATGTTGAGTGCCTGCGCTTTAGCAATTTTCACCTTATTCCGATTTTCGAAAAGCGGGAAGGAAAAGCCCACCACTACACCGTTGAAAGGCACACCAGTCTCTGTATTCCGACGGTAGCCGAGTTCTAGCTTTGGCAGCCATTGGGATTTATTGACAGCAATCTGTTTATGGGCAACGAGGCTCTCGTTGCCTAGTGCCATTAAGGTACGGTCTGTAGCCATGACTTCTGATTTCAACATTTGGTAATCGCTTGGGAACGGTATAGTCGGATATTGATTTTCTTCGAAAACCACTGGAATATTACCATTCAGCGTATTCAGTTCCTGCTGCTTATTGCGAAGTGCCGTTTCGTTCAGAGACGCTTCCGTTTTGACATTCAACAGTTCCAAGTTGATTTTATTGGTTTCGAGAGCATTTGCATCCCCTGTTTGGAGACGCTTGGCGTACATTTTAGCAAGTTCTTCCGCATTGCGGAGACGTTCCTCCAAAATATGCTTTTGCTGACGAAGCATGATAATGTCCAGGCAAAGTTCTTTTGCCTGTAACAGTTTCTCCTGACGAAAAACATCCGACTGACTGTCAAGAGTTCCGGCTTTCAGACGGTTTAACTTGTTACGTGTGGCGTATAAACTAGGGAAATCAAAGCTTTGTGAAACAACCAGCTCACCGATTGTTTCGCTTTTATCTTTTGCTCCCCATAGATGCGCGTAAGAGAGAGTAGGGTCAGGCAAGTTATTATCCGTTTTGGCTTCCAGCTTCTGCGAGGTAATCAGTTGCTCGTTTGCCTGCAACTCCTTATTGTTCGTTTCGATATTCTTCAATACCTGTTCAATTCCGTTTTGGGCTTGCACTTCACCTATGGTTAAGAAAAGAAGTGCAGCGCTTATGGTCATGATTTGTTTCATTTCTAATTTCTTTATTTATTACAAGCTATTGTTGATAGATACTTTATGATAAGGCATCTATTTGTTTGACACCGAGGAACGACCCGTTCCTCACCGAGAAACACTTGTTTCCTCACCGGGGAACGATGGTTTTCTCACCGAGGAAAAATATCCCTCTCTACAGGCTTTTCTGGGCCTTTTTCCGATGCATCATCAGATAAACAATCGGAACGATAAAACCGTTCAAAAAAGTAGACGTTAATAATCCTCCTAGAATCACTTTTGCCATCGGACTTTGAATTTCGTTACCGGGCAAGTCGCCGGCAAGTGCCAATGGAATCAGTGCTAGTGCAGAAGACAATGCCGTCATTAAAATCGGATTCAGGCGGTCGAGAGAACCTTGAATCACACTATCATATACATTCAAACCTTCTTCCTTTTGCAAATGATTGTAGTGACTGATGAGTAACATACCGTTACGCGTTGCAATACCGAACAAGGAAATGAAACCGATGATAGCCGGAATACTGACTTCTCCTGTTGTAATCACCAAAGCAAATACACCACCGATCAGTGCCAGCGGAAGATTCAGCAAGATAACCCCGGATTCTTTCACACTGCGGAACTCATTGTACAGCAACAGGAAGATAACCACGATACTGATAAATGAAGTCAACGCTAATGTCCGGCTGGCAGCCTGCTCGCTTTCAAACTGTCCACCATACTCGATATGATAACCTTCGGGTAATTGTACCGATGTGTCGATACGTTTCTGAATATCATTCACAACACTGCGCAAGTCACGATCGGCCACATTGGCGGAAATGACAATTTTACGTTTCACATTCTCGCGGTTGATCGTATTCGGACCCATGGCCGATACCACTTCCGCTACATAGCTCAAAGGAACTTTGCGGCCGTCGTTCGTGTCTACCATCAGGTTACGGATTTTCTCTATTTCATCCCGGGCATCATCCTTCACTTTTACGATCAGGTCAAAACTCTTGCCCTGTTCATACACTTGTGAGATCACTTTTCCAGCCAAAGCTACATTCACATATTCCGAAAATTCCGGCAGGGTAATACCGAACTTAGCCAGCATTTCCCGTTTAGGCTGTATTTTCAGCTGCGGACGTTCAATCTGTTGTTCCACGTTCAGGTCGGCAACACCGGGAATGTCACTGATCGCTCCTTTGATTTGATTACCGAGTGAAAACATTTTATTCAGGTCATCACCGAATAATTTGATAGCAATATTCGCTTTCGTACCCGATAGCATTGCGTCGATACGGTGGCTGATCGGTTGTCCGATTTCTATGTTTGCTCCGGTGATCGTACCTAATTTTTCACGTACATCAGCTACCAGTTCACTGCGCGAGCGGTCTTTCAATTCGAACGGAGCTTCTATTTCAGAAACATTGACTCCTAACGCATGTTCATCCAATTCGGCACGTCCCGTTTTCCGGGCTACCGTTTGTATTTCGGGAATTGTCATCAATAACTCTTCGGCACGATGTCCCATTTTGTTGCTTTCTTCCAGCGAAATACCTGGCAGAGAACTGATATTGATAGTAAACGATCCTTCATTGAACGAAGGAAGGAAGCTGCGTCCAAGTGTGAAAAACACTCCGAGGGCAACTACAAAAAGTCCGATTGTACTTCCGAGAGTCACACGTTTATGTGCCAGTACCCAAGTCAGTGCTTTTTCATAAATCCCTTTCATCCAGCGGGCAACAGGAGCTTCTTTCAGTTCCTTGTTCGTCTTATTGCTTCCTAATAGATAAGAGCAGAGTACCGGAGTTAGTGTCAGGGCAACTATCGTAGACGCAAACAGGGCCACGATAAAAGCAACACCTAGTGGAACCAACATTCTGCCTTCCATGCCGCTCAAGAAAAATAACGGAACAAAGCTGACTACGATAATCAACGTTGAATTAAGGATAGGCATGCGCACCTCTTTCGACGCATTGAATACCACTTCGAGCGTACTTAGTCTTTCTGCTTCCACTTTCAGGCGGTTCTCCCGCAGTCGTTTATATACGTTTTCCACATCGACAATGGCGTCGTCTACCAATGAGCCGATAGCTATCGCCATACCTCCAAGACTCATGGTGTTGATTGTCAGCCCCATGTAGTGTAAAGTCAGGATCGAAACGAGCAGGGAAAGAGGCAGTGTCACCAATGAGATCAGCGTAGTACGTACATTTGCCAGGAACAGGAAAAGCACGATGACAACGAAAATACCTCCTTCAAAGAGTGATTTTTTCACATTGCCGATGGAGCTTTCGATAAAGCGGCTTTGACGGAATATGTCCGTTGAAACTTTTACGTCCGGCGGCAGATTTTTCTGGAGGTCTTTCAGAGATGCTTCCAGTTTGTCCGTCAGTTCCAGTGTGCTGGTAGCCGGTTGCTTGGTAACAGTCATCAGGACGGCAGATTTGCCGCGTTCTGAAGCAGTACCCAGTTTCGGAGCCTTCGGGCCGATGGTTACGTTTGCAATATCTTCCAGCGTGACAGGGAAGTTATTCACTGTCTTTACTACCGCTTTGCCAAGTTGCTCTGTTTTCGAAGTGGAGAGTACACCACGTACAATATATTCATTTCCGAATTCATAGAGCACACCTCCATTGGCATTTAGGTTCATATCCTGTGTTACAGCCATCACTTCTCCCATCGAGATGCCGTAATGACGCATCCGTTCGGGATCTAGCTGAATCTGATATTCTTTGATATCTCCTCCGAGCACAGCCACTTGTGCCACTCCTCCGGTAGACAGCAGGCGTGGACGGATGGTCCAGTCCGCAATCGTGCGAAGATCGAGCATGGAAGTGGAGTCGGCAGTCAGACCGATGATGAGCATTTCGCCTAAGATAGAAGACTGTGGTCCAAGAGTCGGTTTGCCGACATTGACCGGCAGCGATTCGCTGACCACCGCTAATTTCTCACTAACAATCTGACGAGCGAGATAAATATCCGTTCCCCAATCAAATTCTACCCAAACAACGGAAAATCCGTTAGTAGAGGAAGAGCGGACACGGCGCACACCCGTAGCTCCGTTTACGGCAGTTTCAACAGGAAAAGTAACGAGCTGTTCAACTTCTTCCGCAGCCATACCGTTCGCCTCGGTCATGATTACTACCGTAGGTGCATTTAGGTCGGGGAATACGTCTACTTCCGTATGCATGGCGGTGTACGTTCCCGCAATAAGCAGGAGGATGGCCGCACAAACTACAACCAACCGGTTGTGTAGGGAGTAATGTATAATTTTATTAAGCATGATATTTCATTAATTGAGAGTTATAAATAACTTGATAGATGCGCCGCACAAAAAAAACGGTTGCGACGCCTAGTCTCTTTAGTGTTCGTGGCTGTGTGCCGGGATTGCATTGCTTGCGCTTGCCAGTCGAACCTGATAAGCACCCTCGGTCACTACACGGTCGCCAGCCTTTACACCAGTTAGGATTTGAACGCTTTTGCCGTTGTCGGCTCCTATCGTTACTTCCTGTTTTTTATAACCCTCTTCGTCCAGTTGCAGATATATGAAGAATATGCCTTGTTCCTCTGTCAGCGCGGTGCGCGGAAGAGAAATCACGTTTTCCATTGCTGAAGAAAGCAGGAATACCTCCACAAATGAGCCGGGAATCACTTCCCCTTTGTTGTCGAACTCAAAAGTGACAGGCACATAAAAAGAATTGTCTCCGGCAGCTTTTCCGAAAGAGAGAAGTTTACCGTTCAATGCTTTCAACTCGTACACCTGATTATTATAAGGAGTCTGGAAATTGGCGGAACTGATGGTGCGGAGATACGGGTAATACTTTTCCGACACTTCGGCACGGAGGAAAAGACGACGGTTCTGCGTCACGCTTACCAGCGGTTGTCCGATTGTCACATAGTCACCTTCTTTCACGAGAATACTTTTCACATATCCGGCAATAGGAGCCGTAATGTAATTACTTGCTGGAAAGGTGCAGGTTCAATAACGCTCACCTTTACACCGGCTGCTTCAGCTTTCGCTTTCGGAAGAATGATTTCATCACTGTGGGCTTCGGCAGCTTCGTTGTATTCATCGGCTGCTTCATGATTGTGTTCTCCGCTACATTCGCCTTCATGGGAATGATCGGGTCCTTCTGCCTCGTGATTATGTCCTTCCGCGGCATGATTGTGTTCATCGTGTGTGTGTGTGACGGTACTATTATTACAGGATCCCAGCACGAATAAGCCCAGGATTCCCACGAAAATAAGTTTTTTCATAATGATATTTTCCTACTAAATTTTACTGTTTTCTTTTTACGCTACAAAGATAAGGTAGCGCAGATGCAACTAATTTGCATTTACGCTTTTACGCAAAAACAGAGTAGGGAGGGGCACGAAGAGAAGTGGTACGATGAGTATCCGTACCATGCAGAGAGTCTCGGTAAACGTAATAGTTTTTAATCCGTTTCTCTTGCGGTCGTAATAAATGCTCGATGATTACATCCGTGAATAAGGTAGCGATGAATACGTAATCCGGTCCGCTATCCGTATGTATGGATGGAGTGGGAGAGTAGAAACGAGTCATACATTCACTGCTGCAACATGAGTCGTTTCCCGGGTGATGATGATGCGTGGGACATTGCTGTTCTACAGGCAAGTCCTGCTTCATGCAAATCATTCCGTTGGGGTGATGATGATGGGGAATAACCGCTGCCACCAACATAATAATGTTGATAAAAAACAGCAGAGTTACTATAATTCGTTTCTTCCCTTTCATCCTTTCTTTTAGAGGTTATCCGCTTTTCAGAGCTTCAAAGTGCAAATATACAAATACTTTTATTTCGCCTGTAGCCGATACCCTCTTTTTATTATTTATTATTTCTTTTCCAGTTCTTGCAACGAATCCATTTTCTTCTTTTCGAGGAACTCATAGATACCGCAAAGATGTTCCGTCACCTTTTGATTACCGAACTCATACACCTTGGTAACCAGCCCGTCAAGGAAGTCACGGTCGTGTGAAACGACGATCAGCGTACCATCAAAATCCAGCAATGCCTGTTTCAGAATATCTTTCGTTTTCATGTCCAGATGATTCGTCGGCTCATCTAAAATCAGGAGGTTGACAGGTTCCAGCAATAATTTAATCATAGCCAGACGGGTACGCTCTCCACCCGAAAGCACTTTGACCTTTTTCATCGATTCCTCGGGACCGCCAAACATAAACGCTCCCAGCAAATCACGAATCTTGTTCCGGATATCCCCTTTGGCTACATCGTCAATCGTTTGGAAAACCGTCAGGTTTTCATCCATCAACGAAGCCTGATTTTGAGCGAAATATCCAATTTGCACATTATGTCCGAGAGTCAATGTACCGTCATGCTCAATCTCCTTCATGATACACTTCACGAGCGTAGACTTACCCTCACCGTTCTTACCAACGAAAGCTACCTTATCACCACGCTCAATCGTCAGATTAGCATTGCGGAATACCACTTTGTCTCCGTATGTCTTTCCAACACCCTCCATGATGACCGGGTAACTGCCCGAACGGGGTGAAGGCGGGAATTTCAGTCGCAATGCAGAAGTATCCTCCTCGTCCACTTCGAGTAATTCCAGCTTCTCCAGCATTTTGACACGGCTCTGCACCTGCAACGTCTTTGAATAAGTCCCCTTGAACCGTTCGATAAACTCCTTCGTTTCAGCAATAAACTTCTGCTGCTCGTCATAAGCCTTCTGTTGCTGTTCGCGGCGGTCCTTGCGCAGCTGCAAATATTGCGAGTAATTTACCTTGTAATCATAGATACGTCCCATCGTTACTTCGATGGTGCGTGTTGTAATATTATCCACGAATTTACGGTCGTGACTAATTACAATGACCGCTTTTCCATTATTAATAAGAAAATCCTCCAGCCATTGAATAGATTCGATATCCAGATGATTCGTCGGCTCATCGAGCAAGAGCACATCCGGTTTCTGCAACAGCAATTTGGCGAGTTCGATACGCATTCGCCATCCACCGCTGAAATCACTCGTCTGGCGTTGGAAATCTCCTCGGGTGAATCCTAATCCAAGCAATGCCTTTTCCACATCCTCTTCATAATTAGTAGCATCGATTGAATAAAACTTCTCGCTCAAGCTGGACACTTCCTCGATCAGCGCCATGTAACTGTCGCTCTCGTAGTCCGTCCGTGTTTCAAGCTCCTTGTTCAACTTTTCGATCTGCGCTTCCATCTCATGAAGATGTGAAAAAGCCTGTGCCGTTTCGTCAAACACTGTTCTTCCGTCTTCCGTCATCAGATGTTGAGGCAGGTATGCTACTACGCAATCTTTGGGTGCGGAAACTTTTCCACGTGTCGGTTGCCGTGCGCCTGCCAAAATCTTCAGCAGCGTACTTTTTCCAGCCCCGTTTTTGCCCATCAGAGCGATGCGGTCTTTTTCATTAATTACGAAAGAAATATCACTAAATAAAGCAGTGCCGCCAAACTCTACGGCTAGTCCGTCAACAGAAATCATACTATTCTTTTAAATTGAGGCGCAAAGATAGCGAAATATATGAATATTTTTTATACCTTGCGGGCTGAAAAGGAAGATAGCTCTAAAAAAACAGATAAAAAAAACAATATATAAGCGATATGGAAAGCGAACAAATGAATGAATTCAGACCTTTAATTTTGGTAGCTGAAGACGATGACAGCAACTTTAAATTAATCAAGGCTATCATAGGCAAAAAGTGTGATATCGAGTGGGCTAAAAATGGCCAGGAAATGGTGGAGTTGTTTCAGCAACACCAGCAAAGAGCCAAAGCAATGCTAATGGATATTAAGATGCCGGTGATGAACGGATTGGAAGCAACGAAGATAATCCGTGAATCTAACACAGAAATTCCTATTATCATGCAGACGGCTTATGCTTTTAGCTCGGATAAGGAAAATGCAATGAATGCAGGAGCAACTGAAGTATTAGTGAAACCTATCACCTTGGGTATTCTCCGCACTACGTTGAGTAAATATTTACC
>QWCB01006604.1_pt1 | contig 12392 bp, 7 predicted proteins | sample 1972511 | NCBI WGS metagenome assembly QWCB01 (sample SAMN09866719, study PRJNA288562) | Human gut metagenome isolate term5_stool, whole genome shotgun sequencing... | isolation source: gut | host: Homo sapiens | place: USA: California
GGCGCTCTTGAAGGTACCGACCTTGAAGATCTGAAACTTCACCCCGAGCTTCTGCAGGAGACCGGTGTAGAAGGGGATCTGCGAGCTCAGTCCCGACAGTGCGATCATCGCCTCCGGTCCGGCGTAGATCTTATCTGCCACGGAGGAGATGTAGTAATTGCCGAGGGTAAAGGCCTTCCCGTACGCATAGATCGGCTTGCCTCCCTCCTTGAAGCGCAGCAGCGCATCACGAATCGCCTGTGCGGTGTCAAAGCTCATGAAGCACTGGTCCAACCTCAGCACGATGGCATCCACCTTGGGGCTGGTCCGTGCCTCCTCGATGGCGCGGACGATCTCCGGGAGGGTGTAGCTCTTTTGGTCACCATCACCACCGAAAGCACGGAACGAACTGAAGGCGTCGTCCGTGGAGGTGTCTGCTATCTCGCCCACAGGGTCGAGCAGCAGGACGCTGCCGGAGGAGAGGGTGGTCTCCGTCTTGGTTTTGTTGCTCTTGATCAGGTCGGTGATCCCACCGATCATCGCCCCGAAGATCAGCATCGAGAGGATGATGACTACCACATTGGCCAGCACAAATCCCAGACAGGATGCGCCCACCATTTTGAGAAAATCTTTCATTGCCGAAGTTGTATGTTGTCTTTGATTTATATCCCGGATGATACTCCCTCCACCCCTCACCCACAAACTTACCAATCTTTATGAAATGATAGAAATGCAGCTCCCATGGAGAATGTTGCACGAAGTGCCATTCTCGCACATTTGTTTCAAATGTGCTGAGACTTTGCACGGAGGATGAGATGCAAGGCGCTGAGGATGAGGTTGAAGGGAGCGTGCTCACGTACGTGACCGAGACCGAATTCCGAAAGCAACGCAGCAGATCGCCTTCGTGCAACAGTCTCCCATGAGTGGGGCTTGCGTGGATGATAGAAAGCAGGCAATTCTTTGTACCTTTGTCGGACTATTAATATAGAATACTTATTTGATGAGTGTAAGTCATACCGAGGGCACCTTCGATATGCTCGCCAAGACGATGGCGGGTCTGGAGGATATCCTCTGTAAAGAGCTGGAAGCCCTGGGCGCATCTGATATTAAGCCTGGGCGACGAATGGTTGCTTTTAAGGGCGATAAGCGCCTTCTCTACAAAGCCAATGTCCACCTGCGCACCGCCCTGAGGGTGCTGGTCCCGATTGATCAATTTGAGGCTACGAATGCGGACGAGCTCTATGAGCATCTGCATAATGATGTCAACTGGGGAGACTTCCTGGAGCCCAATAGCTCTTTCGCCTTCGATACGGTGGTCTACTCGGATGTCTTCACCCACAGTAAGTTTGTCGCTTACCGCGCTAAGGATGCGGTGTCGGACTTCTTCCGGGAGCATGCCGATCGTCGCCCCAATGTGGCTGTCTCGGATCCGGACGTGCGCTTTCACGTCCATATCGCTGACACGGTGGTGACGCTGGCGCTCGACTCCTCCGGGGAGTCGCTCCATAAGCGGGGCTACCGGGTGGCGCAGGGACCGGCACCGATCAGCGAGGTGCTGGCAGCGGGGATCCTGATGCGTGCCGGATGGGATGACAGCTGTGTGCTGCTGGACCCGATGTGTGGCTCGGGGACCTTCCTGACCGAGGCGGCGCTGATGGCGGCCCACGTGCCACCGGGTATCTTCAGGGATCACTTTGCCTTTGAGCGGTGGCTCGACTTTGACCGGGCGCTACTCGATGAGGTGCTTGAGGAGTGGGACGAGGTGGAGCCGAAGCATAAGATCTATGGATCGGACATCAATCCCAAGGCGATCGCTATCGCTCGGGCGAATATCCAGCGTGCCGGCGTGCAGAAGTACATTGACCTCAATGTCTGCCCTATTGATGCCTATACGCTCGACAACCGACCTGCTGATACAGGACTCATCGTGATGAATCCGCCCTATGGGGAGCGTATGCGCCCTGAGTCGGTCGAGGGGCTGTATGGCTCTATCGGCTCGACGCTTAAGCACGCCTTCTCGGGCTGGAAGGCGTGGATCATCTCCTCGGGTCAGGAGGGCTTTGACGCCGTGGGGCTGAAGCAGTCTGTAAGGCAGGAGCTGTACAACGGATCGATCCCGTGTGAGCTGCGTGGCTACGAGCTCTTTGCCGGGAAGCGTGACGAGCATCTCCAGGAGCTGTCAGATGCGGGTGAGCTGACACCGGTAGAGGAGCGTGGCTCATTCTACAGAGAGCAGGAGGACTTCCGTCGGTCGATGACTGGTTACCGTAAGGATGATCAGACCTTTGACAGCGACCGGGAGCGTCGTCCGCACAGGAGTGGCAAGCCCTATGGCAAGCGTCCCGCTGGTGATGGTGAGCGGTTAGAGGATCGTCCACGTCGCTTCGAGCGCCGTCCGTATAGAGATAGGGATGGCGAGCAGTCGGAGGATCGTCCACGTCGCTTCGAGCGCCGTCCGTATAGGGATCGGGATGGTGAGCAGTCGGAGGATCGTCCACATCGCTTTGAGCGCCGCCCGTATAGAGATCGGGATGGCGAGCAGCCAGAGGATCGACCGCGCCGCTTTGAGCGCCGTCCCGGTGGGGAGGGTTTCCGCCATCGTCGCTCTGACCGCAGAGACGACAGGCAGCCTGCATTCCGGGCAAAATTAGGCGATGATGATCGCCATGAGCGTCGGCCTCGACGCTATGGTGATCGGGAGGAGCGTCCCCGCTCTTTCCGCCCTCGTCGCCGAGAGAAGGACTCGGAGGAGTGAGATAGGAGGCGAGCCTCTTTTATCCATAGAGACCTTTGCATAATACCCCATCTGCGGCGTCACTTTCGAGATTCGGGCTTGGTCATGTGCGTAAGCACACTCCCTTCGCCCTCACTCTCAGTTCCAGCGCCTTGCATCTCATCCTTCGTGCAAAGTCTCAGCACATTTGAAACAAATGTGCGAGACTTCATGCAACATTCTCTATATTATATGGTATACCGGTCGGTCAGACGAGGTGACCGAGTAGGGTGGCGCTGGTGACGTCGTCAATGTGACAGCGGACCGTATCACCGAAGTGTATACCCTCCTTTTTGTCAAAGACCACCACCTTATCCTGCGAGGTGCGACCGGAGAGCTGGGCTCGGGACCGCTTGGAGAAGCCCTCCACGAGCACCTCCACCTCCAGTCCGATCTGGCGCCTATTCGACTCCTCGGAGAGTCGTCGCTGCAGGTTGATCATACGGTTGAGCCGGTCGATCTTGACCTCCTCCGGCACATCATCGGCGAGGTACTTGGCGGCGTAGGTGCCGGGGCGCTCCGAGTAGTAGAACATATAGGCGCTGTCAAAGGGGACCCACTCCATCAGCTCAAGGGTCTCGCGGAAGTCCTCCTCCGTCTCGCCACAGAAGCCGGTGATCATATCGGTGGTGATGGCACAGTCGGGGAGGATCCGGTGGATCGCCTCCACCCGCCTCTTGTACTGAGCGACGTCATACCCGCGGCGCATCCGCTTGAGTACCGCATCGGAGCCGCTCTGGAGGGGTAGGTGTATGTGACGACAGATATTGGGATGCGCTGCCATGGCGTGGAGCGTCTCGTCGGTCATGTCCATGGGATTGGGTGATGTGAAGCGGATACGCATCTCTGGAGCCAGTTCGGCAACCCTACTGAGGAGGCGAGGGAAGTCGGTCGTCACTCCCGCCTCGTCCGTGTAGGAGTATGCGTCAACCGTCTGTCCGAGGAGCACCACCTCCCGGTAGCCCATCTCCCGCATCATGTCGAGCTCGGAGAGGATGCTCTCCACCTCCCGGCTCCGCTCCCGCCCTCGAGTGTAGGGGACAATGCAGTAGGTGCAGAATTGGTCACACCCCCTCATGATAGATAGGTATCCCGAGATGTGGACACCGGGGAGCTTCACTGGCACGATGTCGGCGTAGGTCTCGGAGCGGGAGAGGGTGACATTGACTGCCGGCTCACCCGCCTCGGCGGCGCTGACGAGATTGGGCAGATCCTGGTAGGAGTCTGGCCCGGCGACCAGGTCGGCGTGGTGCTCGGTGATGAGTGCCTCCCTCACATTCTCTGCCATACAGCCCAGCACGCCGATGACGATAGGGCGGCCGAGCCTCTCCCGCAGAGCTCTCAGCTGTGAGAGGCGGGTATAGATCTTCTGCTCCGCATTCTCCCGCACGGAGCAGGTATTGAGGAAGATCGCATCGGCCTGGTCGATCTCCTCGGTCATCTCGTACCCGATGGTCTGCATCACAGCGCGTATCACCTCGGAGTCAGCGACGTTCATCTGGCAACCGTAGGTCTCTAAGTATAGGTATTTCGTTGTCTGCATCTTATAGCGTCTCTTTAGCGACCGCAAAGGTACGAAAAAGGGTGGGGGGCTTAAACCATCCCTCCCTTTTGGCATCAGATGCATAGGAAGGGAAGGTGGATGGTGTTGTTTATTTTGCTTAAATTTGGATCACAATCACTGACTTAGAAGCACCTGAGACAATGCACAATCTACTGATCATCATCGCTCTCATCGTAGTAAGCAAGCTCCTCTCCTCTCCAAAGCGCGATCGGACGAGGACGGGAAAGCCGACTCGTGGTAAGATGAGGGGAGAGGATAAGGGGGGTGAGGAGGCGCCAGGTGATCTCCGGCGGGCGCTGAGCGAACTCCTAAAGCCAGCGGCAGAGCCCGAGAAGCCTCAGCGGAGGAAGCGGGCCAAGCAGATGCCCCCGGTGCCTCCGGTCGTGGACGAGATGAGAGGAGCTGCGATGACCCCGGCCTCCACCGATACGACGATGCGGATGAGAGACTACCACAGCACGCTGAAGCCGAGCGAGTATATTCTACGGCGGCGTCAGGATGAGATGAAGCACCTCTCTCACTCAGCGGCTAACGAGCCGGAGGGGTGTCTCGGGAGCGAGCTCTTCGACACCGAGGACCGGAGCCGAACTCTCCGCGATGCGATCCTGAGAGCAGAGATCCTGAGGCGGAGAGAGGTATAAGTCTCGAAGGAGGAGTGCTCTGACCTCACCAGATCAGCGTCCTGTCGGGGTGGAGTGACATCGGTTTCGATGAAATAAGATTTTATTTACTACCTTTGTGCCGAAATGGCAGGCGACCCTCAAGCCCACTCCCGATCGGTGGGGGCGAGAAAGCCTAACCAATTTAGAATACATACACAATAATATACACTAACGAACTTAGGAAATTATGAGAAAGACTCTTCTTACTCTCTCCGTAGTTGCTGCAGGCCTCATTGGCATGTCAGTAAACGCACAGGAGGTTAAGTCCAACGAGGAGTACCTCGCTGAGACCCCCGCCAACAAGGTGGCCTTTGAGCCCACCAGCAGCCACTGGTTCATCCAGGCTCTCGGTGGCATCAACGTCCCCTTCTACACTCACTGGAAGGATGGTGCTGTCGTAAAGGCTCAGCCTCACTTTGACTTCCTCTTCGACATCACCAATTACTTTGCTCCCTACGATGCCAATCGTGTCTTCCACGTAGTTCCCTACGTTGGTCTTGGCTACTTTGGCTCTAATCTCATGGGAGATGATCAGAAGATGTCTGATGAGAATTTCAAGGCTATCTTCACCGACAAGCAGGTGAAGGGTACTAAGGATCAGTTCTTTGGTGAGATTGATCACGCAGTCTCTGCAAACCTTGGTATTGATTTCAATATCAACTTCACCCCGCGTGTGGCTCTGACCATCGCTCCCCAGGCTACCTTCGTACCTGGCTTTGGTCATGGCGACATCATCACCGGCGTTCGTGGTGGTCTTACCTTCAATGTAGGTGACGTAGAGTTCAATGGCGTACAGCCTATGGACTGGGATCTCGTTAATGGCCTCCAGAGCCAGATCAACGATCTCCGCAGCCAGAATGCTGAGCTCAGCAAGCGTCCCGTACGCTGCCCTGAGTGCCCCGAGGTACAGCCCGTTGTTGCTCAGAACTATGAGAATGTCGTTTACTTCCGTATCGACAGCTCTAAGATCGACAAGAACCAGGAGATCAACCTCTACAACACCGCTGAGTACGTAAAGGCCAACAACACCCCGATCACCGTTACCGGCTACGCAGACGTACAGACCGGTACCTCTGACTACAACATGCAGCTCTCTGAGAAGCGTGCCCGCAACGTTGCTGACAAGCTCATCAACGAGTATGGTGTACCTTCTGAGCTGATCACGATCGACTACAAGGGCTCTGACGTACAGCCCTATGACATCAACGCTTGGAACCGCGTAGTCATCATGAAGAGCAAGTGATCTGATCCCTTAAGGGACAATCACTAATCTACCGAGAGGTCTCACAGGACAGCCTGTGGGACCTCTCTTTTTTTTGCTTGCTATCTCTCTCATCCCACAGTCTACAATTTTGATCCATAATAGGCAGGAAGTGACCCTGAGAGACCGCAAGAGACAATCCCCATATGTAAAGGTGGTATATTTGCACCACTGAAGCTTCCGGAGAAAAGTTAATCGCCGGTCTCGGCTGGGACGAGGGTGCCACTGTCTTGGATCATTGGGAAAAATAGCTACATTTGACATTGTATTGGGCTATTGTGATAAAGCGTTAGTCTATAAAGTGGTACGCAGAGACAACATCATCATGAATGGAGATAATGGCAAACTGCTGATCTATCAGATGCTGCCCCGACTCTACGGCAACGTGAGCGGGAAAAATCGCCCCGGTGGCTCTATCGAGGAGAATGGCTGTGGTAAGCTGAGTCACGTCACCCGTGAGCGACTCGCTGACCTCAGGGGGTTGGGCTTTACCCATGTCTGGTATACCGGCATCCTCGAGCATGCCACCACCACCCCTTACCCGGGGATCACGCACGATCACCCCGATGTGGTAAAGGGTCGTGCCGGCTCCCCCTATGCGATCAAGGACTACTACGATGTCGATCCCGACTTGGCCGATGACCCGGCTGCGAGGCGGGACGACTTTCGCCGACTGGTGGACCGGACGCACGCTGCCGGACTGGGGGTGATCATTGACTTTGTCCCCAATCATGTCGCCCGACAGTACCACTCGGACTGCAGACCGCCGCTGGAGGAGGACTTCGGGGAGCAGGACGATCGGGGGATGCGATTCCGTCGGGACAACAACTTCTACTACCTCACCGACCAGATGCTGGTGATCGGCTCAGACTACGGACCTGAGCCAACCGCCTACTCGGAGTATCCCGCTCGGGCGACGGGCAACGATGTCTTCCACGCGCAGCCCACTCGGGACGACTGGTACGACACGGTGAAGCTCAATTATGGTGTTGATCCCGATACCGGTGAGACACACTTCGAGGAGCCGGTTCCGGACACCTGGACCAAGATGTACCACATCCTCTACTACTGGGCTGTGCTCGGTGTGGACGGCTTCCGCTGCGATATGGCGGAGATGGTGCCGGTCCCCTTCTGGCGCTGGGTCATCAGGAAGCTCCGTCCCGACTTCCCGCAGTTGCTCTTTATCGGCGAGATCTACCAGCCGTGGCGCTACCGGGAGTATCTGGATGCCGGGTTGGATTACCTCTACGACAAGGTCGGTCTCTACGACACCCTCGTGGGGATCCTGAAGGGTGAGCGCGCTGCCTCTGACATCACTTCCGTCTGGCAGTCGCAAGAGGGACTGTCGGGGCTGATGCTCCACTTTATGGAAAATCACGATGAGCAACGCCTCGCCAGCGACTTCATCGTCGGCACGGGATCAAAGGCGATCCCTGCCGTTGCCGTCTCTGCCCTAATCGATGGCGGACCGATGATGATCTACTTCGGGCAGATGCTCGGGGAGCATGGTATGGATGAGGAGGGCTTCTCAGGACGAAATGGTCGGACCACGATCTACGACTACTGGTCAATGGAGTCCATGCGAGCGCTACACCACCCTGTCCTGCTGTCGGAGGAGCAGCAGGATCTTCGAGAGCGGTATCGTCGTCTACTGGAGGTGGCACGCTATCCGGTCTTTCACCACGGGCTCTTCTTTGACCTTATGTACGTTGTGGGTGACAGGCTGGATCCCCGTAAGCAATACGCTTTCCTCCGCTACCGACCGGGCTGTCTGGCACTCGTCGTGGCGAACTTTGCTGATCACTCCGCCGACCTCGCCCTACCGATCCCGAAGCATGCCTTTGAGACCCTTAGGTGTCCCCAGGGGAAGAGCTGCCGTCAGCTGGATCTCGGCACGGGAGAGGAGGAGGTGGTGACCTTAGAGAGCAACCGACCGTACCGCATCAAGGTACGCCCACACGACTACAGCGTCGTACTCTTTAGCCCACTCAGCCCCTACTTTCACGAGTGATATGGAGCAAGACATCGAGAGCTACTTTGAGCAAAAAGGGGTCAAGCCCACCGCCAATCGCATACTTGTGCTGAAGGCACTGCGTGGCGAGGAGCACCCGGTGACGCTGACGGATCTGGAGCTGACACTCAGTCCGATGGATAAGTCCAGCATCTTCCGTGTGCTGACGCTCTTCTTAGAGCAAGACATCGTCCACGCCTTTGAGGACGGTCGAGGATTGCTCAATTACGAGCTCTGTGGCAGCGAGGGCCCCTGCGACCGGCGAGACGAGCACATCCACTTCTACTGCGAGTCGTGTCGCCAGTCCTTCTGTATGGAGGACCTCCCGCTGCCGGAGATGGAGCTGCCGGAGGGCTATACGCCCCACTCGCTCTCCTTTGTCATCAAGGGCGAGTGCCCGAGGTGCCGTCGTCAGCACGAGAGCGACTGATTAGGCGGTTTTCGTAGCGGTCTACCCTTTGTCGTCTTTTGGATAAAGGGTAATCGTCCCATCAGAATGAACGTAGATAGCATAAAAATAAGTATCTTGCGCCTCTGTTTCTACACCGATTTTTCCACTTGTTTTATGATGAATCGAAGACTTTATATACTCTTTTCACTCCTTCTGATGACCGCCCTCACTACGGTGGCGAGTGCTCAGTCAGGGAGCGAGCGCCGGGTCATTACCGGTCTCGTGATCGAGGCGAATGGGGAGCCGATCCCCGGGGCCACACTCTACGCTCCGGAGTCCTCCAAGGGGGCGATCTCTAAGGTAGACGGCTCCTTCAGTATTGAGGTCTCTCTGAGTGAGAAGACCCTCTCCGTCACTTATGTAGGGATGTCGACCGTGGTACTCAATCTCAAGCCGGATAAGTCCTACTACAAGGTCACCCTCTACGAGGATGTGGCTAAATTGGACGAGTTTGTGGTCACCGGCTACCAGACGATCTCGAAGGAGCGGGCGACCGGATCCTTTGCCATCATGGGTAAAGACGATATCAGCAAGAAGCTCGACACCTCACTGCTTAAGCGGCTCGAGGGCGGGATCGCCGGACTGCAGTCGCGCGGGGGGAGTGAACTGCAGATCCGTGGTGTCACCTCCCTTATGGGCTCCTCCAAGCCTCTGATCGTAGTGGACGGGATGCCACTCGAGGGGGATCTCTCGAGCATTAATCCCTCGATGATTGAGCGGGTGACAGTGCTTAAGGATGCGGCCGCCGCCTCTATCTACGGCGCGAGAGCAGCTAATGGCGTCATCGTGATCAATACCGTGAGTGGCTCTAAGGAGGGAGGCTTCAGCCTCACCTATGATGGGACAGTGGAGGTGACGGCGAAGCCCTCGTACGACTATCTTCACCGTCTCTCCTCTGCTCAGCTCATAGATCTGTCGGAGTATGTGATGCAGAGTCAGTTTTCGGGAGTGACCTGGTCCGCCCTCTCATCGCTGAGACAGTCGTATCCCTACTTTATGGAGCTATACTCTAAGCGCACCGAGGGGCTGATCTCCGACGCAGAGTATCAGGCAGAGCGTAGTCGACTAGCAAGCTACAGCAATACCGACGATATAAGGGATGCACTTCTTCGTACGGGGCTTATGCAGACGCATAATGTCAGCATGATCAAGTCTGGGAAGGGTAATCGCTTCATTGCTTCGGTCAATTATGCCGGCAACCACCCGACGAATGTCCTGTCACGTGATCGGTCGATCGGCTTCTCGCTCCGTAATCTGATCGATTTCTCTGATCGTCTCACGAGCGATATTTCCGTGTCGGGTAACTACGGGCGATCCTACTCTGACGATGGTTCGCCCAATGCACTCAGTCTCCTTTATAGCCTTCCCTCCTACCTGCCCATAGTAGACAATGGCTCCTACCTGAGTCTCCCTACGGAGCGCAGCGAGCACTCCAAGGCTGATCTCCTGACGAAGGGGCTGGAGAGCGAGGAGTACAATCCTCTCCGTGATCGTGGCTTAGAGTGGTCTCGAGGGGAGAGTAACTACACGCGCATCAATGCAAAGCTGTCCTATAAGCTGCTCACCGGTCTGACACTTGATGGCCAGCTACAGGTGGAGAAGGAAGCCAAATATAGTAAAAGCTATTTCGACGCCACCTCCTACACGGTCCGGGAGATGCGTAATAATGCCACCGTCATTGAGAATGGCGCATACGTCTCCTATATCCCCAAAGGAGGTCAGCTCAGCGAGACGAGGAGTGGGATGACCGGCTACACAGCCCGGCTTCAGGCCAATTACGACACAAACTTCGGCGAGGACCATCGACTGACTGCCCTCGCCGGTACGGAGTGGCGCAGGATCCACTCCACCTCCACCTCGTCCTACCTAATGGGCTACGACGATATTTCTTTGGGATCGGTACCCTATGACGCTGGTAAGCTTGCCAATCTCTCTGGGACGATGTCCATGAGCGGTCGCTTTACCTTCCCCTCCAATCGCTACAATCGGGTTACCGACTATGACGATCGTTTCATCTCAATGTACGCTAATTTCTCCTACGACTACTTAGATAGGTACAACCTCACCGGTAGTGTCCGCATTGATCAGTCCAATCTCTTCGGTACCGACCCGAAGATCCAATACAAGCCGCTCTGGTCTCTCGGTGTCGCCTGGGCGATGCATAAGGAGGACTTTATGAAAGAGGTGACCTGGGTCGACCGTCTTACCCCTCGCCTCACCTATGGTATAGGTGGAAACATCCCGAAGGTGGGCGGTCCCTACATGATCGTCAAGACCGGGCAGTATGGAGAGATGAACCGCCTGCCCGGCAGTACCATCCAAACGCCACCCAATCCCTCCCTTACTTGGGAGCGGACAGCGACGCTCAACCTCGGTCTTGACTTCGCCATCCTCCACAATCGCATCAGCGGATACATTGACCTCTACGATAAGGCGACCAGCAACCTCCTTGGTACCCGATCTGGTGATCCGACCCTCGGATGGGCTAACCTCCTGATGAACTATGGCTCGATGAATAACCGCGGTGTGGAGCTGACGCTCCATACCATCAATATCCAGCGGTCCGACTTCCGCTGGAGCACGGACTTCACCTTTGCCTACAATCGCAACCGCATCCTCAACGTTGATGAGCCGAATAAGAGTGTCAATGGCTACATCATGAGCGACTATGGTGTGCAGACCTCCGGACACCCGGTTAATAGCCTCTTTGCTCTCCCCTGGGCCGGACTCTACACCACTGATGAGGAGGGTAATCGGGTCGAGCAGGGACGTCCTCACATCTATACTACCACCCCCGATGGTAAGAGAGTGGCGGTCACAGAAACAGAGCGTATGGAGGATCTGATCCACGTCGGTACGCTCACCCCAGTGTGGAATGGTGGGCTGAATAATACCCTAGAGTATAAAGATCTCTCTCTCTCCTTCTCGCTGGTCTACTATGGCGGGCATAAGCTGCGCCAGGTGGTGGCTCCCTATCTCTCGGGTCTCAACTTTGTCACTGCCGGGACCAATACGGATGCCGACCTAATCCATGCTTGGCGCAAGGTGGGCGATGAGGACAACCCCCTCACCACACCTCTTCTCTCAGGTAATGATCCAACCGATGGTGAGAAGGTTTCTTGGTATGGTGCTGACAAGCACGTCCTCTCCGGGAACTATATCCGTCTCAAGGATGTGGTCCTTTCCTACAGACTTCCGTCAACGCTTCTCCGATCGATGCACCTGACCGATGTGACACTACGTCTCCAGGCTAGTAACCTCTGGTACTATGCTGCCAATGGTAAGGGTATTGATCCTGAGGCTTACTCCTTCGGGATGGGAACACCGGCACGATTGCCACAAGTGCCTGCTTCCTTCTCCTTCGGACTCTCACTTACGCTCTAATCTATCGACTCGTAACGTATGAAAGTGATATACAAAACACTCGCCCTCCTTGCGCTCTCGCTGATGCTCAGCGGCTGCAAGGACTTCCTCGGAAATGTCCCGAAGGGCTACCAGATACCGACTAAGGTAGAGGAGTACGAGCTGCTGCTCAATGACGACAAGCTGACCTCCCTCGCCTCCTCAGAGTACGATCTGATGGCGGATGAGGTCTATGTGCCTGCCGCACTTAATGAGGAGCTCTACTACCAGACGACGCTGAAGAATATGACCCCTGTCTGGAGGCGCATCTATCTCTACCAAGCACCTT
>QWCB01006829.1_pt1 | contig 12389 bp, 8 predicted proteins | sample 1972511 | NCBI WGS metagenome assembly QWCB01 (sample SAMN09866719, study PRJNA288562) | Human gut metagenome isolate term5_stool, whole genome shotgun sequencing... | isolation source: gut | host: Homo sapiens | place: USA: California
GTGCCTCGTCCTTGGGGTCGGGCGTCTTGCCCTCGGCCTTGGCCTGGTTGATACGCGTCTTGGCCTGGTTGATCTCGAAGAGATTCGGGTTGACGGCTCGTGCCGTGATGCTGTAATTAATCATTGCTCTTAAGGTTTTAAGGTGTTGAAAATTGGGTTTTAACTCTCTCTTGGCCCTCTCTTTGACTCTCCTGGCTTTCTCTTTCTTCGCTCTCCCAGGAGCGAGGGCCTTGCTCGAAAACAGAGACCTTGCCGATGGTAGCTTAGGACCGGCGCCGATAGTTGTTTATCCCTCGCCCCTGTCGTAAGAGTGGCCCGTCGCGGGCCCTCTATGGAGTTGTTCCGTAGGTCTCGATTAACGGGTGCAAAGGTACGGAGATTTTTTCATACCACCAAACAAAATCACAAATATTTTCCAACTTTTTTTCATCGCAGCAAAATATACACATAGCAAAGCTATGTGAACCTCCTGCTTTCGCTCGGAACTATCTTTACAATCTATTCTTTGTGCAGAGCGGACAAGTGGGGAGAAGAGAGGAAGCCCATCATGTTACAATGTTACAATGTTACATGTTACATGTTACGTTAAGAGAAATCCACTTGGGCATTGTCGTGCTCAAAGAATAGTATATATAAATAATATATTATTTATATACGCCCGTCGCAAGCCCGCACGCCGCCTCTCGTCCGCCCGCGCGTTCACCTTCGTTAACAAAAAACCTCCTCCTCCCACCCTCTTCTCCGCTCAAAAAACAGCGAAAAGCGCGTTGGATTCACACAAAAGCGCGTTTTTTGCGGGGTCGGAGACTGCATCCGGCGAGGGCAAAACAGGGGCGCGGCAGTCGCTATCGCGTTGTTTTTCGTTGTACTTGTAGCTCATGTCGTTTTCTTGCCAAATAGTATTAAACATTATTAAAATATCAAGCAAGAGTTCTTTTGTCCAAACCTTGTTCATTATCTTTGCAGTGTTCAATCACATTGAACATGACCATATCATTGAACAAGCAAAGAAAAATGAAGGAAAATAGTATCATAATAAATCAAGCAGTGGAAGCCCTTAAAGCAAGCCTTCCTGTGGATGATGTCGTGACATTAACCTCTGCCGACAGAAACAGCGACAGAGGATATGATGCTATACTCAATATGATGGGTATTGATTTTGTATGCTATATTAAGGAAAACATAACCAAGACCACACTGAATCCAACATTGGCAGCGATGCAAGCTGTGAATGATGGCAAGCATCAGATCGTGCTTGTCACGCGATATGTCACACCACGGTTGGCGACAGAATTGGCAAATAAAAGCATCAACTATCTTGATTGTGCAGGCAACTGCCTTGTCAGATATACGAAAAGGGGAAAAATGATTTTCCAAATATCCAACCAAGGCAGAAAAAGTCCCGAACCACAGACAAAGACATATCCTGTATTCCAAGAAGCAGGATTGAAAGTTGTCTTTTATCTGTTGCAAAATGCAGAGAATGTAAACAACCCCTATCGAAAGATAAAAGAGCAAACCAATGTGTCTTTGGGAAGTGTGAAAAACGTCTTGGACGAACTTGCGAGACGTGGTTTTGTATTCAACACTCAAAATGGCCGTTCCCTAAAAGACAAGAAGCAGCTTCTTGACTTGTGGGTAAGCAATTACAATGAGGTGCTGAAACCAAAACTTCTGATGGGCACGATGTCATTTAGAACAGAAGAGAAAAGAAACAACTGGCAAGACATTGCGTTGCCACAAGGAATGGCATGGGGAGGAGAGCCTGCTGCAAACTTGGCAGACGGATACTTGCAGCCAGGAAGTTTCGATATATATACGAAATCACCTGCCGCACATCTGATGCGGACTGGTGCGGTCAAACAAGACCTCAATGGGGAAATACATTTATACAAAAAATTTTGGAACGAGGAAACTGACAACAAGACGGTTCCTGCCATATTAATCTATGCAGACTTGATGGGCAGTGGTAATAGCCGCTGTTTGGAGGCTGCGCAGCGTATATTAGAGAATGAGCTTAAAGATTTCGAGTGAAAAGATAAACAATCCATTCCTTGTAGATTTGCTGGAGAAACTGGCAGGCAGCTTTTGCAAAATGGAGCATGACTTCTATATCATAGGAGCCACTGCCAGGGATATCATCATGCAACAGATGGCGGGCATATCGTCAAGCAGAAAGACAAGAGACTTGGACTTGGCGATAGCAGTTCCTAATTGGCAGGAGTTTGACAAGATCAAGAATTGTCTGATAGCGGATGGTTTTAAGAAAGACAAAACAAAACACCAACGCTTCTATCATGCCGACTATGAGATAGACATTGTGCCATACGGATATGTTGCCAAGGAAGACGACAACATCTATTGGCCACCCGAAGAAACGATTGCCATGTCGGTAAAAGGTTTCGACGAAGTGCTTTCGGATGCCATAAAGGTTAGCATAGACGACAGGTTCACGGTAAAAATAGCTTCTTTACATGGTCTGTTCCTGTTGAAATTCAACGCTTGGATGGACAGGCATCTGACCACAAGTAAGGATGCCGAGGACATGTCGTTCATTTTGGACAACTATTTTATGGCAAACTTAGAAAGAAATGTGTACCCAGAAGTATATGACTGGGAAGATTTTGATGAATATGTTGCAGGTGCCTATTGGTTGGCTAATGATTTAGCGAGTCTCTTAACCCAAGAGCAACTGGCATATTACGCTGACATGATAGACCGGGAATTACAGTTAGAGGAGAGAAGTCGTCTGATAAGCCAAACCCTCAATTCACAATCGGGATTGACTTATGACCAAGTAAAAAGAGCTTGGCAAACAATATATAAAGTTTGGTCCATCCGACATTTCGAGTGACGCATGGAGCAGCGCAAGTGTTAAGGGCGATAAGGAAAACAACTTTAACAACAGTATTTCGATACACATAGAGATAGCCGTGTGCGTGAGGGGGCGATGATGCTGGTCGCGCCTCTCCCTTTGCTACGTCTATTGCGATGATTGCTGCGCTAACAAAGGATAAAAATGCGGCTGTAGCGTTAAATAATGTGAACGGGGGGGGTAAATGAATTGATAAAAAAAGTTCTTTTTACTTTTGCATTCTCATTAGAACGCTCTATCGCGCTCATGACAAGCGTAGATTGCTAAGTCGGTATGGTGCTCAGCCCCAGCGACTTCATACCTTGCTCCCGCGGCCTAAGGAAAGAGAAATATGTATAAACAAAGGTCAATGGGGGATGGGTACTCATCGTCTCCTTCGGTCTTATGTGACCTCGCTTGCTGATACTAACTGTCTAAATCAATGTCTAATCGGGATGCAGAGGGGACATTCCAACTCATAAATAATTAAAGATATGAGAAACTTTACATTACACAAATTTCTCGCCACGCTGTTGATGGCAGTATGTAGCGCGACGCTGAGTGTGGCGCAGAATGTGGCGAGGATTGGATCCACGAAGTTTGCCACGCTGGAGGAGGCGGTCAATTCGGTAGCACAAGGTAAGAAAGGCTACATATATATTCTTGCCGATGCGTCGTTTGATGACCTTCGCATTGAAGGTAAGCAACTAATCATTAACTTGCAAAACCATACCGTTACGGGAAACAAAATTGATGTTTACGGAACGGAAGGAACAGATACTTATCTGAAAATTCTTGATTCGAAAGCTAACGGGCTTAGCGTAGATAAAAATAACAATTATTCGGTTTCTTACACCACTTCTGGCACTCTTCAACTGACCAGAAGCATTACTGCTTATGAAGGTGCTTGTATAAAGGTTGAAAGCGGCACGGTGGTTTCAACAACATCTTTTGCACTTTTGGCCTATGGCGATGTTACTGGGCAAAGTGATGTGGCATCTTCTATAGAGGTTACTGGCGGTTATGTTAAGGCACAGGAGGGTTGTGTAAGCCCGCGAGGACGTGGAGCCGCTGCTACTATTAGTGGTGCCGCCGTATTAGAGTCTTTAGACAATGCGGCAGTAATGGGCAATGGAACCTACAATGATTATGAAAAATTTGGCGGCACCTCAATCACAATCATGGGTAAATGCTGGCTTATCGGACGCATACAGACATCTGGTTATGCCGCCTGTGGCATCTATCATCCGCAGCAAGGAACCTTGACCATAAAATATTCACGCGGTATTCCTAACATTGTTGCCGTCAATGGTGCAGGCATCGTGATGCGTGGTGGAACCCTCGATTATAGAGCAGGCAACATAACCGCTACAGGAGATGCAAACTTTACAGGTAAAGTGGGCGACTCGCGTGTGGTGGTAGGTACCAGCGGCATTGTCTACGACCGCGATTGCAACTATTATGATGTTGCCAATGCTAAGATTACAATATCAGACAACTCTGGAGAAAAGAAAGTGGTGGGCGCCAAGTCTGCCATAGAGGTTGTTAATGAAAACAACCAAGCAGTTGACAATGTGTTTGACATTCAGGGTGGCACATTCTCTTCTGATGTGTCGGCATACGTTAATACAGATGGAGGCCGTGAGGTGTTTGAGCATGAAGGAACCTATTATGTGGGTAAGTTTAAAGCTCAGGTTGAAGGCGGTTTGAAATATGAAACGGCTTTGACAGCTATCAACAAAGCTCCTGCTGGTTCTACGGTTGTTCTGCTGAAAGACTGTAGCGAGACTGGCAGAGCTCCTGAAATTACAAAGAACGTTATATTGGACCTGAATGGCAAGAACTTGACATTCTCATATATTACTGTTTCGAAGGGTGGTAATCTGACCATCAAGGATAGTGGTAATGGTGGAACCTATAGCGGTACGGGGGCTAACTATAGTGTCCATGTCAAGCGAGGCGGCATCTTCAACCTGGAGAGCGGTACGCTCACCAATACTTCCACCGCTAAGGGTACTTCCAATGTAGTGGTTCGGGTCGAAGGTGGTACCGCCACAAACCCTGCTGCCTCTACCGCCAATATCAAGGGTGGCAAGATTGAAACCAAGGGTACTCCCGTCTTTGTCCGCGACCCGGGCGCTACGGTCAATGTCTCTGGAGGCGAACTTACGGGTAGTGGTCTCGCTTGTATCGCTGGCAATGGTTCTGAGGGTATGGGCGGCACCACTATCAACGTGAGTGGCGGCACGCTTACTGCTAAGCCTTACGATGACACATCGGCTGCTTGCGGTATCTATCATCCCAATGAGGGAACACTCAATATCATAGGTGGAACCATCAATGTGGCCGACGGCGTGGGCGTGCTCATGCGTGGTGGCGAGATGACGATGACCGGTGGCGAAATCAACGCTACGGGTGATGATGCTACGAGAACAGGAAGCGTGGGCGACACGAACCAAAAGATTGGCGTGAGCGGCGTTATCTTTGACCGCGATGCCAACTATCCAGCTGTTGCCACAACCAATATAAAGATAGACGGCGACGCCAAGGTGAATGGTGCCAAGGAAGCCGTAGAGCTGATTAACACCAACGGTGTGGCTGATGCCAAGGAGGCCATACAGTTGCTTGGTGGTACATATAATAAGGATGTGACTGCTCTCTTGGATGAGGGCTCTGTGGCTGAGGAGAAGAATGGTGTCTATGTTGTCACCACTTACTACGCCCAAGTAGGCGAAACAAAGTATGCCACGCTGCAGGAGGCTGCAGATGCAGCAACAGCAGGACAGACCGTGACTTTGATTCATGATGTAGATATGACTCCATTGAATGGCAACCGAATTTTAAGAGGAATTGAAATCGGTGAGGGTAAGGATGTGGTTCTTGATATGAATGGACACTCTATCCTTGGTGTCAATGCCAATGGCGGAAATATTCAAGTAACATCAGGCAAGCTTACTCTTAAGGACTCCAAGGAAAACAGTACAGGAAGAATATATACTGAGACCCCGTATGCTGTGAGTGGAAGCAGTTTCGTCTATTCCACACCAATAGTAAATGTAACGGATGGCGAGTTTGTGATGGAGAGCGGTCATATTTACACCGTTATCCCAGAAAATACAGCATACAATGGTCAATATGGCGTAGGTGCATGGGGTAGCAGCAAGGTTACCATTAATGGTGGTACTATTGAGTCTGGATGGTATGCGATAGCAGGTAATGGTAGTGAAACTAAATCTACCACAATCACTATCAATGGTGGTACGCTGGTCTCTACAATCGACTATGCCATCTATCATCCGCAGTCTGGCACGCTCACTATCAATGACGGCGCTGTGGTATATGGCGCGGCAGGGGCTATCTCCATGAGAGGAGGTAATCTTGTGGTCAATGGTGGAATCCTTACCAGCAAGGGAAATGGCGATACAGGTACTTGGGGAGATGGTACTGGCCTACTGGGCAACGCAGCTCTCAACTTCTGCAAGCCCTATGGTGACGTGAAGGCTATCATCAAGGGTGGTACCATTACCGCCGAGGGCGATGCTGTGCTGATAGATGCCCAGCCTACAGAAGGCAAGACGGTGACTCTCGCCATCGAGGGCGGCACCTATAGCAGCGATGTGTCTAAGTACTGTGCAGCTGGATTCACCGCTACGCCCAATGCTGACGGCACTTACGGTATCACCAAGGTAGGTGACCTTAGCGTAATGGTAGCCTATGACAAGGCCTATGACAATGTAGAGGCTGGCGGAACCGTGGATATAAATATGGACACGGTCAACAAGATACTGGTGGCAAAGACCGAGGTGGCTAACGTGACCACCACGCTGACCAAGACCTTCAGTTCCACGGGATGGAACGCATTCTTTGTGCCCTTCGACTTCACGCTGACCGCTGAGATGCTGAATGACTTTGAGTTTGCCAAGCTCTATGCAGTTATCGCTGAAAACAATGCACCCGTAGTGAATTTCAAGACAGTAGCAGCCAACGACAAGATTAGTGCTTATTCCCCCTATCTGATTAAGGCTAAGACTGCTGGCAGCCATTCGCTCAATGTAGGTGCGGTTACCTATAAGAGCAATGCAGGAGAACCACCGTACACTGCTACTATCGATGAGTTTTACACCTTCTATCCTGTGATGGAAAACACCTACACCGCAGTCGAAAAGGGATATTACCTCGACTCTGAGCAGAACAGCTTTGTCTATAGTGTGAATGAAAAAACTTATGTACCGCCGCTCAGATACTACATGACCATGTGGGATAAGAATGCCAAAGACTATATCGTGCCTACCAGTGGTGGCGCCAGCAAAGTTAAGTTCTGCGTGATCGGTGAGGACGAGCCTACTGGCATCACGGATATGGTAGATGATGCAGCCAACGCATCGGGCAAGGTCTACAACCTGCAGGGTGTAGTGGTAGGCAACACTACCGAGGGTCTGCCCAAGGGCGTGTATATCAAGAATGGACGTAAGATAATCGTAAAATAACAAAACGATATGAAAGAGAAAAGAGAAAATTATGTAAAGCCCCTATCGTATGTCATCGAAACGGAGCAGCCGCTGATGGCAGGCTCCTCGATAAATATCGGTATCTCGGGAGAAGCTGTGGACAAGCCCGGCCGTAAGGGCGTTCGCCGCTATGAGGACTATGAGGAAGAGGAAGAGGACGACTGGAGCAAGTAAGAAAGAAGTCTTGTGTAAAATAGGGATTGTCGTTCAATCCTTAGTCCGTTTTTCTCTGCAAGCACAACTTTTCAGCCTGTTCAAATCACGATTTTCCATATTTAAAGTATTTCGATATGCATAGAGATAGCCGTGTGCGTGAGGGGTGATGATGCTGGTCGCGTCTCTCCCTTTGCTACGTCTATTGGGATGATTGCCGCGCTAACAAAGGATAAAAATGCGGTTGTAGCGTTAAACAATGTGAACGGGGGGGGGGAGGAAACGTATCGATGAATTTTTTATTAATTTTGCGCTCATTAGAACGCTCTATCGCGCTCATGACAAGCGTTGATTGCTAAGTCGGTATGGTGCTCAGCCCCAGCGACTTCATACCTTACTCCCGCGGCCTAAGGGAAGAGAGAGAGGTGTATAAATAAAGTTCAATGGGGGGATGGGTATTCATCGTCTCCTTCGGTCTTAAGTGACCTCGCTTGCTGATATTAACTGTCTAAATCAATCTCTAATCGGGATGCAGAGGAGACATTCCAACACATAAACAATTAAACAAATGAGAAACTTAACATTACACAAATTTCTCGCCATGCTGCTGATGACGGTAAGTAGCGCGACGCTGAGTGTGGCGCAGAATGTGGCGCAGATTGGAACCAAGGGGTATGCCACGCTGAAAGCCGCTGTATATGATGCAACAGCAGGACAGACCGTGGTGACGTTGATCAATGATGTAGACCTGACTACGGACGACGAGCTCGATGTAAACAAGATGCAGGATATAGTCCTTGATATGAACGGTCATTCTATCAAGGGTGCAAATGCCGATTATAAAAACATTTGTGTATCGGGCAAACTTACTCTTAAGGACTCCAAGGAGAACAGCACGGGTAAGATCTATGCAGAGACTCCGAATCAGGATGGTGTCTATGACAAGCCATTGGTAGAAGTAAATAATGATGGCGTGTTTGTGATGGAGAGCGGCCATATCAACTCCGTTCCTGCCGGCAATCGTCAGTTTGTTATCGGTGCATATTATAACAGTACGGTTATTATCAATGGTGGTACGATAGAGAGTGGAGGGTATGCAATAAACGGCAGCAACGATGAGTACCACAACACCACCATCACTATCAATGGTGGCACGCTGGTCTCTACAGCCGACTATGCCATCAGTCATCCGCAGTCTGGCACGCTCACTATCGATAGCGGCGCTGTAGTATATGGTGCGGGTGGTGCTATTGACATGAAGAGAGGTAATCTTGTGGTCAATGGTGGAATCATGACCAGCAAGGGCAAGGGCAACACAGGTAAGTGGGGAGAAGGTACAGGCGATCCGGGCAAGGCCGCTCTCAACTTCTGCGCGCCCTATGGTGACGTGACAGCTATCATCAAGGGTGGTACCATTACCGCCGCGGGTGATGCTGTGCTGACAGATGACCAGCCTACGGAAGGCAAGACGGTGGCTCTCGCCATCGAGGGCGGCAAGTATAGCAGCGATGTGTCAAAGTACTGTTCTCCAGGATATACCGCTACGCCCAACGCTGACGGCACTTACAGTGTCTCCTATTTTGGCAATGTCGTACTGGTGGTCTATGATTACAAGTCCAAGGAAATGGCAGAGGCTGGCCAAAGCATAGCTATAGATATGGATCAGGTCAACAAGATATGGGTGCCCGAGGCTGGTGTGAAGGGCGTGAACACTACGCTGACCAAGAACTATACCAACACTGGCTGGAACTCATTCTTCGTGCCTTTCGACTTTACGTTGACCGAAGAAATGCTGAATGATTTCGAGTTTGCAACGCTCTACGCCATCGCGTTGGAAAATGGCAACGGCAGTCCTATCATCTCATACAAGATGGCGAAGGCTGGCGACAAGATAGCGGCTTTCTTCCCCTGTCTGATCAAGGCCAAGGCTACGGGCGAGCAGAAGCTCTACTTTGGTGAGGTTGACTATAAGAGCATTAAGGGTGTGGCCCCACAGTACAGCTGTTCTACGACAGAGCAATTTACCTTCCATCCCGTGATGGAGAATACCTGCCTTGTAGCCAAGAAGGGATATTATCTCAACTCAAAGCAGAACAGCTTTGTCTATAATACTCACCCAGAAGCTTATCTCCCGCCGTTCTTATACTATATGACCATCCAGGACAAAGCTACCATGAGTTATATCGTGCCTGCCAACGGTGGCGCCAGCAAAGCCAAGATCTGCGTGATCGGTGAGAACGAGCCTACTAGCATCACGGATATTGCTGATGAGGCAGCCAACGCATCGGACAAGGTCTACAACCTGCAGGGTGTAGTGGTAGGCAACACTACCGAGGGTCTGCCCAAGGGCGTGTATATCAAGAACGGACGTAAGATAATCGTAAAATAACAAAACAATATGAAAGAGAAAAGAGAAAATTATGTAAAGCCCCTATCGTATGTCATCGAATCGGAGCAGCCGCTGATGAGTGGCAGCGCGCCAGGTGTCAATACAAGCACCTCTGAGCACAGGCCCGGCCGTATGGGCGTTCGCCGCTATGAGGACTATGAGGAAGAGGAAGAGGACGACTGGAGCAAGTAAGAAAGAAGTCTTGTGTAAAATAGGGATTGTCGTTCAATCCTCAAAGACACAAAAAATATAACGCACAACTTTTGGTCATGTCGAAAAAGCTCCGTACCTTTGCGCTCAGAAACAACTCTAACTTGGATTCGATAGGATACCAGGTCATGAAAAGCAAAACAAATAAAAAAAAATCATGAAAAAAGACGAATTTGTGGACCTCATGCGCCAGCAGGGCTGGACAGCAGAGGAAGTGAAGGAGATGGTCGAGGTGCCTATGTGCGGCTGCGTGCGTGCGGGCGTTCCCGACGAGTACGGCGACAACCCCCACGAGACGGGATCGATCCCGATGGAGTACGTATCGGGCAAATGCTGGCTGGTCGTCGTCCAGGGCGACAGCATGCGCGACTACGACCTCCACGAGGGCGACCGCCTGCTGGTGAGGACGCAGGACGTGGCGCGCTCGGGCGAGATCGTCGTGGCCCACTACGACGGCGGCCCTACCGTCAAGACCTACTTCGAGGACGAGGACGGGGCGAAGTGGCTCACGCCGGGCAACGACAAATACCAGGCCATGCGCATCGACGAGACGCACGAGTGTCGCATCTTCGGCGTGGTGCAGACGATCATCCACGAGCACCCGCTGGGCGACCCTGCCGACTGCGTCAGATATGTGAGAAAGGCCAAGGAGGACGAGGGGGCGCAGCTCTCGCAGCAGACCATCGCCCGTGCGCTGAAGGAGACGCTGGGGTATATCCAGTGTAAGCGCCATTGGTTTGCCGTCTTCGCCGTGCTGCGCGACCTGCGGGTCGTCAGTGGCCTCAACGAGTTTACGGACCTTCTGTCCGAGATCATGGGCGAGGAGGCTCCCGATCTCAACCTCAAGGACCTGGGGAGGCTCAACGTGATGAGTTTCAGAAAGCCCGTCCGCCTTTGGGACGAGAACGACTCTCCAGCCGCCTGTGGACGCTTCCAAGCTTATCGGGAGATAGCTCGTCGCTTCCACAAGAAGTTGCTGAAGTAGGGGGGAAGGCTCGCTGAAAACTTTCACCAAACTTTCACCAACTTTCACCAAACTTTCACCGAGGGACCCAAAAAGGGGTGAAAAAGTGGACTTCTTTCACTTTTTCTTTCACCAACTTTCACCCGACCCTTAAATTTTCGTCGGGCACGAAAGATTCCCATACCTTTGCACCGTCAGTTGAGACCAACGAGGCCCGCTGACGGTGCTGGTCTTTTATAGCCCTCATTGCGCCGTCTCGCCTCTTGCGCCCGCCAGCTGGCAAAGTAACAGTTCAACAACAAAAGGGTCGCGAAAAGGCGCGACGTAAAAACGAGCGTTATGAGTATGTATTTCAGTTTCACGGTTTGGAGGTTTTTGTTTAGCCTCAGCATGAATTGTAGTAAAAAGGAAAAGTAAGCGCACGATGGAAGGAAAGATTATGCGTGTGGTGCAGCAGGGCGAGGCCTTCGCTGTGCAGAGTCAGAAGAGCGAGACGGGACAGGTGAAGAAGTGCAGCATCCTGCTGCAGGAGCTGGGCGGGAAGTACGCCGACCAGTATGCCTGCACGATGCTGGGCAACGCGGCCACCTGCCGCTTCTCCCGGGACGAACTGGTGGCCGTCAGCCTCCGCTTCACGGTCAACGAGTATGAGGGCCGCCACTATCAGGACATCCTCGTGGCGGACATCCATCGGTTGAACAGGTGATTTATTAAAACATGAATCGGTGATTTATTTTAAACATTAATCATCGTTAATCGAAACATTAATCGGTCATTAATAGGATTGGCCCAAGGGCCAATTTAGTGAACAGGGAAGTAAAAAAAATAAAGATCTGAGTTGAGTACGAGGAGGATATTCCATGGTAAAGCGCGCAACAATCCACGTCTCTTCTCGCACAAAAAAAGAATCATCCGAAAACATTGAGGAATCAGGGGAATAAAAAGAAAACAACAAATACAACCTATACAAGATTTTACAACCAAGTTACCTTTGCAGGAGAAGCAGGTTGCAATATTGTCCTGGCGAAGCTGTTGTTTTAGTTGTTTACCTTGCAGCAAGCATTGCTCAAGGCGAAGCGTTGTTCATCGTTGTAAAAGTTGTTTTAGTTGTTTTCCCTACTCAGCAGGCTGCATCGAAACAACACGATACAACTTTAGAGTCCCTCCATTTGAGGATAAAAAAACGATACAATTATGAATAAGAATAATAAAAACATCAACAGCAATCAGAACCATGGCGACCATTGCCAGCACGTACAGATCGGCGGACAGGCTTACTACGACGACCGCAAGTATTTTCTTTTTTCGCCC
>QWCB01008346.1_pt1 | contig 12376 bp, 10 predicted proteins | sample 1972511 | NCBI WGS metagenome assembly QWCB01 (sample SAMN09866719, study PRJNA288562) | Human gut metagenome isolate term5_stool, whole genome shotgun sequencing... | isolation source: gut | host: Homo sapiens | place: USA: California
CAGAAGCGGTGGCAGTTTAATACCTCAGATTACGGAACTGGCAACAGGAGTCAACATGGTTAAATATGTGATAAAAGCAGCTTTGGGAGAAGATTGCTCTGAAATAGAGATGTCACCTGCACGAGGATATTGGTCTAATTATATGTTACATAGCAAACAGACCGGACGGTTTAAAGAAATATCATTTGATGAAAACTTTGCAAGAAACAATCTGGTAGATTGTGTAACAGAACTGAAAAGTGGAGACAATGTTCATGCTTTCCGCGATGCTGGCGATGCATTGGGAACACTTATCCTCAAATATTCTTCGAAAGAAGAAATGTTTAATGTTATAGAAAACATGGACCAGTTTGTACATATTATTATTGATTAAAATATGAGTATAACAATCCATACAGAACCTCTAGCATATACCGAATTCAGAGATTTTATCATATCCTCTGCAAACTGGTTTGTTCCTTCTCTGTTACAGATGCCTAACCTGGATGAATGGATATTGAAAATGTACCATAACGGCTCTATGTACTATACTATTTCAGAATCTAACATTATATCCTTAATTGTTGGCTATTACAATAGAGAAGAGAGATTTTTATATATACCCTATGTCTGTGTAAACCCCAACCATCAAGGTCATGGGATCTCTCAAAAAACAATAAATTATATCATAGAACATCTTTCTACGGACATTCAGGAGATATTGCTCGAAGTTAGAAAAGACAATAACAATGCACTTCATGCATATCATAAAATGGGATTTTATGAGGCTGAGGATAGGGATGAAAAGTATTTAATGAAGAAAGAGGTACACAAAAGTTAATATTGAATGAAAGATATAGCAAATACTCCATTAGTAAGTATAATTTGTAGCACATATAATCATGGATTATATATATCCCAGTGTCTAGACGGTTTTCTAATGCAAAAGACAAATTTTCCATTTGAAATTCTAATCCATGATGATGCATCCACTGATAATACTCCTGATATCATTCGCGAGTACGAGCATAATCACCCTCAAGTCATAAGACCCATATATCAGAAAGAAAACAAATACTCAAAGAAAGAAGATATCTTTGCCAAATACCAATGCTCACGAGTCAGAGGAAAGTATATTGCAATATGCGAAGGAGACGATTATTGGATTGACCCATTAAAACTTCAGAAACAAATCGATTTTCTAGAGAACAATCCTGATTACGGCATGATATATACTACCAGCAAGGTATATAACCAAAAGGAAGGCAAAATAGAAGAAGATATTATTGGACGGAAATTTAATGGTTATATAGAGTTATTATCCGGAAATTGTATTCCAACCCTTACATCTTGCATACGCAGTGCCTTAGTAATGGAGTACTTGAAAGAAGTGGAACCCAAGAGCAAAAACTGGCTAATGGGAGACTATCCTATGTGGCTATGGATATCATATTATCACAAAATAAAGTTTCTTCCAGAAAGCACTACGGTATACCGTGTCTTAGAAGAGTCAGCAAGTCATTCTAATGATATACAGAAATATGAAAGATTCATATTATCGACCATTGATATAACTGCATTTTATATCCATAAATTTAAGACTCCGTTAACAGAGCCATACTTACGATCCCTAAGTTGCTTTTATTATGATCTATACGATAAGTATATGTGTCTGGGCATGTATAAAAAGTCCAGACACTATTCAAAACTCATTAATCCTAGTTATGTATCCGCACGTATGCGGAGAAGAGTCCGCCGATTCCATCTCAGATTCATTCAGATAAGATTAGCAAAATGGTTCGATATAAAAGGAAAAGAAAGGAAGTAAAAAGGGAAAAAACTATCTAGTGAGAGATTAAGTAAATATCCCTTTTTCTATTCACGAATCTCCACCTTTTTTAAACAGGAAATGAGTCAAGTAGTACAAATGCCAATGATAAGCTATTTTTCTTACCCTCCTGCGATATTTCAATTCATATGTATCTTCAGGCAATGCAGCTATCTCTTTCATTTTCTGCCTCATATCCTTAACAGGTTCTTTGAATTCTCTCAAATTCACCTTCAAAAGTATCTCCTTAAATATTGTAAGACAAGTCCCAATCAATCTAGTCCTAATTTTAAAAAGATCTTCTTCTTCAAATAGAGAGTATTTCTCCATGAACCTCATGCGGCCATATTCTGCCAAAAAATAATGATAAAGATTCATAGGAGACATTGTATGACAGATACTCGTTTGTCGCTCTACATAATGATAAAAAGGGCTATCTACCCACACTACTTTGTTACATAGAGCAACCCATTCATACATTACAAGCCTGTCTTCATAATTTTTCCCCTCTGGGAATTGTAATGATGTCAGAAAATCACTTTTATAAAGCTTTGTACAAGCAGAACAACTAACTTTTTCCATCATCATATCTTGTAATACATTCTTTGGATCTCGAATAACAATATCTCCAGAATTCCGGTAAGGAGACTCATTTGGTTTAAATTCATATTCAAGAAGAAAATTACAATATGCAATTTCCGCATCACTTTGTACCATTGCATCTAACATTTTCTCAAACATTGCAGGTTCAACGTAGTCGTCACTGTCAACAAAACCAATGTAAGGAGCAGAAGCTATACGCATGCCAGCATTACGGGCAATAGAGAGTCCAGCTATAGAAAGATGAAGCACTTTAATACGTTTGTCAGTTTTCGCATATTCATCACATATCTCAGAAGAACCATCAACAGATAAATTATCAACCAAGATTATTTCAACCTGCTGTAATGTCTGACTACGTAATGATTCAATACATTTATGCAAATAATCAGCGGTATTATGAACAGGCACTATTATGCTAACCAAACACTTATTCTCCACTATTTATCTTTTTAAGTTTAAAATGTATCCAATAATAAATAGGCCAAAAATAAACAATCTTTCTCAGCCGTTTATAACATTTAATATCAAGTTCCTTTTTAGACAGAGGAATTAATTTCTTCAAATTATTCTTCATATCAACAACATAGGCACGACTTTCGCTAAAAGGAAAAGAACGCATCTCTTTAAAAGTCCTTAAGCAGCTCTTAACAAGGGATGTTTTCATATTATATTGTTCTTCCGTATCGAACAATAGATTATTATTAATAAACTCCAAGCGGCAAAATTGTGCTAAAAAGAAATGATAACGTTGTAATGGTGAAATAACATGGCAAATACTAGAGCTTCTTTTTACATAATGATAAAATGCCTTATCAATCCACACTACTTTTTCAGACTCTAATATCCACTGATGCAAGATAAGACGATCCTCATACATATTATGTGTAGGAAATTTTAACGAAGAAAAAAGTGTCTTCTTAAAGAGTTTCGTACAACAAGAACTATTCAATCGATCACACATCATATCATACACCACTTCCTTCGAAGATCTTTCACAGACCATACCACTATTAGGTTCAAAAGAGTCTATATGCCCGTCGTCATGTTCAATCTGAAAATTGGAATATACCAAATCAACACCATATGAACTAATTGCAGCAAGCAATTCCTCATACATATTGACGTCAATATAATCATCACTGTCTATAAACCCTATATATGGAGCAGAAGCCATATCAATGCCAGCATTACGAGCTACAGATGCATTAGCTACCGAAAGATGGATTACTTTTACCCGAGTATCCATACTTGCATATTCATCACATACCTCAGAAGATCCATCAGTTGATAAATTATCTACCAGAATTATCTCTATATTTTCTAAAGATTGATTTCGTATAGATTCAATACATTTTCGCAAATAATTAACTGTATTATGTACAGGTACAATCACACTTATCAAATAATTATTCTCCATGCATGCTCTCCATTAATAAACTTACGCACAAAGATAGAGAATATAGTATTATCAGTAAAATAAAAACCAGATTTTAAGTTCCCAGGTTATCATTAATAATCGTATCTTTGCCGGAAAGCTTATTATATTAATATGAGTAAGGAAAATATAGCATTTGTTGTTGTACGTTACGGATTAAATATCAATGGAGGAGCAGAGTATCATTGTAGAATGCTAGCCGAAAGACTCACCAATGATTATAACGTTGAAGTTCTAACTACTTGTGTAGATAATTATAGAACTGGAGAAAATCTTAAGTTTAAGGAAAAAGAGATTATCAATAAAGTCATTGTTCGCCGTTTTAAAACTAATCCCACTCATCCTGAACTTGAAAACTTTTATAAAAAGAAAGCTAAACCGGCTTATAAATTAAGACGTTTTTTATACAAATGTCACTTTCTAGCTATTGCTTCTTACTTTTTCCCTATTTGGCATTTCAAAGAAAAAGAAGAACTAGAAGCACTCGGTAGCCAAGTTTTCCATTCTCCGGCTCTCTTCAATTTCATAAAAGAAAATAAAGATAATTACAAAGCAATCATCCCTATTACAATAGATTATTCTCATGTATATTACACAACTTTATATGCACCAGAAAAGACTATTGTAATCCCTACAATGCATTATCACAAAACTGCATTTCGCTCAACCTTGACACAAGTCTTTACAAAGGCAGCCTACATCGCTTTCAACACAACAGCAGAACAAAAACTAGCAAGAAAAATATTTGGTATGCACATGGCACCCCACAGTATTGTAAGCGTAGGGATAGAGCTAAGTGCTCCATCAGACTGGGCAGTGACCCAAGAAAAGTATAATCTTCCTGATGAATATATGCTCTATGTAGGGAGAGTAGACCAAGGCAAACTTAACAATGTGTATACTTATTTCCTCAACTATAAAAAGGTATATCCTAATTCTGATTTAAAGTTTGTTCTTGTAGGCAAACAATATAGTGATCCTTTTAATCATCCGGATATTATATATACTAATTTTGTTGAAGAACAAGAAAAAACATCAATCATTCAACATGCAAAGATTGTAATCAACCCATCACTGTATGAAAGCCTATCACTTATATTACTGGAAGCAATGGCTTTAAAAAAAGCGATGCTGGTCAATGGCAATTGTAATGTATTGAAAGAACATTGCCATAAAAGTAATAATGCTGCTTTATACTACACTAATGAAAAAAGTTTCATTGATAAGCTTCATATGCTAGATTCTTCTACCAATCTTAGATTAGAGATGGGAGAAAAAGGATATTCTTATGTTAACAGTAATTACGACTGGAACATAATAATGAATAAACTAAAGCATGTTATCGAAAATATATAAAGATTTAGATACTCTTGAGAGCTTGCTTTAAGCGCCCCATAATCAAAGTCCAATCATAGTTCGATTTCACATAAAATACACCTTTCTCTCCCATCTCCTCTCTCAAATCTTCCGATTGTTCAATCCGTCGAAGTGCCTTATTAAACCCGCGATTATTCATGTAATAAAAAGAAGCAAAATCACTTTTTAAACAATGTTCTTTCAAGACCTTACAATGTCCGTTTACAAGCATTGGCCTCTTTTGACTCATAGCCTCTAAAAGTATTAAAGAAAGGCTTTCATAACGAGAAGGATTTACTACAATTTCGGCATGCTGTAGAATTGACATTTTCTCTTCATCACTGACAAAGCCTGTGTATATAACATCAGGATGCTCAAATCGCTCCATAGCCAGCCCACCTACTAATACTAATCTTAATGTTGAATCTGAATATTTCTTCTTATAGTTCACAAAATATGTAAGTAAACGATGAATCTTTTTAGGAGTAATACGACCAATATATAACAAATATTTCTCTGGTAATTGAAACTTTTCTTTTGTCATCGCCCAATCTGCGGATAAAGACTCCTCTATTCCTACACTCAATATCCCATGAGCCCCCAAAGCCTTACCCAGAATATTTTCAGCAAGCCTCTGTTCCTCTCCGGTATTAAAACCAACATAAGCTATCTTTGAAAAAGCAGATGTTAATACAGAACGGAAAGAAATACCCATATTATGCATTGTAGGAATAGCTATTGTTTTTCTACCTGCATACAATGCAGTGTAATAAAAGGTGACATAATCAGAAGACATTGCTATAAATGCTTTATATTCATCTATATGATCACGAATATAATCATTCAATGCAGGATTCGTCCTAAAACGACGAATCACCACTCCATTCCATTCTTCCTCACCTTCCGGATATATATTTTCGCCTGTCGCAACATCTCTGACACAGGTAGTAAGTACTTCCACATCATAATCAGATACTAACCGTTCTGCTAACATCTGACAATGATATTCAGCCCCGCCATTTATATTTTTGCCATATCTGACAACAACAAAAGCAACTTTCTCTTTCTTCATAGCTTCCCTTAATACAACATTCTACTTATGAGAGCATCTGAATCACATTTTTCATCCGTCCTATAATCATCTCCCAATTATAATTCTCCTGAACATAGTGACGCCCTTTCTCTCCCATCTGTTGACGTAATGTTTCTGAGTTCTCAAGATGATGCAATTTTCGCATAAAATCTCTACGATTCATATAATACAAAGCTGCATAATTGCTCTTTTCACAATGTTCTCTCAACACATTACACCTGCCATTGACCAACATCGCCTTACCTTCGCTCATCGTTTCAAGTAAAATAAGTGATAAACTTTCATATCTGGAAGGATTCACTATTACTTTAGCATTCAACTGAATCGCTACTTTCTCCGCATCATCAACAAAACCTGTGTAAATTATATCCGGATGTTCGACTGTCTTTCCAAAAATGCCTCCGACTAAAACTAGCTTTAATCGAGAACCTACATATTTCTTTTTATAGCTTAAAAAGTAATCAACTATATTATTCAACTTTATAGCATCAATTCTCCCTACATACAATAGATAATCTTCCGGCAAATTATATTTTACCTTTGTTTGCTCCCAATCAGCAGCTTTCGTCTTCTCTATACCTACACTTATAATGCCGTGAGCAGCCAAAGGCTTTCCAACTATATTCTCTACCAATTTCTGTTCTGCTTCTATATTAAATCCAATATAGGCAACCTCAGAGAAAACAGAAGTAATAATAGAACGAAAGGATGAACCGTTATTATGCATAGTAGGAATCAGAATCGTCTTCTCCGGTGCATATAGTGTAGTATAATAAGTATGAGGGAAAAAGGAAAGTGGGATGAATGCTCTATAAGAAGCTTTATTCTCTCTTATAAAAGCATACATTGAAGATGAATAAAAAACCTGACTATTCAAGGCCTTTATTTCTTCTTGTTCTTTATAATGCCAAATCGGTTTCACATAAGACAAAGGCTTCAAAAGACGACATCTGTACAAGAAGTGCCTCCACTTCTTTGCCGGAGCCGCCTGCCTGACATAGCTTTTATGTAAGTCCGGTTCAACAGGATCTGAATAGAATCGACGTACCAAAACTCCATTCAGGATTTCTTCTCCTTCAGGATATTCATTATCACCGGTAACATAATTCTTGACACACGTAGTCAATACTTCAACATCATAATCGTTAACCAGCCTTTCGGCCAGCATACGACAATGATATTCAGCACCTCCGTTTATATCTTTTCCATAACGAACTACTATAAAAGCTATCTTTTCCTTAGTCATTCTAGTCAATCAACAATTTGTGCTTTCTCTTAAATATAGCACGATAACCACGATATAGCATCCTATAGAAGCCGAAGTGTTTACACATAAAATATCGTTTGATTGACATACTCGGGCCTAGTTGCCAAGGAGTAATATGACGATATTCACGCATTTTCAACATCGTTTCATCTATGATATCCTCAAAAGCCGGTGACGGAGGGCACAACAAAGTATGGTTAATCAAATGAATCCCTCTCTTAAGTACGCCAACGGAAGATTCACCTCCAAGTTCCGCATTTTGAATAAACTTATCCTGTTCATAAAGACTCAGGAAGTAATGATATTCCTTTACCGGATCATAACCACCACGAGTAATGCTTTCATTCTTATGAATCATATAATGGTATTTAGAGACACAACTCAATACCACTTTCTGAGAGCTATAAAATACTTTATATAATACAGCCACGTCCTCATAAACCCGTCCGACAGGGAATGAAAGGCGGTCAAACAATTTACGTTTAAAGAGCTTCGCCCATAAATAGTTCTTTACCAAGTCATTCTTTACCAAAGCACGTATAATCTCCTTTCTGGAGAAAACATACAACTTACCCGTGTTGTTGATTATTTTAGAAGGCCTTCCCTCCTGCTCAAGAAGATAAGTACAAGCAGAAACATCTGCATCATGCTCTTGCATCAAAGTGTAAAGATACTGATACATATCATGATCAATCCAGTCATCACTGTCAACAAAACCCAAGAGCTCTCCCGTAGCTGCAGCCAAACCGGCATTACGGGCAGCACTCACCCCACTATGAGGCAAATGAATAGTCTTAATGCGCTGATCCATACGCGCATACTCATCGCAGATACCGGAAGAGCCGTCGTCAGAACCATCATCAACTAAGATAATCTCAAGGTTCTTATAGGTCTGCTCCAGTATAGATTGCAGACAAGTCTTCAAATAGTCCTTTACATTATAAACAGGCACTATAAGACTAATCAATGGTCCAGAGATATTAGTATTCATATTATTCTACTTGTCAACTTTTTATTTTTACTGCAGCCCCTTCTATATAGAATGCTATATAACAAGGAATACTGCAAAACTACCCTCGATTTTAAATAAATTTCACACTTGTCTGTGATTCGATAATACAATCTAAACACTCTCAAATCAAACAATTACCTCTTATTTGCCATTTATACAGTATAATTCGTCTAGTTTCCAAAGTTCATTCAAAGATTTCCACTGTTTATCATTCAGGTTAGTTTTCCCATTATTTTTCTTTTGTAAGCTATTATTCTGTGTTTGAGGCAACTCTATCGGCCGGGGATAGAATTCACCCCCTCCTGTCACCTTGACCCGCCTCTTTAATTCATTCGCTTTCAACCATAAATCATCCGCAGACGGACAATGTTCACTGATTATTTTCCAGTCAAACAACTCCTCTCCATACCAATGGGGAGGATAATAAATCCCGCCACATCCGATTGCCACATTCTGCAAAGAACTATTCACCGGCATCGTAAACACTTTCGTCCACTTTCTATATACCGAAAAAGAATTTCCATCCATATGAATCTTCCGGATAACGTTTCCGCAAACCGTATCCGGATACTGATACGATAAGGAAAGCAAACGCTCAACCGTATTCCGGGGATAAATCAGATCATCATCCACTGTTATCACTTTACTATCCGGATATTCACGGAAAACATAATGATACTTCTTATGTGAACGGAAATTCTCAGACACAAATCTGAATTCTATTCCTTTAGCCATCAATATTTTAAGTTCTTCTGGCAGATCATTCAACCGTCCGGGGAACTCCTGTTCCGACAACCATACAATTATCTTTTCGGGCGGACAAGTCTGCCACAGAATCGATTTCAACATCAGATGAAGCTGAGAAATACGGGGAGGAAATGTCGTCAACGAGACAATGACTCCCGAATGGTTCGATAATGCCGGAGCATCAGTGTCCTGCTGATAAGCACGCACCACTTTATCATGATACTTTGCTCTTCTCCACCTGCAAGACAAAGAATAGATATGTCGGTAAAATCCTCCTTTTTCCTTATAGGAAGTCAGCTTCTCTTCTTCCCGTGTATAGCGATCATAATAACTGTTCACCTTCACAGACTGACCTCTCAGTTCATCCTTTACAATGCCCAGAGAAGCCCATTGAACCTTTGCTCCACGAGTATGCTTTCGTATGTTCCGGTTCTTCTGGATAGAGTCTTTCGTCTTATACCCTCTTGCATGATCCAAATGGAGACATACGGTAGAGTAACGTATCTGCATACCATGAATTCCATAGTTCTCCAGACGTTCTCCAAATTCACGGTCTTGTCCACCGTACTGCATACGCTCGTCAAAACCATTCACAGCCAGAATATCGCTTAGCCAACCGGAAGCGTTATGCCCATTCCAGCTTGCTTTGGTAGGAGTAAAGGTATTTAATGCCCACCTTTTAAATCCTGTAGCAGTCAGTTTATTATTTTTAAAAGAGGCAGGCATCCCTTTTCCTCTCATCCATTGCAGATCAAAACATCTGCCGGATAATATATCGTCCTTTGTAATATCTTTCGACAAATCCATACTCAACTTATGATATCCGCCGGACAGGAAACGTCCTTTACGGCGAAGACACAGGTGAGTTGAGACGAAGTCTTTACGTGGAATACAATCGCCATCACTGAAAAGCAGGTAATCTGCTTGTGCAGCCAGTATGCCTTTATTCAGAATATCGCATTTACGGAATCCTTTATCTTCGTGCCATACATGCTTCACCTGAAAGGACAATTGCGGAGTTATCCTCTGCAACATATCATAAGTTTCTTTCCGCGAACCATCATCGGCAATAATCAATTCAAAGTTCTTAGTATCCTGGGCTTCATATCCCCACAACACCTTCTCCAGCCATTCAAGCTGGTTGCAGGTTGACAGTACGACCGACATCTGCAAAGAAGTAGTCTTCCGAAACCAGACCTGATGTCTGCGACGATATCTGTTCCAGAATTTCTTTCTGTAATGCAGAACCAAACGCACACATTCTTCTTCATCCATCCCTCTCGAACGGGCATACTCTTTTCCCAACAAGATGAAGAAGGGTGTCTGCCCCCATAAACGGGCAAAATTCGCACAACCTTTCTTAATATCCACTTCACCAAAATGCATTCTGTTAATATCCACCAGTGAGAAATGATATTCCTCTCCTATCTTGTCATACAGGATGTTTCCCGGCGAATAGTCCAGATGCAGAATTCCGGCTTCATGCAGACGCGCTGTAAATTCCGCAAAAGCGGTCACTACATCTTCGCAGCTTTTTATATCCGCATTGCCAAACTGGCAAAAATTATATCGATAGGGAGATTGTATGCTCATAAAATATGAATGACCAATCAAACCCATTTTTGTCTCTTCTATATAGGCAATAGGACATGGGGTTTCAAACCCTTTCTCCAACAGTTTCTCCGGATAAACAAAAGCCCGTTTCCCTTTCGAAGGGCGAAAGAAAGCATAAGCGATCCGATTTATCAGTGGAGGTATCGTATACCGTTTCACGTTAATATCCAATCCATCCACCGTGATCATCTTTATCAAATTTCGCCCGGAATGAATTACCGTTCCTATTGTCTCAAAATCTTTCGGAATACGTTCTACATATTCTCTCAGATATTCGTATTTGGGGTTAATCATTATTTTCATCTTACGAAAAAACAAGAATGGTCATACTTCTCTTCATCTCTCAACTCTTTTGCCCGGTCATCTTAAAATATTTATCCAACACAAGCAGTGATATCAAATTTTCTCTTCTCTTATCTTTAAACTGGGACACATATTCATGGGCATGATTGATGATCTCCAATGATTCGTCTACATGCTCTATATAGTAATTCAACCGTTCCTCCAAATCAGAGAAATCCGGTTTTATTTCAATATAATGATAATTGGGAATAAGCGTGCCTTCCATAAACCATGTCTCACAGGTAGGCCGGGGCATCACTGCTATTGAATTTGATGACATCACCCATTTCAGGTTGCTGGCCACATCGATTCCTTCAAGAGCCATTATGAATTTATAATCCAAATGCTCATTAATCGTTTTCTTCTCCGTGCGCCACTCTGCCGGATCAGCCGTATTTTTGCTGACATCGCCCAAATCGCACATCGGATGATGAAAATACATTTCCATAAAAAGCTTTCTGGAAGGTTTTCCTTTTACCTTTCCACGAAAGATTACCATATTTTTCTTCTCTGTAAAAGCCTTCTTGTCGTCCACAAATATAAAATGACGAACCTTATCCAATTTCATCACAATCGAATTCACGTTATCATCTGTCAGCGGACGACTTTTCACAATAGAGGGATAGTCGGGAACAAATGTCACATCACCGGGACAAAAGCCCCACTGAAACTGATCAGAAAACCAGCGGGTATATTGATAAGTATCAAAGAAATACACTTTTTGTTTGCTCATCTTGTGCTCTGAAAGATGCGGAGCAGAAGAAGGTAATTGCACCGTTCCGGAAAGTTTGTTATAATAGTCAACGCGACGTTCTATATAATCCTTGTCCTTCCGGCGGGATAGTGAAGACAACTTTCCTTGTAACCGTAGCCGGAAAATGCCTTTCGGAATGACCAGTCTGAGAGCATTTACCGAATAGTAAATGAACTTAGGATTCTTCCCGCTACGCAACTTATATAAAAGTTTATTCTTCATTCTTGTTCCATATCTCAGGAGTACCTGGCTCCTAATTGATTATTCCTTCAATCTTCGCTATCACCTGTTCGGGTTTTATTTCTCTCAGGCAGGCATAATCGCCCCGCCAGCATGGTTTCTGTCC
>QWCB01003317.1_pt1 | contig 12372 bp, 9 predicted proteins | sample 1972511 | NCBI WGS metagenome assembly QWCB01 (sample SAMN09866719, study PRJNA288562) | Human gut metagenome isolate term5_stool, whole genome shotgun sequencing... | isolation source: gut | host: Homo sapiens | place: USA: California
AAATCATCAGAGAATATAGTATGGACGAAATTGAAAATCTAAGTGAAGATGAACGAATGAGAACAGGACTTAGGCATTCTGATTATAAAGCTATTGAAAGATTTGATGATTTTGAAATTTCAAATAAAGGGACTTTATTAGAGTTAAAAAATCTGATATTCAAAAGAAATACCAAAATAATTTTGTCCATTGAGGATCTTAAATTTTGCTATGGGAATATCATTGGGATTGTTGGAGAAAATGGAATTGGAAAGTCTACTTTAGCAAAAATTATATGTGGCTTATACAAAGAAAATAAAGGTAAAATGTTAAAAGATGATGAGAATTTAAATATAAAAAGTAGGCTAAATGAGAGCCTGCTTATAATGCAGGAAGTGAACTGTCAGTTATTCACAGATAGCGTTAAAGATGAAATAGTATTAACATCAAATATTAAAGATAATAATGCTTTAGATACTTGGCTAAAAAATATGGAGTTAAAAAATATTAGCGAGAGGAATCCTTACACCTTATCAGGAGGACAAAAACAGAGAGTAATTATTTTATCAGCTTTACTATCAGATAAGAAAATTCTATTTTTTGATGAACCAACCAGTGGATTGGACTATAGAAATATGAAAATAGTAGCTAAAAACATAAAGAAAGTAAAGGAAAAAGATAAGTTGATTTTAATAATATCCCATGATGTTGAGTTTTTAGAGTTGGTTTGTGACAGAATTTTAAATTTTAAAAGCATATAAATAATGGCGAGATCACTCTCGCCATTTTCATGTCATTATTCACTTGTTTCTATATAATTATTTATTGTCTTCTTTGCCATTAAGAGATTAATAACGAATTTAGTCCCTATCAATGGGTGCTTCATCATAATTTTTCTGCCGGCGTACTTCATAATCGGCTCTATATGTTCTAAATCCTCGCTCTTGTAGCAGGTGGTCGGGCATTGGTGGCAGAAAGTTTTGTAGAAGGAGTGTGGGCAGCGATCTGTGCGCCTAAAGGCTTTCATGATTAGTTCGTAATAAGTGTCATTTATCTTGTATTTCCAAAGCTTTGGATTTTTATTGATAAATTCATCTATGCCTTCTTCAAATTTATATTTGCTAATGGATTTTTTACTGTCTCTTACCATATCTTCGCAGTAAATAGCCGTCATCAAGAGAAATAATTTCTTTTCGAATAGTTTTTTCCTCGCTTCTTTATTTTTGTCGATGGAGATTTTATTTTTTAAAATTGGAAATGTTTTTTCTTTTATCATTTTTCACCATTATTTATATATTTATTTTTAATAGGGATTAACTTTAATTTTAATTTTGTAATTTTGCGATGGTGCTTCGCACTGATAAGAATCATAAATTCACGATTCTTTCACAAATACGTAAAGTACTATCCCTATGACTCACCATAATCACGGTCTTTCCCTTCATATAATTCACAATCGAGTTTAGGATTATGCTCTCGTTAAGCGCATCCAAATTACTTGTCGGCTCATCGAATAGATAAATTTCGGCATCTTTCAAAAAGCATCTTGCAAGTCCAAGTCTTTGCTGCTCGCCGCCTGAAAAGTTCTCGCCCAGCTCCTTGATATATGTGTCTAAGCCGTCCTTAAGTGAGCTTACATAATCAAGTATCGATGCCTTGCGTAGCGCTTCCTTAAGCTCTTCGTCAGACGCATCGGGCTTTGCAATCAATAGATTGTCTCTGATGCTGCCCTCGAAAAATTCGCTCGTTTGAGTCATATAGCTAAGATTCTCGTAAAGCGATGCCGTATTTATATCCATAATATTTTTGCCGGCGATTTTAATCTCGCCATGGTCAAGATTCCAAAAGTGCATGATAAGCTTAAGCATAGTCGATTTACCACAGCCGCTTGGTCCTTGAATGCCGATAAACTCATGATTTTTAACAGATAAACTAAAATCATTCAAAATCTTTTCATCTTTGTATGCAAAATTTATGCCATTTATTTCAATAATATTTCCTTCGTATGAAGCAATTGCATTTTTTCTTAAATTTTCTTTATTAGTAATTTCATCAACCATAGGCTTTTCTTCAAGTATATTCATAACTCTATCAGCCGAGGCAAGCGTTTGTGAAAGGCCATTACCAAGAAGTGAAACGGCTCTGACGGCGCCAAAACTAAAGTATGTTAAAACAGATGCTAGGAAGATGTCTGAGCCAGTTGTTCCAGCCACTATCAAGACTATAAAGACTAGAGCAGTCACCAAAACTTCAAGCATGTCTTCAAGCGCAAGAAGCACTGCAAGCTGCTTAATTAGTGTATCTTGATTAGTTTTAAGTCTCGCGTTTAGTGCGTTAACTTTTTTTACCGCCTCTTTTTGATAAGCAAAGCTAATTATTTCGGATATGCCTCTTAGCAAATCCAAAAAGCTGTTGTTGATCCTCGCAAGTGCGCGTCTCGTCTCAGCTGCAGCGTTTCCAGCCAGCTTTGAGAATATCATTGGCAAAACTATGGCGATGGCTGCGTGGCCCATAAGCATTACAAGAGCTGCTAGAGGTGATATTTGTCCCAAGAAAAACGCATATACAAGGCTTGTGATGATTGCTATGCAAACTGGGGATATGGTATGAGCGTAGAAGACTTCCAATAGCTCCATGTCAGAGGATATGGCGCTGATCAGGTCTCCTTTGTTCATCATCTCAATCTTAGCAGGAGCAAGTCTACGAATCGCTGCGAACACTCTATTTCTTAGCAGAGCTAATACTTTGAAGGCGATTAAGTGATTCATGTACTGCTCAAGATATCTGAAAAGTCCTCTCAAGATGACAGCTCCAGCCATCATTTTCATTATGAAAGCCATTTGCGAGCCGCCTTCGACGTACTGAAGTATGAGTTTTGCGCCCATCACGCCAATTGCTGTGTAGAATAAAAATGAGATGCATCCTGCTAAAACAGCTATTGCCATGAATTTGCTAAGAGGTCTGACTACTTTTAAAAGTTTAGTAACAGTTTTTAATCCGCTTTTATTATTTTTCATTTACAAGACCTCCTTCCAAGCTTTCTTGCGCATCGTAAATGCGCTTGTACTCGCCATTTTGCGCCATGAGCGCGTCATGAGTGCCTTCTTCTACAAGTTTTGCCTTAGCCATGACATAGATTTTGTCAGCGTCCTTAATCGATGAAAGACGGTGACTAACTATGATTACAAGCTTTTCTTTGGCAATATTTTTGATATTTTCTAAAATTATTTCTTCACTTTCGATGTCAATGTTGCTAGTTGCCTCGTCAAAAATGAAAATTTTCGAATCTTCAATCATAGCTCTCGCAAGAGCAAGCCTTTGCCTTTGGCCGCCACTAAGGTTCATTCCGCCGCTTGATAAAGGCATTTCAAGGCCATCTCTTTCAATGATCTCCTCATATAAATTAACTTTTTTAAGAGCTGTGTTTATAGTACTGTCATTGACATTATTTTTTGCCATAACTAAATTTTCTCTCAAAGATCCTTCGAAAATGTGTGCATTATGCGTAATCCTATTGACATTCGAGGCGATGGATGCTGAATTTATCTCATTATACGCAGTATCATTTGCAAAAACATCGCCAGAACTTGCTCTCATCGCAGCCGACAAAACTTTTGCAAGAGTTGATTTACCCGAGCCACTCTCGCCAACAAGAGCAATGTAGCCTTTATTAGGGAAGTCTATATTAATATTTTGAAGAGCAAATTCATCTCCGTCAGGGTACTTATATGAAAGATTTTTTACGCTAAGCTTGATATCATCAGCTTTAGGAAAGCTCATGCCTCTTTCATCCTCTTTTAGTTCTAGAAAATCTATAAGCGTTTTACCAGCCGCAACACCAGTCATTGCAACGTGAAAACTTGCTGTAAGCGTAATCATCGGTCTGAAAGCATCCATGGACATGATTAGTATCATGATTAAAAAGTGCAGAGCAAGGCCAGTTTTTGCATAAACATAAAGACTCATGAAAACGCAGGCGATGGACGAACCATAGGCAATCCATTCGATTAGAGTTATTGAATTTAGCTGCATAGCAAGTATACGCATCGTTTCATTTCTAAAGTCTTCAGCCTTTTTGTCAAGCTCGTCAGCCCTTTTCGCGTCCGCTCTGAAAATTTTTAAAGCAGTGATGCCTTGTAAACTGTCAAGAAATAGCTCACCAACGTCTTGATATTTGCGCCAATACTTCTTTTGCATGCGCCCAACCATAGTCAAGATAAATTTTAATAAAAGTGGTATGATTGGCATTAGAACTAGGAATAATAGTCCCACGCGCCAGTCAATATACGTTAGAACCGCGAAATTCACAAGACTTGCGCCAAATGCGCCGTAGTATTCAGGAAGGAAGCGGCCGTAATAGTTTTGCAGCTGCTCAATAGTGTCCGAGCCTAAATTGATTAAAGTCGCTGTCGAAATTTGCTCCTTGTAGCTTGGACCGATTGAAACCGCCTTCGTGATAAGCTTTTCTCTGAGCTTGCCTTTAACCTCGCCGATGATGTTCGATTGATAATCAGTCACCTTGAAAAGCGCCAAAACCCTTATAATTACGCCAAGAACAAAGATTATTAAAAGCCTTTTCATGTCAATGGAAGTTTTTGAGTAAAGCGCCTCAGCCAAAGTGCCAAAGGCTAGAGCAAGTAGAGCAGTGCCTACAACACGCAGCATCATCATAAAAACGCTGCTTAGAATATATTTTTTCGCATTGCCAATAGATTTGAATAAATATTTATCAAGCATAAATTGTCTCCTTTATGTATTTTAGTGCGTGACTTAGCTCATGATAACTAAGATAAAGTATAACATAAATTAGCTTGAATTACTAGATGTTTTATTAAAAGATCTTAAGAGATTCCTTGTATTTTATAAAAATAAAAAAGTATAGGATGAAGGTAATTTCTATCCTATACTTTTGTTAAATTTATAGTTTGTTTAAATTATTTTGCATCAATGAGCCTGATCAAACAGAGTTTGTTGGTAAAAAGTGATGGTTGGACGATGTGGACTGACTAATCATCGCAAAACAAAATTTTTGTAGCGATGAGCCAGAACAAACTTTATTTATATAGACTTTTGCTGGAAAAATTGATGAATAAGGCGAAGTACAGTGAACGACCGACCGACTACGTACTAATGGTACGTTGAGGGAGGAAGTGAGCGAAACGAGCCTTAGTCGCAATTTTAACGCAAAAGCTAGCGTCCGCCGCCGCCACTGCCTCCTCCCGAAAATCCTCCGCCTCCGCCATGCGACATCCCTCCGCCTCCTCCATGTGAGGCTGAAGATGAGCGACTGCTTTGGTAGGCGTGGTTTACAGATGTGCCGACATTATTCACAACATGATACAAAATAACTGGGTCAAGACCTGTATATCCAGCGTATGTGTAGCTTGGATCAAGGCTTTTAAACTTTTCCAAAACTTTTTCGCCCAATCCAAACAAAGCCGCAAGAACCAAATATTCGTCCCAAAGTGCGACTTCTACCGCTTCACGCTCATTAATCAAAGTGAAATCCTTCAAAAACTTTATAAAGCCCTTTTGCTTAATCGCCTCTTCACGTCCATGCTCAGTGAAAACATCGTAGCTTGATAGCAAAAATCCCGGCTTCTTATATACTAAATCCAATCTTTCCGCAGTGCTAATCGCATTTTTATTGTAATTTTTAACGAAATTTTCGGCAACGCTTCCCCTGTTAAAGGCCCTCGTAAGCTCATCGTTTCTAAGCACGAGATCATCGCCTGACGCGCTTGTAATCAGCTTATATAACTTATCTTCCATCACGTCATCCGTTTGAGGCGCTTTAATAATTTTAAAGCAGTCCTCAAGAACATCCCTTTTGAAAATCAGACCCTTAGTGAATTTTTCCTTAATAAGCTCTATATTTCCGTCCTTAATCCATTTTAGAAAATAGGCGGCGACCACATTTGCCACAGAAAAACTATTATTCACCGTATAAATGGCGCTGTTAAGCAAAATATTTCCATTCATTGGCAAATCACGCCAATAGTTTACGTCTCTTGGCAGGCTATTTTCAGAATTTACTATGGATTTTTTCACTCCAGAAACTATCATGGAAATGATTGATAAAATAAAAATGAAAATTATCGGTATGGCGATGGGGTTAGCTGTGCCGATAAATCTTGTGATGAAATTGCCATTATATTCTGGATAATAAAAATCGTCTTCATTATTATTATTTTCATTAGCGTCTTCTTCTTCAATATCTTCTTCACGATTGTTATAGTCTGAGCCTTCAAGTGCGGTATTCTTCAAGTCTTCAAAGCTTCCGCTACCCATGCTAATCGGATGAATTATATTTTTGTCAAGACCAAACAAAACTGTTAGATGATTTTCGGGACCAAAGTCATTTATCTCGCGAACGATGACCTTGCCCTCTTCAAAAACGATTGGCGCATCTGAACCGAAGCCCCAAACACGAGCGTTATTCTCATTTATCTCGCCATTTTCCAAACTTAGCTCGAAAGAAACTTTTTCTGGAGCAGGATCCATCTGGTCATTGACGAAGCGAATGTTGAATCCGTCCATATCATCAAAACTTTGGGCAGCTCTGTACATTTTATAATTTAATGTATAGGTCTTGTCTTTATTAAGCTCGCTCTTGCCAAAGCAAAGCTCGACACCGTCCGAAGTGCCGTGTATACCGCATTTGCGAGCTTTTTCGTCAAAGGTCCAATCGACGTTCCAATTGCTAACTGTTTCGTAAGTGCCACTCTCGTCAGAAACTTTAAAATCCGTAATGACCATATCTCGCATGTGACTCTTAGGAATGTAGAACTCAGTGCCAGAGCCGGCTCTAGCCTTCCACACCTCAGTGACTAGTAGTGATCCATCGTCCATAAGCGTAGCTTTTATGTCAATGGAGTGGATTTCATCTGATGATGCGTAGCAATTTATTGAAAATACTAGGATTATGGCGGCGAATATGCTCGCCAAAAACTTTTTCATTATCTAAACTCCAAATCCGGCATATCTTTTTTAGCTTCGTCTGTGCTTAAATATTCTTTAGGATGAACGTTTAATATGGATGCAGCGATGGATGTTGGGAACATTTTCACAGCTCTGTTAAGCTTTGTAACTGAGTCGTTGTAAACCATGCGGCTGATTCTGACTTTATTTTCATAGTCATTGATCGAGTCCATAGTTTTTGTGTAAAGCTCAGAGGCTTTTAGCTCTGGATAGCTCTCAGCAACAGCATTTATCCTCGATAGAGCACTTCCAAGTAGTGCCTCGCCTTCCTTTACGTCATTTGCATTTTTAACAGCACTTCTCTTTTCGATAATGTCTCTAAGAGTTTCGTACTCATGTTCTGAGTAGGCTTTAACCGCGTTAGCAAGCGCCTTTAGAGCGTCCCAACGTGAGTTTAAATTCACGGCAATGTTTGCAAAAGCATTGTTAACGTTTTCTTCAAGAGTAACTAGACTTCTTTGTGTTGAAATGAAATAGTACACTATAAGTACTAGTACTACTAAGATGATTCCGATTATCATAATATCACTCCTTTAAATCTTTTGTATTATATTTTACCCAAATAATCTAATTATATTCTAAAATTAGTGTATTTTATCAAAAATGATTTATCATAACAAATCCACACCGATATATGATATAATTTATTTATACAAGAGGTGTATGATATGTTTAATTTATTTAAAATAAATGAAATTTTTTCTGATAAAAATAATAATAAAAAGAAAAAGAAAAATATTTTTGCTAGCAAGGATAATAAGAAGAAAAATCATGACAAAGCTATAAGAATAGAAAAGATTTTTAAAGGCGAGACCAATAGCAAAGCTAATAATAAGAAGAAAAATCATGACAAAAAAAGCAAAATTGACAAGATTTTCAAAAGTGACAAAATTAGTCAAAATAATAAAAATATTATTGCTGAAGAAAAAACTAAAGTGCCCGATGCCAAGCCCATCATCTTCATTCCAGGGATTTCTGGGAGCGAACTCTTCACCATTGATGAAAAATATCTAAGTGATATTGAGCGCAAAACTGGGATGATATCTAGCGGTAATGAAAAGCACGCAAAAAGGCTCTGGCTGCCACAAGGCTACGATGCCAAGGAGCTTAACGAGGATCTCAAAATCACGAACGAAGCTTATGGACTGCAAGAGGGCGACTTCAGAGGCTTAAAGGTTTTTGACAGGCACGTGGGACCGGGCGCTGCGAACGCGGTTCTTCTAAATGCGCTTCTCATCAAGTTTCCGGATAGGCCCATCTATCAATTTTCATACGATTGGCGTAAATCCAACACTTTGACGATGAAAAAGCTTGACGCCTTTATCAAGACCATTCGCAAAAGAGGCAAGGTCGACATAGTTGCTCACAGCATGGGAGGTCTTGTTGCAGCGCACTATATCCGTGAACATGGCGGACGCGTCGACAAATTTATTTCGCTCTGCACGCCTTATGAGGGCGCGCCTCACGCTTACAACCAAATGGCGAGCGGAAATATTTTTGGTGGGATAAAAGATGTCATTTTGGAAAATTTATTCGGCATAGAAAAGGAAGTTGTTCAAGGCTACGATGGGCTTGTAGAGCTATATCCAACGACGAAGATGCTTAAGGCCTACCCTTATCAAAAAGTCTTGGACAAAGATAATTTTGACAAAATTCTTTCGAAGAGGCATAATGATTACAACGATTTATTGGCAAAACTTCATGAGGCAAAGGCTAGCGAGGACATAGAGCCACGCGCGGTTCAAAACGAGATGAAAAATTATCTTGGTGCGAATCGCTTCGTGCGTTTTTTGAAAAAAGCAAAAAATTATAGGCGCCACAGAAGTTTTTCTGAGCCTATCAATCTATTGTATAGGCCTAGAACCATGTTTATAGTTGGAGAGGGCATAGACACACAGGTTTCGGGCTTCTACAGCGTGGATGATGCGAATGAGACCATAATCAAAGAGATGGTGACAAAAGAGGGCGATGGCTTAGTGCCAATGTTTTCAGCGTGCATGGGTCAAAGGCTTGACGAGATGCCAGAAGAAATTAGAGAAAAATTTCAAAAAATAAAAAGCACACACATGGGCATGCTCATGGATTTGAGGGCGATGGACGCCATGTGCAAATTTTTAAGCGAAGATTAGGAGGAAAGGATGCTAGAGAAATTAAAAATATATTTTACGAATGAGGCGGGAGCGCTAAACACTTTAGGAAAAGTCGCACTTGCGCTTATTTACTTCATCATAGCCATCTTGGTTGTGAAAGTTATTGGCATAGTCATATCGAGGCTTGCAAGGAAGAAATACGATAAGCTCAGAACCATTGATGCGAAGAGGCTTAAGACGGTTCTAAGCGTTTTGAAAAGTTTCGCAACTGTCATAATTATATTTACATGGTTTTTGTCGGCGCTAAGAATTTTCGGGGTAAATACCTCTGCGATAGTGACAACTGCTGGGATAGGCGGTGTTGCGATCTCCTTCGGCGCGAAAAGTCTTGTAGAGGACATCATCAGCGGAATTTTCTTAATGCTTGAAGATAGCTTCGTTATCGGCGACGACATCACAGTCGCTGGAAAGACCGGAAATGTCGAGAAAATCGGACTTCGTACGACAACCATCCGTGATTATAACGGTGAACTGCACGTAATTCCAAACGGCGAGATCAGAGTCGTTACTAACAGGAACAAAAACATTCAAAGAGCGCTAATCACCGTGCCTATAGCCTACGATGCTGACGCGCAAATGGCGATGGATGTTTTGACTGAAGCGCTAAAAAAAGTTGACGACGACCACGCAGTTATTGAGAATGTCAGCGTTTGGGGCATTACTGATTTTAATAATAATGGAATAATTATCACCTGTGCTACAAAAACGATTCCAGGAGAGCAGTGGCGAATTGAGAGGGAAATGCGCAAAATTGCTATCGAAGAGCTGTCTAGGAATAAGATTAAGGTTTTAGACAAAACTTTAACATTGATTAAATAAACACAGTTCGCATTCAAGCGAGCCCTTGAACTCGTTCCCTCCTCAGCAATGCTCACGTACCATCTGTACGCTGCGCTTGCTTCGTCAGTCCACTTCGTCCAATCATCTCGCTTGCTCTGCGAAGTCCCATGGTCGGACGATGTTCCAGAGTAATTACAAGAAGTTTGGTGAATAAAGAGAAAAAGATCTAATTCAAGAATCTATTTAAAGAGTTCATTTTAAATTATTAATTAAAAAATATTAAATCAAAAAATAAAATGCAATACAAAAACATAAGAAAAATGGTCGGATTACTCCGACCATTTTTGCATAAAATATTTATCTTTATTATAATATAAACAATATTTTTTATTCACTAAAATTAATAAATATACACTGGAAGATAATTAGACCATGGGACTTCGCAGAGCGATTTGATGGATAAGGCGAAGTGGAGCCTTGATTTAATTATACAAAGTTGCCCAAACGCTTAGTTTGCAGAGAAGTTGAGATGATTTTGCATTGTACAGAATTTTTTGGAGTGAGGTGTGCAAATGCACTCCGCAGCGACAAAATAATTCGAAACTAGCAAAAGGGCTCAACTTAATGCGAAATAAGGCGAGCATTGGCAAGAAGGTAACAAGCCTTAGGCGCAAATCGAATGCGAACGTTACTTTTGAATTTCTTCCCCAAGAAGAAATTCTTTGCCATCTATCTCCCACTTAACACATGAGTCAAGGTTAATATTCATCGCGCTATTCAAAATATTTCTCTCTGCCATATTATTCTTCTCCATAAGCTCAGCGACAAGGTCCTTTATCTCGTAGCGGATATTGCCACTTCTCTTCTTTGTAACGGAGCAGGCGCAGTCCAAAGCCTTGAGATCACTTCTCTTGAGCCAGCGTTTAATATCATCTTCCCTTATGTAGTACATAGGCCTAATCAGTTTTAGTCCATCAAAGTTTTGGCTATCAAGAATCGGGCGCATGGTCTTGAAAGTACCAGCGTAGAGCATGTTCATAAGTGTCGTCTCGACCACATCATTCATGTGATGACCCAAAGCGACCTTGTTGCAACCAAGCTCCTTCGCCTTGCCATATAGGGCGCCGCGGCGCATACGAGCACACATGTAGCATGGGTAGTCACCAGCAAGCTTTTCGGCCACTTCAAATATGTCCGTCTCAAATATTTGTATGTCAATACCCAAAAATTTACATAGCTCTTCAAGTTTTTCCCTATTTTCCTTAGTAAAGCCGGGGTCCATGCTCACATAAGAGACGTCAAATTTAAAAATCGAGTGCTTCTTTAGCTCTTCAAACATCTTCGCAAGGAGAATCGAGTCCTTTCCGCCACTGATAGCGACCAAGACCTTGTCACCCTCTTCAATCAGATTAAAATCATTTATCGCCTTAAGAAATTTCTTCCAAAGCTCTTTTCTGTAGCTTTTAATGATGAAGCGCTCAATCTCTTTTCTCTCTATACTATACATTATAAGTTATAAGCGAGTCAACCTTGTAGCCATCAAGCTTCTCGCGGCCATTTAAGTCAGTAAGTTCAATTAAAAATTCAAAAGCGACAATCTCCGCACCCATTTTTTCAAGAAGATGCTTCACAGCCTCAACAGTTCCTCCAGTTGCAAGAAGGTCATCAACCACAACAACCTTAGTTCCTGGCTTAATCGCATCCTTGTGAATCTCGATAGTGTCAGTGCCATATTCCTTTTCATAAGAGTAAGACACAGTCTCAGCCGGAAGCTTGCCCTTTTTTCTAACAGGAATAAAGCCAAGGCCCATCTTGTAGCTGAGCGCGCAGCCAAGCATAAAGCCCCTTGCCTCAGGACCAACGATGTACTCAGCACCAAGACCCTCGATATTTTTTTCCAATTCATCTATAGCGCATCTGAAAGCGTCCTTATCCTTAAGAAGCGTAGTTATATCCTTAAAAGAAATCCCTTCCTTCGGGAAGCCTTCGATTACCCTTATAGTGCTTTTTAAATCCATATTATCACCCAAAGAGTATTATACCACTTATTTAAGCTTATGGCAATCAATATATTTTTAACTATGCTAATGGCTTTGCCACTACGGAAAATTTCTTCATTTGTAGAATTTATATTGATACCTTTAGCATAGTATAATATTATATTACATTTTGGTTAAAAATTGTTTTTTATATTGCAAATGGTTTAATTAAGATGTATAATATAGATAAGAAAGAATTATTAGGACTTTCAAATTATTCTACACGGGAGGTAGTAGTATGAAAAAGTTTAGAAATATTTTGGCTATGCTAATGGTAGTCGTTATGCTAGTAGCAGTAATGCCAATGAATGTATTTGCTGATGGGGAAGGAGAACAAAATCCAGCACCAGCAGTGACAGTTACAAGTATTGCTATAGATACTAGCAGTACTTATAAAACAGAATACAAAGTTGGTGATAGTTTAGATGTAAGTGGCTTGAAGA
>QWCB01004080.1_pt1 | contig 12366 bp, 13 predicted proteins | sample 1972511 | NCBI WGS metagenome assembly QWCB01 (sample SAMN09866719, study PRJNA288562) | Human gut metagenome isolate term5_stool, whole genome shotgun sequencing... | isolation source: gut | host: Homo sapiens | place: USA: California
TCTGAAAACCAATGCCAACTAAGAACTTGATAAAGGCTTGTGCCGTGTCAGGGTGTTTCTTGGAAAGGAACTCACTCAATGAACGCTTAGCAGAAAAGACGTTGTGTTCTGTTGGTCGTGTATCGTCGCCACTACCAATAATATCGGGAATGGTGTTGGTTACTTCGCCTATGTAGTGCCTTACGTCGGTGATGCTGCTTTCCATTGTTGCTATTTTCCCTTGAGGTACGGCATCGCTTATTTCGATTGTTGCCAGTGTTGGTAGTTCTATGGAACGTGTAACTTTCGTTATACGACTATTGCGGTAGCCTAAAGGTGCAAAATATTCTTTGTTTTCAAGGCGCACTCTGCGTCCTATGTAGAGTTCTGCGTGGTTCTGTTCCACCCATACATGGTCGGTATCGGCTTTGTAAACAGCATTGTCTACAAAGTGTTCATCGTTGTATTTCTTTACCGCTTCCAATAGTTCTTGCTCTGCCAAAGGGTAATATTCATCAGGCATACGGAGGTGTGAAAGTATGTATTTATCGCCAGTCTTGGGTACAAGAACGCCACCAGGTACTTGTAAATCGTCTGACGGAAATATAGTGATGATTTCAAACTCTTTTGCTTGGTCGTTGTAATTTACCTCAAAGTAGTGTTCTTCGCTTGTGCCTTGCCCTGCAAGTTCGCTGCCCTCTTGAAAGGCTACACGCATAACGTAACCACCAATTTTATAATCATTGGGGTTAAAGTTCAAGTCTTTGTCCTTAAAGTAATATACCGTGAATGGCTTTCCCTCTTTGTTCTTTCGTTCTTCCGAACGCACGGCAGACACTACGCCGATGCGTCGTGGGTAAATATCGGCAAAAGCAGTTTCCTCGAAATGATGAACAATGCCATATTTATCGGTATCTTTGTCTACATACTTTTGTCCGTTAGGTAGTTGTAACCTGCGATGCTTATATTTATCGGGGTCAATGTTTTTAGTTGAGCCGAGCGGAAACAAACGAGTATAAAACTTTACATTGTCAGCCTTTTCACGCTCCAACGATATTAAGCCCTTTTGATAGCCAAGCGTAATAGGTTCGCCATATTGCGCACGAGAGATATTAAGCGTTGTACCCTCTTCAAACCAAAACTCCGTCTTTGCAGCCTTAGCCAACAAGTCTAATGCTTCGTTGCAATAAGTACCTTTATAATCTATCACAAGGTTTTCTGTCTGTTTAACCTCTCCAAGGCGGAACAGTTCTCGACCGATAGCCTTATTAATTGATGTAAGAATAATCTTTGCGTGTTCAGATGCTGGGGCAGTAAGCGTAAAGATAGGAGTATCTTCGTTATCGGTGTAATTGATAACTAAAAACCTTTTCACAAGACTTTCCACACCATAGAGTGTTAGGTTATATTCCCACTCTTTGGTGTTCTTCATACGAGGCTTGTAGCGTTCCAATAGCCAATAACGTTCGCCAAGAAAGGTTGCATAATCGTTTACATCTAATTGAATAAACTCATAGAGTGTAAACGATAGCGATAAAACATTATCGCCCTGCAGTTGCTTTTCCTGTTGTCCGTTAGCCGTTGGAGCTATGCAGCGTATTTGGTTGTCTTTTGAATAGATTTTAATCATTGTTTAAATACCATTTAAATGCTGTTAGAAACTTGGCTTTGGTTCTCTGAATATTGCTTTAAATGCTCCGCAGTGTGCCTCTTCCACCCATAGATTGGTAATAGCATCAAAGGCAGGGAACTCCATGAGAAACATTCGCATTTCAAGTCCAAGTGGTGGAAACTGCCACGTTAGCCAACCATTATTGCCTGTTTTCAATGCACGAACGAAACGGCGGTAACGTTCTAAGAACTGCACCTTAGTATCTGCCATGATAGCAAACTGAAGACGTATATCTCTCGGTTCTTAGCAGCGCTTCAAGATTCTTTTGTTCGCCCTCTTTCTCCTCTCTAAGGAAGGCATGATATTCTTTCCAAATATCCTTTCCGTTGAGCAATGCTTGATTTTCGAGTATATCCATAACCATTATTTCACTTTTATTCCGTTGCGTTTCAGTTCGGCAATATCAGTAGCAATGCCTTCTAATCGCTGACAGTATGCTGTATTCTTTTCTATCTTTGCAAGGTGGGTTGTGGCGTGGGTCATTTGCTTTGCCACATCTTCAAACTTTATGTCGAGCGATGCAAGATGTATTTGTGCCGATGTCATCAGTCCTTCGAGTTTCGTACCCTGTGCCTGTGTCATTGTTTCAAGGCTGCCTGCACGTCCTTGTTGTTCAGCCCCACCGCCAAATATATTGATGCCACGTTCGGTAGCCATACGCTTGAATTGTTCTAATAGTGAAGCAACCTTACCACTATCAGCCGAAACGCCAGCCGTGAGTTCGTCCAATATACGAGCGTAGGCAGCAAAGCGTTCTTCTTCCGATAGGTGTTCATCGGTGGCATACTTCTCCATTTCCTTTTGCGCCTTGAGGAAGTATTTTTGAAGCACGGCAGAATAAATCATATCTGCCCCCATTTTTTCCAACATCTTTCCCACACTCTCCGCCATAGCCTTGCCTGCATCTGTGCCACTGCGAAAAGCATCAACAAGCGCATTGGTTATTGTATTACCGAGTTCTCCGAATATATCCGTCAAATAACCTCGTATTTCTTTCCATGCCTCTTCCTGTTGTTTAGCAAGGTCTATGAGGTTTTGCAGGGCAGCTTTGCTTTCATCATTCATCTTGCGAGTTTTTAATATAGACTCTGCAAGTGATATATTAAACTTCCCGTGTGCATCTATAAGTTTGGGGTATTGCGACAATATGGTGGAATAAGTATCCTTACCTTTTCCCCAGCCGAATAGACCTGTCCTCTTATGCCCTGTTACTACTTTAATATCGTTGGCTTTCTTCCATGCCTTTGCAAAATCCTCGGTAGCTTTTTTCATTACTGATATAGCATTCGTTGCCTTTCCATAGCGGTCAGTCCCGAAAGCCGTTGTGCCTCTTTCGTAAAGTAATGCCTCCTGCATTAATAATAAATTGTAGGCTTGTTGTTGTGCAATTTGTTCCTGCATAATGGCATTGAGGGCAGCCCTATGGCGTGCTTTGGCACTGAAAGCCTTACCTATAATATTAATAGTTTCGCCAACGGCTGCCATGATACCGCCGAATACGCCACCATTAGCAAAGCCTTTGGCAATATTAGAAACACCGCCCATGATGCTTTGCACGCTACCCATTGCTTCTGCCATACTTTGATTGCCTATTTGGTCGAACATTTCGGATAGTCCGCCTGCTATTTTACTTATTTCGTCAGCACAACCAGCAGCCGTAAGAGCTAATCGTTTTATTTTTGCTCCTTTGTCTTCTTCGTCAGAGTCCTTTTTAAACAAGTCTTTAAGGGCAGCTCCGAGAGCCTTAAAAGGGTTCTTCTTTAAGGTTTCCTGTCGTAGCTTCTGCCATTGCTCCATAAATGCTTTTAAGGCTTCAGGCGATTCTTGCAATCGCTTTAATTGCTCGGGCGTGATGCCCATTTTAGCAATATCTTCGGCAGTAATGGTACGTTTAGTTTCGCCCTTTTTGTTCTTAACAACTACTGCACCCTCGGCATTAAGTTCTCCTCGTGCCATAGCGTCCATGTAAAGTTTAAGGTCGGCGAGCTTACGCATAATGCGGTTGATTTGCTTGATGCTCTTTTCCGATGAGTTTTCAAACATCTCTACGAAAATAGAGGCACTGCTTTTCATTTCGTTAAGTTCCTTGTTGGTTACCTCTTTTAAGGCTTTTTCTTTTGCCCTTTCAAGTTCCGCTAAGGCTGCATCTATTTCTTTGTAGTTGTCCTTATTTCTCCTGCCTAACAATGCCACCATATCTTTTGTATAGGCGGTTTCTATGGCTATACGTTCAGCATTATAGTCTTTGTATTTCGAGAGTAAAGCATCTAAGGCTTCTTCTTCCTTTTGTTTTTCCTCTTTTACTTTATCATCATATTCTTTCTTTTCCTTTTCGTTGATAGCTGTTAGTTTGTCGCCATACATTTGAGCAGCCTGTATGCGCTGTTTGGCAGCATCAATACCAATTTGCGCCTCTTGTTCTGGAGTTACAACAACGCCACCTTTTCGCAATTTCTGCACCAATGCCATGCGCTTTGCCTCTTCTTCGTTGATGCGCTGTTTTTCCTCCTCATAGTGTAGTAGTTCTTCGGCACGTTGCTTTTCGTATCCCTCTTTCATAAGGGCAACACGGCTTTCTTCTATTTTTTTGCGAGCAGCAAGTTCGAGTTCGCCAAGCTCATTTATTTCATTGGTTAAGTCCTCCTTTTCTTTTTTTACTTGTTTTTCTTTTTTGACTTTTGTTTCCGTTGGCATATTGTAGCCTTTGCTTTCAACCCTGTTTACTTCAGGATTGTAGGCTATAACCTTTGCCGATAAAGTATTGATAACTCTTTGGTTTGCCTCCATTTCTTGACAAATACCTTTTAGCTGCTTATTGCGTTGGTCGTAAGCCTTTATGGTTGGGTCGATGCGTTGTTCGGCAAATTGTTGCGCCATACCACTTTCGGCAAAGCCAGCTGTTAGTCCGCCTGTTACATCTTTGGTATATTGCTTTTCGGCACGGCGGTTTTTCTGCGCTTTGTCGTAATTAGCTTTGTTGTCGTGCAAGTATTTTTCCAAACCAGCTTTGGATAGTTCCAAATCAGCTTGGCGTTCTGCAAGTTTTTCGATTCGCTTTTCGTAGGCACGAGCCATGGCAGCCTTGATAATATCATCAGCCAATTGGCGGTAAGCGGCAGCTGCCTTTCCTGCAAGAATAGCCTCTGTTTTCATGTTACCAAAGTAGGCAGGATATTGCTTTTGCAAGTTAGACACAGCCACCTTGCGCTCCTTTAAACTTTTTGTATTGTCTTGTGTTGCCTTATAAAGTATATCAAGTTTTGCCTTTTGCACGGCTGCCGAGCGAGAACCCTCACGCATTGATGCAACCATATCATTTTCAGCTTTGGCTGCATCTTTAGTAGCTTTATTGTGTTTATTCCATAGAGCGATAAGTCCTACTATTGCCACCGATAGTCCAAGCGTTACGGTTGCCATGAGGGCTTGTGCTGCTGCGGTAGATATACCGAGCGATTCTGCAAGTCCAATATTTACCGCTGTCCACAGTTTCTTTGCCTTTGTGAGGGCTATGGTGCTGAAAGCAGAATCTTTGTTAAGCGCATTAAACGTTTGTTGCATACCCATGGTTATTGCCATTACGGCTTGCAAGCGTGTTTGTACGCGTGCCAACTCCTCATTCTCGCCCACGAAAAGCGACATTACGCCTGTTCCTGCCGTGATAGCTCCACTCAAGCCGTTGAGTCCCGATGCCATTGCTTCCCAATTGGCATCGTCAGAGGCAAGAGCTTTGGTTTGCGCCCGAACATCGCCCAAGGTGTCGCAGAGTTCGGCTGCACGCTTTGCCATGGCTTGATATTGTGCAGAACCCTCCTCGCCAGCAAGGCGCATACGTGCCATTTCCTGTATAAGTGAGCGATATTCCTTTGTAAGTTTACCAACCGATGTTGTTGCTTTTTTGTGTTCGGCTTCGAGGGCAGCGAGTGCGCCTTTCTCTTCTTCCAATACGACCTTGCAGGCACGTATATCCAGCATTATTTCGTTTTGTGCCTTACCCGGTGCCACCTTCTCGTACTGCTTTTGCAGGCTTTTTAAGTCGTTTTCTACACGACTAACCACGGCTTTCTGTGCTGTTATTTGTTCAGCCACAGAGGCAGCTGCCCTTTCAGCAGCCGTTGAGAGGTTGGCAGTTTCCTTAGCAGCTTCCTTTGTCTTATCGATAAGGTTGCCACCGAATAAGTACTCAATTTCGATACCGTTATTCATCGTTCAGTCTGCTTTGGAAGAAGCCCAACACTGTTTTAGGCTGTTCCGCTGTTTTGTTCTCTTTTGTATTATTGTCTTTTGATAGGTTGGCTGCTTGGTCAGCATCTATGTAGCGTGGTGCGTCGGCAAGCATCATCAGCAGTGTTTGATAGTTCACGCCCCACATGATATAGTCTACCGTCCACCCTGTTGCTTCGGCAATTTGCCACACGAATCCAAAGGGGCTATGGGAGCTTTCAAAGTAGCCCTTTAACTCCCCTTCCTTTTTTGGCTCAATCTTGGTCGGAGCGGGTTGCTCCATTCTAAGGATTTGATAATATTCGTAAAATGCTGCGTGCCGATTAGCGGAATGAAATGCAGGTTGGCTAACAATAAGAAAGTGTCGTCCACCAGCCAAAGCAACAACCAAGCCAACAGTGGGGCAAAGATGCCTGACAGCTTACCGCGGCAGATGGTAAGTGCCACCATTTGGGCTACTGTCTTGCCGTACTGTGCTATGAATTCCAGCTGCTCATCTTTGGTGAAATTTTGCATCTGCTCATAGGTAACACCCATGCTAAGGAATTTCCGAGCTATGCGTATTTGATTACCAAAGCAAGGGCGGCGCATTGTAAGGCGCAAGCTGATGGGTTTCTTCCTAAAAGGAATTTTCCACTGAAAAAGTGGAATGGAAACGCCGATGTCCAACAGGGCTTCCGACGCTTCCACCTCTACTTTGCTCGTTTTCATCAGCCTTGCTGTGTGAGGTTCACATCTACCTTCTTGCTTGGGTCAGCCTTTAGCTGGAAGGTTATCTTGCCCGTGCGCTGCGCACCCGTGTTGTTAGCTGCGGTGATGAGCACGCGTCCACCCTTTGCCTCGGTTGTGAAGCCTGCAGGTGCAGCACTCATAGAGAATGCGCCACTGGCAGAAACGTCCACCACCTTTGTCTCACCCGCCTTCTTGAAGGTAAGCTCCGTTGGCTTCGCCTCAATGAAAGGCTTTGTATCAATGATTTTGAATGGCGCACTGTCGTCGCCCGATGTCAGCACCTCAAGCTCGCATTCAATGTGTAATGGGTCGTCGCCGCCGAGCTTTCCACGCACCATTCCTTCCAATGATGCCTTGGCAATTTCAACAGTCTGCCCAGTACCGGAAATAATCTTCACAGCACCTTCCAACACTACGCTTTCTGACGGGGCTTCCCACCCGTCTCCCGTTACCATGCCGCCCATCACTGCCACGCAGTTTTCAGGCAGCAACTCAATAAGGTTGAATTTCAATACGTTTGATGCCGCCTTCTTGCGTATCTTCTTCACTGGGCTGTTGCGCACCTGCGCTGCGTACAATTTTATGTACTCTGCGGCGTCGCCACCCCAATCGATTCCGTCTTCAGCGATGTTACCTATCTTCTTGCCATTAAAGAAGATGGCGTCAAGTAGCATGATATAGCCGTCGTTTGTTTCTTTCATTTTATCAATTTTTTATTGTACCAACTAAATAATTTAATACCTGCGAGCACCATTGCGCTCAACAATACCAATGTGCCGATAAGTTGCAGCAGCTTTTGGTAAATTGGAGGTGGTTTGACAATTTTAGTTTTCGAGACCTTTCCGACGCTTCGCACCGCCTTGTTTTCCTGCGCAGTACTGGTATGCTTCGCCATTAATGTCATTTGCCTTACCTCCCTTTCGATGGGCAGGGTTGAGCCCCTGATATATACGTTACCATCTTTATGGTAGGCTTCTATTGTCAAGCGTCCGCTTTGCCGTCGGAAGACGGCACTATCGGGCAGGTTCAGCAAGCTCTGCATCGGCAGCATCAGCATCGCCGTGTCCGCCGCTATCTTCTGCATCTCCGTCGTGGTCAGCATCTGTAGCGAGCTGCTTTGTTGGAAGCTGCTTTCTTGACGGAGGGAGTCGCTTTGACTTGCCTCTTGCAATACTGTCTGCTTCGACCTGCAGCTCATGGCTGATAGGGCAAGTACCGCGGTGAGGGCAATACTGAATAGCTTCAATAGCCCGCGAAAGGCGGTCGAGCGACCGCTTGATGCGTGCGCTTTCGGTGCGTGCCTTGTCAAGCTCTTCTTGCAATGAATTGATTGTCTTTTCATTCTTTTTTTGATTTTCTACTAAAAGTTGTGAGATATCCTCGTACATCGTCTTGTAGGTGTCGTGAACGGCTTTTGCAGCCTTTGCCGACACCGCCTTACGATTTACAAGCCACGCAATGGCTGCACCAATACCACCCGATGGTATTGCCCATTGAAGTATCTGTAAAAGTGTTTCCATTACGTTTATATATTTAGAGTTGTCTAATACCTATTGCCTTGAGCCAAGACTGAACGTTGAACGATGGGCAAGCCTTGGGGGCTATTTCGTTGTGCCCGATGATACGCACCTGTGGAAAGCGGGCGTGGAAGTCGCGCACATAAGCTGCCAAGGCGTTGCGCTGTGCCTCTGTGCGGGTGTCCTTTGCCTTACCGTCGGCAGCCACACCGCCTATGTAGACAATGTGGCGAGCCACGGCGTTGTAGCCTCGTGCGCCATTGGTTATCTCGAAGGCGTCCACCGTCATGTCCTCGTTGTTGCCCACCATGCGTTCCACCCGTCCGTCCAAATGAAAGATGTCCGTGTAGCCCACCTGTCGCCAGCCTCTGCCCCCTTTGTCGATAGGGTCGGTGTGCCAATGACGAATGTCTGCCGAAGACACCTCACGACCCTCAGGGGTGGCGGTGCAGTGAATGATAAGGTATTTTAAAGTATTGTGTTGTTTCATTTGTGTTTTTTGTAGTGTTTAAAATTAGTTGAAGCCGACTAACTATCGCAGTCGGTCGGCTTCTGTCAGCTTGTAAAAAAAATAAAGAAAAAGAGAATATAAACAGTGATTTCTTGGTGTGTTTTTTATGGGTGTGCAGGGTCGCCTCCACTGCCTGGTTGTGATGGTGTAGTCTTGCCCTTTTTCGCTCTAACATCAACAAGGCTTTGTGCCTCTTTTACCTTTGCGCCCATGAGCAATGCTTTGGTTCTGACACCGTTGGGAGAGATGCGCATTTCGGGTTGGAAGAGTACTTTCATACCAATGATGTTTTTGCTTGGGTTGAAGTCTTTTTCTTCCTTTTCGCCCTTTGATTTGATTCCGATTTTGAATGCTCCAAATCCATCGAGGTGTACACGATGAGAGTTTTGCAATTCGGTTTGCATCACTTCTACGAGTTCGGCAAGCACTGCCAAAACGTCGCTTTTCTTACAGGTACAGTTTCGCTGTATTACTTCGGCAAGGTCAGTAGTGTGTACTGTTCCCGAGCTTACGGCTCTTGCGTAGGTGTAATCTTTTGTTTTTGCGTTTTTGTTTTTGAGTTTGTACTTCTTGTAAAATACTGCCATTTTGTTTGTCCTTTCTGTTTTTAGTGAGTTAATAATTAATTTGTTTTCTAATCATGATTATTTTTTTTGTATTGTTTACCTTATATTAAGCGTTGAGCGTTTAGAGTTTAGAGTTTAGAGTTTAGAGTGGAGTTGGTTTTCTCAACTCTCAACTCTCAACTCTCAAAACTATTTTAGTTAAGCGTTTCGTTTGCAAAGATATATATAAAATCGGTGTAACGTATAGGGTTGGTAGATGTTTTGTAATCCTAAAAGCCTTTCCCCCTACGAAAGCCCTTTTTTTTTATTTTTTCATGCACCATCGCCAATGTGCAGGCAGCGAATAATGTATATATTTACATTTATTGCATACGTGTCGGCGTGTGCCTGTGGGGAAACGTTCAAACTCGGTTATGGGTTTTGTTTGGTGGCATTTTTGACACTCTCTAAATACTGTGTTAAGTTGTTCTGTGTTAGCTTGTTGCGTGTTGTTAATAGATGTTTTCATAATGATATTATTTGGTGTGTTTTGTAAAAGCTATTGTTTGAGGTTGTCAAACCTATTGTTTGACGATGCAAAACCTATTGTTTGGCACGCTAAAACAATAGGTTTTAGAAATCGAAACAATAAGTATCGAAAAATGATGCTCTTTTAGAGGCTCATTCATTGAAAGTTTATGCGAAATAAAAATGTATTGCGCATATTTATAAGTGCAGCTATATCTTATACAAAGATATTGTAGGGGCGTGGTTCACCACGTTCCTAACAATCTGCGTATGGTTTATTTATTAGGAACGTGGTGAACCACGCCCCTACGCATTGCTAAACGTGTACTCCCTCCCCCAACGGGACAGGGTCGGGGTGGTGCTTTGTAGGGGCGTGGTATGAGCTATACGTTAGTGATAAAAGGAAGGGGTTACTTATCTATCATAAGTAAAAAGCGGAAAGGTGCAGTCCTTACGTCCGCCGTCCTAATTCTTGGTTTCGCCACTCGTGGCAAATCCGCGTCATACGGTTGGATAGTGGTGTCTGCACCTTTTCTTCAGATTGATGTTGGGCTTCGCTGTCAAATATCAGCCTATTGCGGTATTCCTATCATCTGCGAGGATGTTCCGTTTGATTGTTCCCGAAGCCAACACTGCACTTGCAAAGATACACCATTATTTCGACAAAACAATGATAATCAATTAAAAATCTCACAATTATGAACATAAAAGAACTTGAAGACTACCTTCGAACGATGCCCGACGAACTTATGGAGGATGTTGCCGACATCGTAGCCGAGACTGCAACGGAGTATTACAAGCAGACTTTCCATAAAAAGGCTTTCGACGGCAATCCGTGGACACCTGCAAAGACGGCAAAGCGACGTGGCTCGCTACTCATCGATTCGGGGGCTATGCTCAATAGTATTCGTCCGATAGTGATAACCAAAGACCGTGTTGTTATTGCAGCAGGCAACCAAAAGGTTACATACGCCAAAGCTCATAACGAGGGTTACAACGGCAAGGTGCAAGTGCCTGCCCACAACCGCCGAACGAAAAAGGGCATCACTCCTGTTAAGGCACATAGCCGAACGGCTCATTTTCCACAACGGCAGTTTATGGGCGACAGCGAAGAACTCAACCGAGAAATAAAACAGAGAATAGAAAACTATATTAAAAACTTGTAAAGCAAAAAGTTATGAACAAAGATTTTTTTATTGCCATTACCGACCATATCAAAACGAGTGTACCACAAATAAAGTGGGTAGATGCTGACGAAGCGCAGCTTAACGTTTCAGTACGTCCGCCATTGGCTTTCCCTGCCTGTTTGGTAGATATAAGCTATCCGCATTGCGAAACAATATCGGGGGGCAAGCAGCACATCAGCGCAAGGGTGGAACTGCGTGTGGTGTTCAACATTCAGGGGAGTACCAATGCTGCTGCACCTGCTATGGTTCGTGAACGCTCATTGGCTCGTTTCGACACATTGGAAGCCCTGCACAAGGCCTTGCAATGGTGGAATGCCGACGGACTCTTCAACCCGCTAAGACGAATCAGCTCCACGCCGGAGCGCAGAGCCGATGACTTGAAGGTGTATAAGGTGGTTTATGAAACGGAGTTCTTCGATTAACTCCACGAGAAGCCTGGATATGCACGCAACAATCGTCGGGCGGTGGGGTGTTGAGTGTGGAGTTCTTTTAAATAAGAATCGTAATTAATGAGGACGTTCTGAACAGTGCGCTCGCCTACAAAAAACTCGTAGTCGGTAAGTATTTTCATAACGTCATCGAACCGCCTGCGCTTGATTTCCGTCCAATAGTAATAACGTGCAATAATGGTGCGGTTACGCTTATCCAAACGGTCTTTCGCGCTGACAATGGTTGCGTCGCCTTTGGGTTGCGTAAAAGCACGCCGGCGTATTTTTGTTACTCGCTCGGCTACTTCTCCAAAATCAAAATTAAGCATTAACTGACTCATACTATACAAAATAACTTTAAGACAACACAAAGTTACAAAAAAAGCTGCTAACCATCAAACGATTAGCAGCCTTTTTGATGTTTTTTCTATCTATTTATTGTAGGTTCAGCCAAGTACCTTATATTTGCGTGGATAGTGTGCGTTATGCTTTGTGATATTCAAAGAGGTCAATGATTTGTGTTTCTTTCACTGCTTGCACCTCGTAGTCTATCATCGTGTGGGCGAAGTAATCTTTAATATATCTCTCCGCTTGTGCCGTTGATGGTGCTTGTACCAAATAAATATTGCTATTTTTTCGCTCTTTTCCGTTGCGCTCATCAATGGTAATGAATGCTACCTTTATTTTGTAGTACTTGTTATCTTTATCATTATCCGATAGTAACACTTCGGTGTATGGAGCAATTGTTATTGCTTTTACTTCCGCTTCTATATACGCTTCCATTGTTTTTATAATGGTTGCTTCTGCGTCTGTAAAACTTATTGCTTCTACAACGAATAATTCTGTTACTCTCTTTTGTGTACCGTCCTCGTTAGTTTTATCGTAGCGGTACTTGGTTTCAAACCAAATGCTTGTTTTACTTCTCATTGTTTTGTCGTTTTTATATTACCTCAAATCCGCAACTTAACTTTTCAACGTCCTTCTTGCGTGTACACATCCTCTCATTACTGAATTTGCAGATAATTAGAACTGAAATCCCCCACTTC
>QWCB01006838.1_pt1 | contig 12338 bp, 7 predicted proteins | sample 1972511 | NCBI WGS metagenome assembly QWCB01 (sample SAMN09866719, study PRJNA288562) | Human gut metagenome isolate term5_stool, whole genome shotgun sequencing... | isolation source: gut | host: Homo sapiens | place: USA: California
CGCGCACCCAGGCGCCGAGGCGGTACTCGCCGTCCTCATCCTTCTCCGGCTCTGCGCTCAGTTCGATCGTGCGGCTGCCGCGCTTGACGGTCAGCGCCGCGGCGTCCTCGCCGTTTTCTGCCAGAAGCTGACGGAATTCCTCAATGGTGTCCAGACTCTGCCCGCCGATGGCCGTGATGACGTCGCCCTCCTTGAGTCCGCAGTCCTTCGCCGGACTTTCCCCATCGGAAAAGCCGACGACGAGCACGCCATCGGAAAAGAGCTTGACGCCGACGGTCTGTCCAACGGGGATCAGCTCGCTGACCGTCCGGTCCGCCGCCTGCGCAGACGGCATTGCGATCGCGGCGGCGGCAAAAAATCCCAGCAGGATCGCCGCCGCTCGCTTTTTTGTGCGATGCGTTCCATCCATTCTCTCACCCCTTTAAAAAATACGGGCGGACGGCGCGCCCTGTGCGCGCAGCGCGCAGCCGTCCGCCCAACGCCGGAAATTTTTTCTTTCTCATTTCTTTTTCTCTGTCCGGCGCATTTACTTTCTGCGCTTCGGGCAAAATTAAAAGGTGCAAAATTTTGATGCGCTGGCATCGCTTTTTGAAATGGCGCTGTAAATGCGGGCAAAAAAATTCCGCAGACCAAAGTCTGCGGAATTTTGGGAATTGTTTTCATTTAACGCTCGCGGTTGAAAATTTTGAAGATGTCGTCGAACGGATCGGGCTCATCTTCGTGCTTAGCCTCTTCCTCGGCCTTTTCCTTGTCGAAGTCGAGCGGCGCAAGACCGGCAGCAGCGCTCTCGCCGCTCTGCTCGGCAGGCTTCTTATCCTTGTTGAAGTCCAGCGCGCCGGGCGCCTTGTCAAAGCCCGTGGCGATGACGGTGACGCGGATCTCGTCGTCGAGCGTCTCGTCGAACGTCGCGCCGAAGATCGTGAGCGCGTCGGGATGCACAGCCTCCTGCACGAGGGACGCTGCCTGCTCGACCTCGTCGAGGCCGATGTCCATCGAGCCCGTGACGTTGATGAGCACTCCGTGCGCACCGTTGATGGAGGTCTCCAGCAGCGGGGACGAAATGGCCATGCGCGCGGCCTCCTCGGCCTTGTTCTTGCCGGCGGCGCGGCCGACGCCCATGTGGGCAAGGCCTGCATCCTTCATAATGGCGGTCACGTCGGCAAAATCGAGGTTGATGAAGCCCGTGTCGCGGATCAGGTCGGAGATGCTCTGCACCGCCTGACGCAGCACGTCGTCCGCGATCTCGAACGCGTTGGCAAAGGTGATCTTCTGGTCGGTCGCGTGCTTGAGGCGCTCGTTCGGGATGATGACGAGCGAGTCGACCTTGGTCTTGAGCTCTTCGATGCCCGCTTCCGCCTGCGTCATGCGGCGGCGGCCTTCAAAGCCGAAGGGCTTCGTCACGACGCCGACGGTCAGGATGCCCGCCTCGCGCGCGATCTCGGCAACAATGGGCGCCCCGCCCGTACCGGTGCCGCCGCCCATGCCGGCGGTGATGAAGACCATATCGGTGTCCTCGAGCGCCTTGGCGATCTGGTTGCGGCTCTCCTCGGCGCTCTTGCGGCCGACCTCAGGGTCGGAGCCCGCGCCCTGACCGTGCGTCAGCTTTTCGCCGATCTGGATTTTATAAGTGGCGGCAGACACGTTGAGCGCCTGCTTATCTGTATTCACTGCGACAAAGTCGACGCCGCGCGCACCGGTGCGCACCATGCGGTTGACCACATTGTTGCCGCCGCCACCAACGCCGATGACCTTGATCTTAACTACGTTTTCAGGACCGGTCTCCAATCCGAATGCCATGTCGGTTCCTCCTGCAATCTGTTGTATGGGCAAGGCACTTGCCGCTGCAAGCGCCACAATATCAGGTATTTGCTATCTTAATTATTGTATTACGGTTTTCCCGCGGGGTCAATAGCAATCGGCCATTTCGGGGAAACTTTTTTACGTCAACTTCCGCCTTTATTCCGGGATGAAGTCAGCCCTGCCGTCGTTCATCAGGTTGATCGTGCCGGTCTGATTGGCTTCAAGCTGCTCCACCACCGTGCGCACATTCCCGAGCTTGTAGGCAATGTCCGCATCCCAGGGCATTTTGACCGTAAAGCGGTCCAAATAGGTAAAGGTGATGGCCGTGCCGTCGCTCAGGTCGATCTCGCCGATCATGGAGAGAAGCTGCTTATCCTCCGCCGTGCGCAGCAGCGTGAGCAGGCGCTCGAATTTATACGAATCCTCGTCCGCAAACGCCGCCATCGCGCCGACCGCGGGCTCGACGAGCGTGCAGCCGGTCACGCGCGCGCAGCCCTCGGGGATCTGCGCCGCGCGCTCCAGAATTTTGCCTTCGTCGCTCATAAGCCATGTGTCGTTTTCGCCCGTCAGCGCAGCGGAGGCCGTGCACTCCGTCACGGTCAGAATGAGCGCGTCGGGGTATTTGCGGTTGATGACAACGGTCTCCACATACGGAAGCGTGTCGAAAATGGATTGTTTGACCTTATATTTGTTCAGCAGCACAAGGTTCTGCTCCTTCTGCACGCCCGCAGCCTCGATGATCTGCTCCTCGGTATAGCGCTCGTTGCCCTCCACCACGATCATATCGATGCGGAAGAACATCGTCAGCGCGCCGAGAAATGCGGCGATCACGACCGCGAGGCACAAAAGTCTCAGCGGGAAAGAGGCTCTTCCCCGCCTGCGCCGTCTGTTTCTTCGCTTTGACGCCATAGTTTTCCTGCCTTTTTTCTCCGTTTGCTTATGTACCCGTCTCCCGCCGCACATGCGCGCCCAGCACGCCAAGGTCGCGCTCGATGCTCTCATAGCCGCGGTCGATGTGCTCGATGCGCGAAATGCGTGTGAGTCCGTCGGCCTGCAATCCCGCAATCACAAGCGCCGCGCCCGCGCGAAGGTCGGTGCACTTGACGCGCGCACCGTGCAGGTGCTCTCGTCCTGTGACGACTGCCACGCGTCCCGCGACGCGCACCTCCGCGCCCATGCGCGCCAGCTCGTCGACATGGCGGTAACGGTTTTCAAAAATATTCTCTACAAAAACGGTGCTGCCCGCGCTTTTCAAAAGCGCCGCCATCAGCACCGGCTGCGCGTCCGTCGGAAAGCCCGGATAGGGTGCCGTGCGCACAGGGCGGATGGATCTGAGACTGCCATCACTTTGGAGGAAAACATCGTCCTCCCCGCTTTTGACCGTGCAGCCCGCCTCGCTCAGCGCGCCGGACACAGTCGAAAGCGGCCGCGGGTCGACGCCGCGAAGGCGCACCTCTCCCCCACAGCAGGCCGCGGCGCAGAGATACGTCGCGCCCACGATGCGGTCGGCGATGATGCGGTATTTCCCGCCGTGCAGCGCGCGCTTTCCCTCGACTGTGATGATTGAACCGCCCGCGCCGCGGACGTTGCCGCCCATCGCGTTGATAAAGTTCTGTAAATCGACGATCTCCGGCTCGCGCGCGGCGTTGTAGATCGTCGTCACGCCGTCTGCGCCGCAGGCACAGAGGAGCGCGTTTTCCGTCGCGCCCACGCTCGGCATGGGTAAGTACACATCGCTCCCGAGAAGCGTTCCGCCGCGGCACTTGAGCTCGCCGCCCGTCTCCCTGATCTCTGCCCCCAGGGCGCTCAGGGCGCTTAAGTGCAGGTCAATGGGACGCGGCCCCAGCTCGCAGCCGCCGGGATAACAGATCGTCGCTTCCTTGCAGCGCGCCAGAATCGCGCCGAGAAAGATGACCGACGAGCGCATCTCTCGCATCAGTGCGTCGGGCACGACCGCGCGGTCCATGCGCGCTGTGTCGACCACGAGCGCACTGTCCTCCCAGTGCGTGCAGCAGCCCAAGTGCCGCAAAATGGCAACGGACGCATCCACGTCCCGCAGCTTCGGGCAATTTTCGATCACGCAGGTGTCCGCGCACAAAAGCGTCGCCGCCAAAATCGGCAGCACACTGTTTTTTGAGCCTTGTATCGTGAGTTCTCCGTACAGGCGCTCCCCGCCCTCTACCAACAGCTCACACATCATGTTCCCTCCCGCAAGCACATTACTTTTCCATCGTATGGCTTTTGCGGAAAATGGGTGACTGCCGGTTTTCGCAGGGCAATAGTTAGGCATTTTCAGTATATCCATTTTGCCGCGGCGCGTCAACTTCTTTTTGCCTTGCTTTCCCGCCCGCTTTGTGGCAAAATGAGACTATTGTATTTCTCCCCGAAAGGAGTCTTTTTTCATGAAAAAAGCGCTCAAAGTCGCGCTCTATATTCTGTTGGCGCTCGTTCTGATCGTGCTGGCTTACGTCATCTATGTCTTCGCCGCCTACTACCGTGTGGAGGATATGCAGAAGCTTGGCGTTGCGCACTGCGACGCCGCATCTGCCGCACCGATGGAGGGCGCGCCGCAGACCGGCGTCACCTATCGCGTTTCGTCGGCCAACGTGGGCTTCGGCGCGTACAGCGCCGATTACAGCTTCTTCATGGACGGCGGCAAGGAGAGCCGCGCCCGCAGCAGGCAGGCCGTTGATGAGAATATGCGCGGCGAGGTCTCGCTCGTCAAGGACCTTTCGCCCGACTTTGCGCTCTTTCAGGAGGTCGATATCTACGGCACGCGCAGCTGGCACATCGCAGAGGACGCTTATCTCGACGATGTGATGGAAAACAGCGAATTTAACAAGGTATTCGCGCAGAATTACGACAGTCCCTACCTCTTCTATCCTCTTATTAACCCCCACGGCGCGAACCAGTCCGGTATCCTGACGCTCTCACGTCACCCGATCTCTTCCGCCGTGCGCCGTTCGCTGCCGATCGAGACAAGCGTTATGAAGCTTGTCGACCTCGATCGCTGCTACTCCGTCAGCCGCATCCCGATGGAAAACGGCAGGGAACTGGTGCTCTATAACCTGCATCTTTCGGCCTACACGTCCGACGGCACGATCGCGACCGAGCAGCTTGAAATGCTCTGCGCCGACATGCTGGCGGAATACGAAAACGGCAACTACTGCGTCGCGGGCGGCGACTTCAATAAGGACCTGCTCGGCAATTCTGCCGAGATCTTCGGCGTCGCGGGCGGCGAGAACGACACCTGGGCGCAGCCCATCCCCGAGGGGACGATCCCCGACGGGCTCTCCCTCGTCGTGCCGTTTGACGTCGACCATCCCGTCGCCACCTGCCGCACGGCCAACGAACCCTACAACGAGGAGACGACCTTCCGCGTGACGGTCGACGGCTTCCTCGTGTCCGACAACGTCGAAGCCGTCTCCGCCGACGTCGTTGACGCGGGCTACCGCTACTCCGACCACAATCCTATCTATATGGATTTCATTTTGAAGGCGGAATAAATCGCAAAAACACGCAAAAAGGAAGCGAGCCTTGCTCGCTTCCTTTTGTTTTCACTTGAGCAGCGTCATCACTGTGTCGTAGATGCGCTTGGTCGCGTCGGGGATGCCGAGCGCCGCCATGTTTTGAGACATCGTCTCCATCCGCTGCGGATCGTTCAGGATGCCCGCCGCGGCGGCGAAGAGCTTCTTGCCGTCAAGGCCCTCTTCCGGCAGCACGAGCGCCGCGCCGTGGTCGCCGAGCAGCGCCGCGTTCTTCTCCTGATGGTGGTTCGTCACGTTGGGCGACGGCACAAGTATTGCCGGAACGCCGAGCGCCGTCAGCTCGCTGAGCGTGGACGCGCCCGCGCGGCAGATAACGAGGTCGGCGGCGCGCATGACAGTCGCCATGTCGTAGATGTACTCGCGCACGTCGAGCGCGGGATGCTCGGTGATCTCCAACCCGTCATCGTGCATCCACTGCTGCATCGGCTTCCAGCAGATCTCGCCGACGCCGTGAATATGGTAAAAGGGCTCCTTCGCGCTCTCAAGCGCCAGAAACTCCGCCATCGCGCGGTTCATCGCGTTCGACCCGAGGCTGCCCCAGAACGAGACGATGAGCTTGCGCCCGTCGTTCATGCCGAGCTTTTCCTTCGCCTGCTGCTTGCTGATCGTGAAGAAGTCGCCGCGCACGGGCGTACCGGTCACGACCACCTTTTCGGGGTGCTTGTAGTGCGCGCGGCAGTCCTCAAAGCCAACCATGATGCGGTCGCAGTGGGGCTCCAGCTGCCGCGTCGTCAGGCCCGGCACAATGTTTGACTCGTGCACCGCCGTGGGGATGCCCGCCTTTGCGCCGTAGCGCACAAGCGGATAGCTCGCGTAGCCGCCGGTGCCGACGATCAGGTCGGGGTGAAAATCGTGTAAGATCGCGTTCGCCTCACGCTCGGCGTGGGCGAGATTTTTGAGCGAGACAAGGTTGTGCTTGATCTCCGCAGGCCTGAACGAGCGGTGGAACGATGAAATGTTCACCGTACGGAACGGATAGTCCGTGTGCGCGATCAAATCGCGCTCCAGTCCGCGCTCCGCGCCGACGAATAAGATCTGCGTGCCCGCGTCCTTTTCCCGCATATAGCCCGCGAGCGCGAGCGCGGGGTTGACATGCCCCGCCGTGCCGCCGCAGGTAAAGATGACCTTCATAGCCGTTTTCTCCTTCCCGCGTCAGCGCATCTGGCGCGAAACGCTCAGTATGATGCCGACCTCGGCCAGCTGCACGGCAAGCGCCGTGCCGCCGTAGCTGAAAAACGGCAGCGAAATACCCGTGTTCGGGATCAGATTCGTCACGACCGCGATGTTCAGGAATACCTGCAAGGCGATCTGCGTCGTCACACCGACGGCAAGAAGGCTTCCGAAGCGGTCGCGCGCGTGCAGGGCGATCCAGTAGCCGCGGATGACGAGCAGCGCGAACATGACCATGATGATCGTCGCGCCGACAAGGCCGAGCTCCTCGCAGATGATGGCGAAAATAAAGTCGTTGTGCTCTTCGGGCAGGAACAGAAACTTCTGCCGGCTCTTGCCAAGGCCCAGTCCGAACAACCCGCCTGAGCCGGTGGAGAGCAGGCTCTGCCGGATCTGATAGCCCTTATCGCGCATCCACTCTTCGTTGAACGGGTCGAGCCAGATGTCGATTCGGCTCGAGTTGTAGGTGATGATGCCGGTCGCAAAGGCGTAGATCACCAGCAGCACCAGCGCAAAGCCGAGACCGACCCAGTAGTTGCGGATAAGATGCGGCTCCTTCGCCATCAGCGCCGCAATCACGCCGAGGATGGCAACATAGGGCACGATGCCGTAGCGCAGCGTGGCCATTTTGTCTTTCTTCTTCGAAATGCTGTCGGCAAAATAGAGGATGATGCCGACCTTGGTGATCTCAGACGGCTGGAACTGGATGGGTCCGAGACGGATCCAGCGCTGCGCGCCGTGCGTCAGTCGGCCCGTGCCGATGCCCGGGATCAGAACGAGCACCAGCAGGATGATGGAAAAGATCAGCAGCATCTTCGCCACCGCGCGATAGCGCTCGTAATTGATCTTGCCGACAATAAACATCGCCGTGATACCGAGGATCGCAAAAATGCCCTGACGGATAAGGTAGTACGCGGGGTTACCCTCTTCATAGTAGGCCGAGGGGAAACTGGCGGAAAACAGCATGATCAGGCCCACGCCCACGAGCGTAAGCACCAGCAGAAGATACGGAAGATCCAGCGGTCCGCGGCCCGCTTCGCGCGCCGCCGCCTCGATGGCCTTCGCCCGCTCGCGCTGCTCCTGCCGCAGCAAGCGTTCTTCCTTGGTCATGCAGTCTTCCCCCTTTCATACTGATTGCAAACTCGCGCTCTGCGCGAGTTTGCCTCCATTTTGCAACCAAGCGTCGCAGACTTTCGCGCCCGCAGGCGCGAAATATTTTTAATCATTTTTCGCCGCGACCGGTGCGTGGCGAAAAATACTTCTCGCAGAGTGAGTGTCGAGCCGCCAAGGGCGGCGAGGCACAGAGCGCCGCGCATCCCCTCTCATTTTTGAGAAACGGCTTGCCGTTTCTCAAAAATGAAATCTGTTGAGTACTCCGAACAGCGCCGCCAGACAGCACAGCGCACTCACGCTGGTGAACACGGCGACGAGCTTTACTTCGCTCCAGCCGCAGAGCTCAAAGTGGTGGTGCAGCGGCGCCATCTTGAAAAGGCGCTTGCCGTGCGTCGCCTTGAAGTAGATGACCTGCAAAATGTCGGACAGCGTCTCGCAGATGTAGACAAAGCCGACGGGGATCAGCACAAGCGGCATATCGTAGGCAAAGGCCAGCGCCGCCACCGTGCCGCCGAGGAACAGCGAGCCTGTGTCACCCATGAAGACCTTGGCGGGGTGGAAATTATAGATGAGGAAGCCGAGAATTCCCCCGACGAGCGCCGCAGCATAAATGCCGAGCTGCTCATAGCCCTGCCACCAGATGGCGAGCACGGTGAAAAACAGGCCGACCGGCACCGTCACGCTGCCGGCCAAGCCGTCGATGCCGTCCGTGATGTTGACGGCGTTGACCGTGCCGACGATGACAAACGCCGCAAACACCATGTACACCCACCAGCTCATGACGATCTGCGTGTTGAAAAACGGCACGTAGAGGTTCGGCGTCAGCATACCCTCAAAGCGCATCAGGCAGAGGAACGCGACCGCCGCGGCGAGCTGGAGCAGGAACTTCTGGATGGCCGTGAGGCCGAGGTTCTGCTTGTGCTTCACCTTTTCAAAGTCGTCTAAAAAGCCGATGCCGCCGAAGATCAGCGCAAAAAAGAAGATGTAGAGGTGCTCAAAGTCCCCCGCCATCATGCCCTTCCAGCCGCAGATCAGGATAGAGACGAAGATGCCGAGGATGAACATTAAGCCGCCCATCGTCGGCGTGCCGGCCTTTCCGGCGTGCCATGTGGGGCCGTCCTCGCGGATGCTCTGTCCGGCCTTGAGCTTTCTCAGCTCAGGGACCAGAAATTTTCCCGTGATCGCGGAGACCGCGAAGCTCAGTATGCAGGCTATGATGATCTTCATGTTCGTTTTCCTTCGCCGCGTCGGCGGCGTCCTTCCTTTGTACTTGCGCGAACCTCTCGCGCACGACCTCCCTCTCGTCGAGGTGGTATTTTATCGTTCCGATCTCCTGATAGGTCTCGTGCCCCTTGCCGCAGAGGACGACGACGTCGCGCGCTTTCGCCTCGCGCAGAGCAAAGCCGATGGCCTCGCGCCGGTTTTCGATGACGGCGAACGGCGTTCTGCTCTCCAAAATGGCGGGGAGCACATCGCGCAGGATGGTGTAAGGGTCTTCGGTGCGGGGATTGTCGCTCGTGAGAACAACGAAGTCCGAGAGCGCCGCGGCGATGCGGCCCATGCGGGGTCGCTTTGTCTTATCGCGGTCTCCCCCGCAGCCAAAGAGCGCGATGACGCGCCCGTCGGCAAAGCCGCAGACCGTGGAGAGAATATTTTTGAGCCCGTCGGGCGTGTGCGCATAGTCAATGATGACGGTGAACGGTGCATCAAGCGGTACGACCTCGCATCGCCCCTTAACGCCGACACATTCCGTCAGCGCTTTTGCCGCGTCGGAAAGCGGCACGCCGAGCGCCTGCACGGCGCAGAGCGCCGCGAGCGCGTTATAGAGCGAAAAGCCGCCGGGGATGCCGATTTTCGTCTCCTCGTGGTCGAAGTCGGTGCAGGCGGTAAAGCGCACACAGTCGTTTTCGTAGCGGGCACGCCAGCCGACAAGGTCATTCGTCATGCCCTGCCCGAATGTAATCCGCTCGCTCGTAAAGCGGGCGAGCAAGCGCTCCGTCCACGCATCGTCACCGTTGACGCAGGCGATGTCACACTGGTCGAAAAGCCGCGACTTCGCGTCGCAGTAGGCCTCCATCGTGCCGTGGTAGTCAAGATGATCCTGCGTCAGGTTCGTGAAAACACCGACGCGGAATCGGATACCTTCTACCCTGCTCTGCATCAGCGCGTGGGATGAGACCTCCATCACGGCATAGGTGCAGCCCGCATCGACCATCTGGGCGAGCAGGCGCTGCACGGTCAGCGCGTCGGGCGTTGTGCGGTCGGTCGGGATGGTCTTGTCGCTGATCAAATTCTGATTCGTGCCGATCAGGCCGACCTTTGCGCCCTTCGTGCGCTCCAAAAGCTGTTTGATAAGATACGTCGTGGTCGTTTTGCCGTTTGTGCCGGTCACGCCGACCACGGTGAGTTTTCCCGCCGGAGTACCATACCATACCGCCGCGCAAAGCGCAAGCGCTTTGTGCGCATCCGGCACTAAGATATAGGGAATTTCCGTCTCCGGCGGATGCTCGCACACGGCGCAGGCCGCGCCGCGCGCTTTGGCTTCGGCGATAAACTCGCCGCCGTCCTCCTTCTCCCCCGGCAGGGCGAAGAAGAGGAATCCCTCTTCTACCTTGCGGGAATCGAGCGCAAGGCCGCTGACTATCAGGTCAGGCGGCGCATGCACCGTTTTGTCTTCTAATGCGGAAATAAGCTCAGATAACTGCGTTTGAAAAATTCCTTTCGGAATTGGGTCTTGCTGTCTTTAGTCGCGCACCGAGCTGTCGCTGAACTGGACGCGCACGACCGTACCGGCCTCGACCTCCGTGCCCGCGGCGATGCTCTGCGAGATGGCGCGCACCGTGGACGAGCTTGCGTTCGTCGCGCCGGAAACGCCCATGATGAGCCCCGCGTTCACGATCTTCTGGTTCGCGGTCGCGGCGCTGTCGCCCACGACGTTCGGGACGATGCACTTGTCAGTCGACTTCTCCGCGCCGAGGTAGAGGATGATCTCCGCGCTGTTCGGTACGATTGCGCCGCCTGCGGGCGTCTGGTCGGTGACGGTATCGCCGCTGCCGACGGTGCGGAAGCTGAAGCCGTTCGCGCTCAGGCGCTCGGCCGCCGCGTCCTTGCTGAGGCCGACGACGTTCGGCACAGTCTTATCCGCGCCGACGAGCTCTTCAGCGGTGTAGCTCGGTTCAATGCCGAGATACGGCAGGATCTCGCCCATGACGGAACTCGCCACGGGGGCGACCATGTTACCGCCGGAAACGTAGGTACCGGTCCACTTGCTCGGCTCGTCGAGCGTCAGGAGCATCATCACCTGCGGGTCATCCGCGGGGGCGAAGCACACGAACGAGACGATGACGCCGCCGCCGACCTTATCGGCCGTGCCGGTCTTGCCGCCGATGCGGTAGCCCGCGACCTGACCGTTCTTGCCCGTGCCGCTTGTGACCTCATACTCCATGATGTCGCGCACAAGCGCGGACGTCTCCTCGGAGACGACCTGACGGATGGGCGTGGAGTCGTGCTTGGAGACGACGTTGCCGTCCTGGTCGGTGATCTCTTCGACAAGATAGGGCGTATAGAGGTAGCCGCCGTTGACGCAGGCGCACTGCGCCGCCAGCAGCGCGATAGGCGTGACGTTGAAGTTCTGGCCGAAGGCGTAGCACGCCAGCGCCAGCGTCGAATATTTAATTTCGCTGTTGACGAAGCCGCTGGCCTCGCCCGTGGTGTCGACGCCGGTCTTCTCCGTCAGGCCAAAGTCCAGCATGTACTGGTAAAACTTGTCGTTGCCGATGCGAAGGCCGATGTTGATGAACGCGGGGTTGCAGGAGTTGGCGAACGCCTGCGTCAGGTTTTGCTGGCCGTGACCGGGCGCGCGCTTGGAGCAGTTGATGGTCTCGCCCTCGATCTTTACGCTGCCGCTGCAATAGAAGCCCGTGTTCAGGTCGACAACGTTTTCCTCAAGCGCCATCGCGAGCGTCAGTGTTTTGAACGTGGAGCCCGGCTCGTAGGTGTCGTTGATGGCCTTGCTGCGCCACTGCTTGTTGAGAAGGTCTCTCATGTTTTCGAGGACCTGCTCCTCCGTCATGCCGGAGGTCAGAAAGTCGTTGTAGACCGTGCCGGGGGAATTCAAGTCGTAGGTCGGCAGCGACGCCATCGCCAGCACCGCGCCGGTGTTGACATCCATGACGATGCCCTCGGCGCCCTTGCCAGTGCCGAATCGCGCCTCGAGCTCCTGCACACCTTTCTCAAGGTAATACTGGATGGTCGTGTCGAGCGTCGTGTGCAGGTCGCAGCCGTTTTCCGCGTCGAAATACTGGTCGTACTGGTAGAGCACAGAGCGGCCGTCGCGGTCGCGCGCGGTGACGACCATACCGTTCTCACCGGTCAGCTCGTCGTTGTACGTCGCCTCAAGTCCCATCGCACCGCCGAGGTCATTGGTAAAGCCGATGACCTGTGAGGCGAGCGTCCCCTTGGGATAGGTCCTCTTGCTCGTCGGACGAATGAAAACGCCCTTGAGGTCGTTCTCATTGATGAATTCGCGCACCTTGTCGGCGAGCTCATCGTCCGCTTTTTTCTTGAGCTCTTCGTACTGCGAGTTCGTTTTCTCCATCTTTTTGAGAATGTCAGCGGGGTCAAGGTCCAGAATTTCAGCAAGGCCGCCCGCGATCAGGTTTTGATCCTGATCGTTTTCGATGATCTCCTTCGGAGAGATGAAAATAT
>QWCB01004110.1_pt1 | contig 12337 bp, 6 predicted proteins | sample 1972511 | NCBI WGS metagenome assembly QWCB01 (sample SAMN09866719, study PRJNA288562) | Human gut metagenome isolate term5_stool, whole genome shotgun sequencing... | isolation source: gut | host: Homo sapiens | place: USA: California
ATGGTATGGAAGAGAGCAGAGAACTGGAAGAACAGGAGATGGATCAGGAGTACGGCAGTTTTACCAAGTTCCCGGATCTGATCCTCATGGACGGCGGCCGTGGACAGGTGAATATTGCCCTGTCCGTACTGGAAGAACTGGGAATCGACATTCCGGTCTGCGGTATGGTCAAGGATGACAACCACCGTACCAGAGGTCTGTATTATCATAATATCGAGCTTCCGATCGATACTCATTCGGAAGGGTTCAAGCTGATCACCAGAATCCAGGACGAGGCGCATCGTTTTGCCATTGAATACCACAGGTCTCTGCGCAGTAAGACCCAGGTGAGATCCGTACTGGATGATATCCCGGGAGTGGGGCCCACCAGACGAAAAGCCCTGATGCGGCACTTCAAGTCTGGTGGTCCCGGCGGTGGCATGGATTTCGGCGGATTCTTCGGATTCGGACAGGAGGAAGAGAGCGAAGCCGTGACATTGACCAGTGAAGACTGTGATGATCTGGCGACTTTTGTCTCCGGAATCTCTGCAACTACGATCTCTTATTCCACTACAGCATCGGTGGAGGGAGGCGACATGACCTCTGCTTCCTATTACACCATTGCCGGTGTGGAGGACAATTATGCTGCCATCAGTAATCTGGAAATGGCCATAGGGGATTTCCTCACAGAAGAAAACAACGAGAGCAAGGAAAAGGTGTGCGTACTGGGTGCCACCGCGGCAAAGGAAATTTTCGGAAGCGCCTACGATGCTTATGACGGTATAGTCTATATTGATGGGCGCCCCTATATAGTGTCAGGGGTACTATCCGAGATGGGAACTGTGGCATCCGGCATCAGCCCGGATACGGCAATCTATGTACCTTACGAAACCGGCATCAAATACATTACCGGTACGAATATCAGTCCAACCATCACGGTCATTGCGGAGGATGTGAATCAGGTGGATACCGTAATGACGGATGTGGAGAGTGCCTTAAAAGAAAGCTATCCCAACACCACATTTACCATCAGCGATGCCGGAAGCAAGATGGAGGCAGCCTCCGCTTCCAATGAGACTTTGACATTACTGCTGATCTCTATGGCAGTGATCGTATTTATCGTCGGCGGTATCGGTATTATGAACGTGCTGTTTGTATCCATCAAGGAGCGTACCAATGAGATCGGTATTTTGAAAGCGCTGGGCTGTTCCCGGAAGGATATCCTGTTGGAGTTTTTATTGGAGGCAAGCTTTACCAGTCTGGTAGGAGCGGTACTGGGGGTATTGGTGGCGCTTGGAATCACCCCGTTAGTGCAGTTGTTCAACGTGAGAGTGTCCCTGTCGGTACAAGGTGCAGTATTGTCGCTGTTGTTTGGTGTCTTCACCGGAAGTATCTTCGGCTTCTATCCGGCGTATAAGGCATCGAGACTGATTCCCGTAGAAGCTTTAAATCAGGAGTAGTGCGAAAGGTGTAAGGATTATGATGGAAAACGCAATGATCACCATGAAAAATATAAATAAAGGCTATATGCTGGGAGAGGAGCGTCTGCCGATTTTGAAGGACATCAATTTTCAGGTAAATAAGGGAGAATATGTGGCAATCTTAGGCCCTTCCGGTTCCGGTAAGACTACGTTAATGAATATGATCGGCTGTATGGATGTGATGGACAGTGGGGAATATTATCTGGATGGCATGGCAATCCACGAGACCAAAGAGGACGATCTGACCATGGTGCGCAACCAAAAGATCGGGTTCATTTTCCAGAACTATCAGCTGATCCCGACCTATAATGTCATGCAGAATATTATCATGCCCCTGCTGATGCGCGGCATGACCCACGAGGAAGCAGAAGAAAAGTGTAAAAATACGATCAAACTGCTGGGGCTGGATCATCGTATCGGACATAAGCCCAACGAATTGTCCGGCGGACAGAAGCAGAGAGTATCCATTGCCAGAGCACTGGTGGGACAGCCGGCGATCCTTCTGGCGGATGAGCCTACCGGTGCTGAAGCTGTTCCGGGAACTGAACGATATGGGCAACACCATCGTCATGATCACCCACGACCTGGGCGTTGCCCAGTCCGCGAAGCAAATTGTCCGCATCGTGGACGGACAGTTGCAGGAGTAAAAGACGCCCCCTTTTCCAGCTTGCGTGTGTCAGATGCATATAGTAAAATAGTACACAGAAAAAGCAGAACTAAAATAAGCTTTTGATATGGGTGGATTATGAAGAGAAACAGTGACAGGCGTTCGGAAAATACAATCGTATTCAGCTATCTGAGAACTTATTTGATCGTATTGATCATACCGTTGATCATCTGCTCTCTGTACTGCGGGCGGGTGATCAGCATCCTGGAGCGAGACGATACGCTTCAGGCGGTGGAAAAGCTCCGCTATTCGGAGACATCGGTGGACACGCTGCTGGAAGAGGCGGAAGGCGTCGGCAGTATGATCCTTAATAATGTAGCGGTGCAGAATTTTACCGGCAAGGCAGACGCGCTGCAATATCCGAATACCTACAGTATTATAGAGCTGCAGAGGACATTGCCGGATATTTCCTATACAAATGAAAATATCTACGGATATTTTATTTTCTTTGATCAAAGCCAGCTGGTGATCAACAGGAACATTGCGTACACTTATCCGGACTTTTATGAGCTGTATTTTCATGAACAGCAATATGATACCTATGAGGAGTGGCTGCAGAATAAGACCGGGATGAACAGACAATACGGTATTCTCGCAAGCCGTGAATATCTCTTCGGACAGGCAGGCATCACCGAAGAGATGATGACCTACGATGTCCCGCTTCCGTCATATTCCTTTGAAGACAACAGTCTGGTCAGAGTCTGTATCCGCAAGGCTGCGGTGGAAGCATTGATGCCGACACTGGCAGAGGATACGGCACAGATGATCCAAAATGACCAGGGGAAGCTGTTATATTGTGAAGGAATGATTGATGCACAGGAGACGGAGGAACTCCTCGCAGCCTCCGGTCGGGAAAAGGATTATGACGGCGTACATTGCAAATATATTCGTTATCAGGGCGAGCAGTATCTGCTGTTGTCCGCCACTTCGGAACGCACGGGATTGACATATTCCTTCCTGCAGCCGTCCCTTGCCGTCAGAGTCAGAGGACTTCAGACGGTGCTGTATATGGTGCTGCTGATCCTCTTCGCCGGACTGGTGGGAATCATCCTCAGCATCCGGATGTCTTATAAGACAGCGCGACCGATCAACGAACTGTTGAAAGAAGTACTGGTGAATGATAATGAAGTCAATGGAAATACGATGTTTTCCCATCTGCACAATTCGTACCGGAGACTTATGACAGCCAACAGCGAGCTGCAGACCGCGATGGAAGAGCAGAAGCCTTTTCTGCAGGAGGTGTTCAGCTATCAGCTGTTGTACGGCAATATCGGTCTGGACGATGATATCTATAAAAATGCGGATTACGTACAGTTTGCCTATCGGGATAAGGTATTCTGGGTATTGCTGTTCCGCGGCAGAACGGAACAACTGCCGGAGGGACCCTTGCAGGCGCATAATCTGTATACCATCGTACTGACGGAACTGATCCGCAAATTCCTCCCGGACAGACAGGTGATCACAGCCGGTGAAGACAAAGTTATCGTGATCATGGAATTGCCGAAAGAGCAGCGGGCGGAATACCACAGACAATCCGAAGCTCTGGTACAAAAGCTGGGACAGGAGCTGCCGGAAGCGCTGGCAGACGGGATCGGGGTATACGGCGGAACCGTGGCAGAGGATCTGGCGCAGATCAGTATTTCTTATGAAAATGCCATGTTGATGCAGCTCTATCAGGAAAAAGACGGCTCCCGGAATATTATTTGGTATGAAAAGCAGAAGCAGGTGAATACCTATCCGACGGAAGAGAAATGCCGTGCGCTGCTCCATCAGGTACTGAAGGGCGATGTGGAAAATGTCTATCAGACGTTTGCGGATGTGATCGAAGAGTATTTTATTCAGGGAAGCCTGAATCCCTATCTCCAGAATCTGCTGCTGGATGAGCTGCAGATCAATCTGGTACGGATCATGGATATCCTGCGGGTATCCGACAACGAATATCAGGAATTCTGCCAGAGACTGGAGCGCAATCATAATGACGATATGCTGGAGCGGATCCGGATCACGAGGAATCTGTATCTGGAGCTGGGACAGAAGGTATACGAGCGGAAAAACGGCAAGGTCGTGGAGCTGTCCGCAGTGATCGCCTATTTGAACCTCCACTATGCAGATCAGGATCTGTCGCTGACGAGTACGGCGGAAGCCATGCAGGTAAGTGAGGGATATCTGTCCACACTCTTCAAACAGGAAACGGGAGTAAAGTTCTCCTCCTACGTGGAACAGCTTCGAATGGAGCAGGCAAAACAGCTGCTGAGTACAACATCCATGACCATACGGGAGATCACACAGCGGACGGGATACACTTCGGAGAATTCCTTCTGCCGGGCGTTCAAGAGAGTGACCGGTATGAGCACGACGGAATGGAAAACCCAGGAAAAATAAGGGTTTTCGGACATATTGAAAGGATTGCATATTCATTTTAAGTAAATGAATATGCAATTTTTTTGCGCCTTTTTTGGGGAGGAAGTTTTGCATATGCGTCAAAAAGAGATGGATATATACAACACCATATGGGGTGTGTTTTAATCGGGCTATCAGGAGGGCAGACAAAAAGCTGCCAAACAAAAAACAAAAAGAAAAAGAGAAAGGAGAGTTGTGGGAGATGGCAATCGCACAAAAAAAATCAGCCGGAGCCTCCTCTAAAAAAAGCCTGTTGAAATATCTGCAGGGGCACTGGCAATTATATCTGATGATCCTGCCACCGATCATTATGCTGTTGATCTTCGCATATGGACCGATGTACGGTATCCTGATCGCTTTCAAGGATTACAAGGTATCGCAGGGAATCTGGGGGAGCGCATGGGCGAAAAACCACGGGTTCTACAATTTTATCAAGTTTTTCAAAAATTATAACTTCTGGGAGTGTATACGGAATACGTTGACCCTGTCCCTGTATTCCCTGTTAGTATCTACCCCCTGCTCGATCATCCTGGCATTGTGTCTGAACTATGCAAGAAATGTAAAGTACCGGAAAACCGTACAGATGATTACCTATTGTCCCTATTTTATCTCTACTGTCGTGTTTGTAGGTATCATCAAACTGGTGCTGGATACCAGAATCGGTGTGATCGGAAGCTTCTTATATGATACGTTCGGTCTTAACATCATGGGCAGCGCATCCGCATTCCCGTCTCTGTATGTATGGAGTGGTGTCTGGCAGGGAGCCGGATACGGAGCCATCATCTATATGGCGACGCTGGCAGGCGTAGATATGCAGCTCCATGAGGCGGCGATCATCGACGGCGCAACGTTATTGCAGCGGATCCGCTATATTGATCTGCCGGAGGTGATTCCGACAGCAGTCATTATGCTGATCCTGAATATGGGAAGCATTCTGAATGTAGGATCCGAAAAAGTGCTGGCGATGCAGAACCAGAACAACCTGAGCGCATCCGAGGTCATCAATACCTATGCCTACAAGGTGTCACTGGTTTCCTCGTTCCCCGATTTCTCGTATTCTACGGCGATCGGACTCTTCCAGTCACTGGTGGGACTGATCCTCGTACTGGGAGCGAATAAAGTGGCGGATAAGGTATCCGGCAATGGATTTGTATAGGAGGCAGGAAGACGATTATGGAAAAGAAAGGAATTACGCAGGATAAAGTCGTGTACTTTATCAACAATATACTTCTTCTGATCTTCGCAGTCATTGTCCTGTATCCTCTGATCTATGTGGTAAGCTGCTCTTTCAGCTCGGGAGATGCGTTGATGGGGGGAAAGGTGCGTCTGTTACCAGTGGATTTTACTTTTGAAGGATATAAGACGGTATTTGGATATACTTCTATCTGGGTCGGATATAAAAACACGATTATTTACACTTTTATTGGTGTAGTGATCAGTCTGGTGATGACGCTGCTGGCGGCATATCCGCTGTCCAGAGATGATTTCAGAGGGCGGAAGGGATTCACACTGTTGTTTGTGTTTACCATGATGTTCTCCGGAGGCATGATCCCCAGTTATCTGCTGGTCAAGAATTTGCATCTGCTGAATACGATGTGGGCGGTGATCCTGCCCGGTTGTGTCAGCGCCTATAACGTGGTCGTTGCCAGAACCTTTTTCAAGCAGTCGATCCCCAAGGAGCTTCTGGAGGCAGCAGAGTTGGATGGTTGTTCGGACTTCAAGTTTTTTATCAAGATCGTTGTACCGCTGTCAAAAGCGATTATCGCAGTGCTCTGCCTGTGGTGCGCGATGCCGTTATGGAACGGATATTTCAATGCCATGATCTACATTCAGGATGAGAAAAAATACACGTTGCAGCTGGTATTGCGGAGAATTCTGCTGATGTCTCAGGTAGATTTCTCCAATGCAGCATCTCTGGATTTTGATCTGTTGGCAAAAAATCAGTATCTGAGTGAAATGCTGAAATACGGAACCATCGTACTCAGTTCACTGCCGCTGATGATACTGTATCCGTTCATTCAGAAATATTTTGCCAAGGGCGTTATGATCGGATCGGTAAAGGGCTAAAAACAATAAATCAAATATCAATCAAAAATAGTAAACCGAAGGTTTATTATGATAAAATTATTTTAAACAGGAGGTATTTCATGAAAAAAAGATTTTTACAAAAGCTGGTGGCTGTGGCAACCGCAACGACTCTGATGGGAAGTATGCTCACCGGATGTGGCTCACAGGAGACGCAGGGGGAGAATACGAGCACCGGGCAGGAAAGCACGACAGAGGAGGATCCGTTCGCGTTTGATTCTGTCAGTGATGTGACATTCCCTCTGAAAGAGAAGCTGACACTGGATGTGTTCGTATATGCTGCCAATACCGGTGGTGGTACAATGCAGGACAACTATGTGACCGACTGGATCGAGGAGAAGACCAATATTCATCTGAACTTTGTATATGACGTAGATGGAGATGAGGCGAAGACCAAGTTGAATCTGGTTATGACAGATCCGGACAGTATGCCGGATATCTTCCTGGCTACGAGATGGTCCAAGGCAGAGACTGCATTATATGCAGAACAGGGGTTGATTCTGCCGCTGGATGATTATCTGAAGGATGCTACAAGATGGAACGAACTGAATGAGATTAGTCCGATGAGAAAGGGCGACCTTGTATTATCGGATGGACATATTTATACCTACGGTGGAGATGGAGAGAGCTTCCATAATAACTACCAGAACCGTGTATGGATCTATAAGCCCTGGGTGGATCAGCTGAATGACGGCAAGATGCCGGAGACTACCGATGAACTGTATGACTTCCTCGTGGAGGTCAAGACACAGGATCCTAACGGAAACGGCAAAAATGATGAAATCCCCATGAGTGGATATATCGGAGGCTGGTGTTCCGATCCTACTGTATGGCTGATCAATGCGTTTGTACAGTGCAACAATCCTCTGAGCAATACGAACCCTACAGTCGGTGCAGGGCTGACTGTGAAGGATGGTAAGGTCAATTATTCCGTTATGACCGATGAATATAAGCAGGCATTGACTTTTATTAACAAGCTGTATGCGGAAGGGTTGTTGGATACACAGACCTTTACTCAGGATTCCAATCAGTTTGCGGCATCTCTGAATAATGAAGAGCATCTGGTAGCTATCCATGCAAGTGGCAGAAATCAGGCAGATAAGGCAACATTTAACAATGGTGAAGACGGTGACTGGGAGAACTGGGAAGTACTGGAGCCGGTAGCTGGTCCGAACGGTATCCGTCTGGCAGCCAGAGATCTGAACAATTATTTCTCCAGCGCGCTGGGAATCGTATCTGCAAACTGCAAATATCCGGAGATCGCAGTGGCACTGTTTGATTTCCTGGCAAGTGAAGACGGATCTCATACACAGTCTGAAGGACCTCAGGGATATGCATGGGATTATGTAACAGAAGGAACCGGTCTGGGCGGTGGAACCGCAACTTACAAGGTAACAAAGCTCACCGATGATTTTGACTGGACAGCAGCAGGTTTTGCGAAATCTTATGAGCATTACAGTTGGCCTTCAGATGCTTGTATCCGTACTGACAATGCGGAATATCGTGGACAGTTACTGGTAGAGAACCCGAAGATGAATCTGGAGTATATCTTACAGCAGGCAGCAGAGAAGTATCAGAAGTATGCTCCCGCAGATGATACACTCGTACCCAATATTGCCTTTGATACCGAATCCGCACAGAAGATCTCCGAATACTCTCTGACGATCGGCGGATATGTGAATCAGGCTACCGTACAGTTCATCACAGGTGATCTGAACATCGACACAGATTGGGATAACTATATTACGACTTTGAAAAATATGGGCGTAGAGGATTATCTGAAGATCTATCAGGAACAGTATGACAATTATATGGCAAATGCAGCAAAATAAGGAGAGACAGGAGCAATATGACAGGATATTTTAACAATCCGATTCTGCCTGGATTCCATCCGGATCCAAGCATATGCAGAGTGGGAGAAGATTACTATATGGCAACTTCTTCGTTCGCATATTTTCCCGGAATTCCGCTGTTTCACAGCAGAGATCTCGTACACTGGGAACAGATCGGTCATGTGATCCACAGAAGAGAACAACTGGATTTTGATAACTGTCAGATGGCGTTGGGGCTTTGGGCCCCAACGCTACGCTTTCATCAGGGAAGATTTTATCTGATCAATACCTTTGTATCAGAAGGACTCCATGAAAAGCGGATGAATTATATTGTGACAGCAGAGAATCCCGCAGGTCCCTGGAGTGATCCGGTTGTCGTGGAAGGTGCGGATGGCATCGATCCGAGTCTGTATTTCGGGGAAGATGGAAAAATGTGGTATATCGGTAACTTTATCTGCCAGCCGGAACAGTACGACGGACATCATGGGATCTATCTGCAGCAGATCGATCCGGAGACATTTCAGTTCTGCAGCGAGCGATATGTTCTGTGGGACGGAATACAGACACAGGGAAAATGGCTGGAGGCACCGCATATTTATCATCATGGGGACTGGTACTATCTGATGGTGGCAGAGGGAGGCACTTTTACCAACCATTGTGTGATGATGGCGAGAAGCCGCGAAATTACGGGACCTTATGAGATCTGCCAGAGAAATCCGATCGTGACTCACAGACATATGCCGTTGATGAGCGAGATATCGGTGGTGGGTCATGCAGATCTGGTGGAAACCACCCGGGGCGAATGGTGGATGGTATTGCTGGGAGTCCGTCCCTATGAAGGATTCCACTATAATCTGGGTCGTGAGACGTTCCTCGTTCCGGTGACATGGGATACTGAGGACGAATGGCTGAAAATAGACAATGCCAATGGACAGGTGAATTCCAGAGAACGTAAGCCGGAGCTGGAGGAGACTGTATATCCCGTGCGTGAGAGCTTTACCGGATTTGAAGGAGGCAGGCTGGGACTGCAGTGGAACAGTGTGCATCCGCTTCCGGAGGGAGCATATTCCCTGACGCGGAGAAGCAGCTTTTTAAGCCTGCGGTTGCGGAGTGAGAGACTGGAAACCGTGAGCACACCCTCCTTTATCGGCAGACGACAGGAGCATAAGGAATTCCAGGTGCAGACTGCCATGGAATTCGAACCGCAGTCGGAGGATCAGGAGGCAGGACTGGCTCTGTTACAGGATGAAGGCTACAATTATCAGTTTCTGATCGGAAGTGAGAATGGAGCGAAATGCCTGCGCCTGTATCAGGTAGAGCAGGGTGAGAAGATGCTGCTGAAGAGTTGTGTCCTTCCGGAGCAGGGCAGATGGTATATGACCATACGCGGGCAGGCAGAATATTATAATTTCTATATTTCATCCGAAGAAGGCAGTCAGGAACTGTTCTATGAAAAGGCTCCGGCAGCGGTTCTGAGTACCCGATATCGTGACGGATTCACCGGCGTGTATATCGGAATGTATGCTGTGGCAGCTACGGACAGTGACAATTATGCGGAATACGACTGGTTCCAGTATACACCTGCGTAACAGATAAAAAATAATAGAAATATACAGATATAAGGAGACAGAGAGTTGAAACGAAAGGGAAATCTATGTTATAAAGGAATCGGTCGGCTGTCCCCGCAGACAAACTACAGTGAGGACGGAGTGTTACCGGAGGATGGAATGCCTGTCGGAACAGGTCGTATGGGGACACTCGTCTGGCTGACGCCGAATGCATTGCATATGCAGATCAACCGGGTGGATGTCTTTGGAATGGATTCTTCCTCCCATTCCGTGAACGGAACGGATTCGGATTTTTCGGAGGGATGTGCCTTTTTTGATATCGAACTGGGCAGGATGGATCAGCCGGTATTTGATGAAAATACGACACAGGAGCTGTCGGTCGAGAACGGTCGTATGACCATCCATGGCAATGGTGTGGAAATCTGCTGTTATGGAAATATGACGGAAGAGCATGGTGAGGAGGATTTCCTCATCGTGGAAATACAGGACAGAAGACCGCAGAAGGAACGGCTCCGTGCCGATCTCCGGACACTGCGCTTCTTAAGTCAGTACCCGGTCGGATGCAATAACCGTAACTATCGGAATCCGGTGATGTACAAAGAAGGTGTTGTCTCCTACCAGAAACAGAACTACCAGCTGTCAGAATCGCTGCTGCACAAGGAAGCACACCGGATTGGACTGGAGCAGATCTTCACAGAGAAGGCGTTCTATTGTCGGAGTCTGGTGGAGGTGGAGGCGCCGGGCAGCAGGGTGAATACCTGGTATCGCAATCCTACAGAGGTGGTGCTGGAGACAGAGGCGGAGGATGGGAATTACGTATTTGCCATCGCGTCCTACGCAACATTGCAGAAGGATATGGAGTTCCGGAAGATTCCACTGGCAGAGCGCTGCGCGGATATGGCAGCTCTGCGGAGGCAAAACGAAGCGTGGTGGAAGAGCTTTTGGGAGAGAACTCCGCTATATGATTTCACCAGTGAAAATGGCAGAGGACAGCAGATCACAGAGGATATCGACTATTTTTATTATATTATGGCGATCACATCCAGAGGCAGTTATATGCCGCGGTACGGAGGACTGCTGTTCAGCACCGGCGGAGACTTCAAAATGTGGGGTGCACAGTACTGGTGGCACAATTCATCCTGTTATTATGCCGCATTGATCTCGTCGGGCTGCACAGAGCTGGCGGAAGCTTTTGTAAAGCATATGAAGAACTGGCAGCAGGCGTGTGAAAAGGCAGCCGTACAGCAATGGGGCAGCAGGGGACTCTGGATCCCGGAGACCACATGGTTCAACGGACCGGAAGAGATCCCGGAGGAATTGCAGACGGAATTCCAGGAACTGTACACTTGCAAACGGGACTGGAGCGAGCGGACGGAAGCATTCCGAAAATTCGCAGAAGGACGTAACAGCTTCGATTCCCGTTACAGCTATCTCTCCCACAGAGCGGACGGCAGGGAAGAACGCGGTTTCGGACCGTTTGGATATGTCAGTCATATTTTCTCCACGACAGCGAAGATCGCTTACTGGATGTGGCGGCTGGCAGAAATGAAAAATGATGAGAACTGGCTGCGGGAGAATGCTTATCCCTTCCTGAAGGGATGTGCGGAATTGTATGTGAATCTGCCGCTGATCCGGGAGGAAGAGGACGGAAAGCTCCATATCATACATACCAATAATCACGAGGTGATGTGGGATTGCAGGGATGCGGTATCCGAGCTGGCGGCAATGCATGGGATCCTGCCGATCGCCATCAAGGCAGCGGAGAGACTGGAAATCGATCAGGAGGAGGCAGCAGAGTGGAAGGAATTCCTCCGGAAGCTTGCGCCGATGCCGGTATCCACGGAACCCGAGGCACTGACGACGGGAGAGGAGCAGGAAGAATGCTGGGCAAGCGCCCGGTCGCAGGCAAGAAAGGGAAATGCCAGCCATGAACACGTTTCCGATCCGTTGATCCTGTATGATCTGTGTACGCCGGAGACGGAAAATGAGGAGATCTGCAGGCTGGGTCAGAATACACTGGCGATGACAATGAGGCACTTTGGCTATGGCAGGGAAGTGAAGGTAAATACGCTGGATATGTGCGTGGATGCGGTGGCGCGTTGCTGTCAGCCGGAAGCGATGGAAGAATTTGTCGGAGCAATGCATGATCTGAAAGATTATGAGAGAGATTTCACAGATCTGGAGGCGTGCGCACAGACAAAGATCCTGGCAAACCGTATGACGCTCAGAGTATTACCCTCTGAGATGGAAATTAAAGTGGAAGGTGCAGAAGTTCTCGTAAGCAGACCCAACGATCTGAAGAAGATGAAGTCTCTTCACGGCCTG
>QWCB01003335.1_pt1 | contig 12300 bp, 7 predicted proteins | sample 1972511 | NCBI WGS metagenome assembly QWCB01 (sample SAMN09866719, study PRJNA288562) | Human gut metagenome isolate term5_stool, whole genome shotgun sequencing... | isolation source: gut | host: Homo sapiens | place: USA: California
GCCCATCGCCTCCTCCGCCAGCGCATCCAGCGCGGCGCGATTCCGCGCCGCCATCCCCTCCACATCGGTGGGCGCGAGCGTCAGCCCCCCGCGCAGGATCCGCACCGTGGGGTTGCGGTACAGCGAGCCGCCCTCCACCCGCATGACCGGCTCGCCGCGGTAGAAGTAGCGGCGGCCGCACGCCCACAGCAGCGGGGCCTCGCACCGCGGGTAGGAGAACCAGCGGTCGGCGCGCAGCAGGTCAAACTCCTCGAAGAACACCGGCCGCGGGGATACCTTTAAACCTCCCTCCGCCCCAGCTGTCAGCCGCACCCCGTTGGTCTCCAAGTCCCACGCCACCCCCATCGCTACGCCTTTTTACCGTTAGCACTTTCCAATGCGGCCGCCGCGTCGAAGTCCTTCACCTCAGCCTTGCGCACCCAGTCCGCCCCGAACACCGTTTGCGCCACCGCGAGGCACGCGGGGCAGGTGCGCCGCTGCCCCACCTCGCCGCACTCGCAGCGCCCCGCCACGGCGTTCGCCACCCGCCCCGCCGCCACCGCGCGCTGCATCGGGTTGAGCTCGAAGCCCAGCCCGCGCCGCCCCTCCTTCACCGCCGCCACCACCGTGCTGCCGCCCCCCGCGAAGGGGTCCACGATCAGCCCCCCGGGGTCGCTGCACGCCCGCGCCAGGCACCGCAGGAGGTACACCGGCTTCGCCGTCGGCGCGAAGTGCTTCTCGAGCCGCTTGCCCACCGTCAGCACGCTCGTCATGTGCGTCCCGCACACCATGTACTTGCACCGATTAATAAAAGTCGGTAGCTTTCGCTGCATACGGATATCGTAAACGCCAAACCCATTGCTCCTATCGTGGGGCTGCGTGCCAACGATCGCCGCCTTCTCCCTATAGGATAGGTCGCGCCCCTGCGCCGCCACGGCATCCGCCAACCGCGCCAGCACCTCCAGCCGCTTGTCGTCGCGGGCCAGGCGGTGCATCTCCTCTATACGGCTCTCCAGCGTGGATGCGTTGTGGCGCGCGCTCTCCACGGGGTCCACCATCACCCGCCGCGTGCGGAACTCCTCCCGCCCCAGCACCACCGCCAGCTCGTGGCTCCGGTTGAGCGGCAGGAGCGGCGAGCTCCCCTGCGGCTTGCACCACACCACCTCCTCCTTAAACGTAAAACCGTAGCTATTGCACGCCTTGAGCACCCACTCGTAGAGGGTAAGCCCGCGCCCGAAGAGCACCATGCCGCCCGTGGGCTTTAGCGCCCGCCGCGCCGCCGCGAAGAGCCGGTCGGCATCGATCGCGCAGTCCCACTTGTGGTTCTCCAGCAGGTTGTAGGGCGGGTCGGTGACCACCGCGTCCACGCTCCCCGCCGCCAGCCCCTCCAGCCCCGCCAGCCCGTCCCCGAGGCGCACCTCGCCCGCGGCCGCCCCGCCTATGGCGTTCGCTCCGCCATCCGTAATCGCTTCCATCATACCATTAACCATTTACAGTATAAACATAAAGACCTATAGAGACGCTACCCCTTCACCCTCACCCCGTCGGTGTGCACCAGCTCGGCGGCGCGGCGCACCCGCGCCACGTCCTCCTCCACCCGCCCCAGGCGGCGGTCGATGCTCTCCGAGAGCCGCCCCACGTCGCGCACCCCCTCCAGGATGCCGCCGCACACCGCCTGGAGCACCTTCGTACCCTCCATGATCGCGTAGGTATGCCCCTGCACGGCGGTCATGCGGCCGTTGAGCTCGTTGACGCTATCCTGGCTCGCCGTGGCGATGCCCTTCGCCGCCGCGCTCCGCCCCGCGCCCGCCGCCGCGTCCTGCCGAAAGATGTCCGTGTTCGCCTTCAGCGCCTCCACCATCTGGTCGGCCTGCGCCTTCATGTTGTACATGCCATCGCGGAACTCCGCCATCCCCGCCATCAGCCCCGCCTCGTCGAAGCGCCCGTCCTTGAACGCCTTCGCCTGCAGGTTGCCGATTAGCCTCGCCATGGGCTTCTCGAGGAGCTGCTTGATCAGCATCCGCTTCATCATATTCGCCACGATATCGTCCACCTTGCGGCCCCAGGCCTCCGCCGCGTCCTCGCCCGCGCGGAAGGCGTCCACCAGCGAGTCGCCCAGCTGCGAGGCGAGATCCGCCGCGCTCCCCCCCACGATATCCTCCATCGCGCCCCGCATCAGCTCGGCCATTTTCTGCGCCGCCTCCCTATTCTCCTGCCCCCACTTCTCGATCTGCGCGTTGTCGCGCTTCTTGCCCTTGTTCGCCTCGTTCTGCATTTGCTGGTTGCGCGCCATGATTTCTCGGCTCATAGCGTCGAGCTCCCCGCGCACGTTCTTATAGCGATCCATGCCGAAAGCCTGACCCACCTCGTAGGAGAGGTTCGCCATCTTCTTCGCGAGCCGCTCGGTGGCCTCGGCGTAGGCCTGCTCGTACTCCTGCGCCGCGTTGCGCACCCCCGCCTTTTTCCCCGTGAAGAAGGCCATGGTCTTCTCCATTTGCAGCTTCGCGCCGGCCTTCGTGGCCTCCATGATAATGCTGGAGATTTCCTGCCCCTCCTGCCGCCAGAGCCGCGCCGCGTCGCGGTTGTCAAGCTCCCACTGGAGCGCGTCGAGCTCCGCCTGCTTCGCCTTAATCTCCTTGTCGAGCCGCTTGGTGCGGCTAAAGAGCGAGGCAATCTTCATACCGACCTGCACCACCGTGGAGACGATGGAGAGGATCATGGAGCCCTTTTCCACCGCGCTCATAGCCTGGGTCGCCGCGCCCGCGGAGGCGGCCATCGCCGAGCTGCTGGCCTCCACCAGCGATTGGATATTGCCGATAAGCCCGCTGGTCATGCCGGCCACCTCGCCGACGCCGTCGAGGATTTCGCCCACGGTGCCGCCGACAGCCCTGCCCAGCTCCTTGAAGCCGCCGCTCGCCGTTTGGAGCGTCTTCACGAGCCGCCCCCACGCCTCCTCGGCCTGGGCGGGGCCCTGCGCGCGGCTTGCCTCCTCCTCCGAGCGGGCCACCTCCGCCTTCAGCTTGGCAACCTTCGCACGCGCGGCCGCGAGCCCATTGCCCTTGCCGCCATTCTTTTCAAGGGTAGCCAGCGCGGCCTCCGCCTCCGTAAGCGCCCGCTTGAGCTCGTCGAGCGAGTACCGCGAAAGCGTTTCCATCCACGCCCTGTAGGTGGCCTCCCGCTCCGCGAACTGCGAGTCCACCGCCGCGAGAGCCTCCTCGCGGGCCTGCGCCAGCGCCTCCACATTCTCCGCCTCCACGCCGCCGCGCAGGGTCTGCCCATCCGCCTCGTAGAGGGCTTTGCGCTTCTCGGCGTACTCCGCCTCCACCTGCATGCGCCGCTGCTGGTAGGTCAGCACCTCGTCCATCACCTTGGCGAGAGCCTCCCGCTCCGCGCGCGCCAACGCCTCGGCGTTGATGCGGGCGTACTCCGCGAGCTGCTCCAGCTGCTCCTTGGGTAGGTCGGCGGCCGTCACCGCGGCTGCGCCCGCCGGGTCGCCCTCTAGGGTTTTACGCTGGCGGGCGTTTTCCACCATCTCCTCGCGGCGTTTCTCATTCTCCGCCTCGAGGCGGTCGTACTGCAAGCGCGCCGCGGCCATCTCCTTGGCGAAGCCCTCCTCCATGCCGTCCACCTCGGCCTGGCGCACCGCGAACGCCGCACGCCGCGCCGCCTCCGCCTCGCGGGCGGCCAGCTGCGCCAGCATCTCCTCGCGGCTCGCCGCGGAGCTAGCCATAGCCCGCCCCGCCCCACTGCCGCCGCCCACGGCGTAGGCTTCGTTGAGGATGCGGTCGATGCCGCGGATTTTCTCTTTAATCGCCTTCCCCTTCTCGCCCACCGCGCCCTGCTGCTCCAACGCCTCTAGCTCCGCCACCAGCGCCTTGCGCTTCTCGTCCCAGTAGGCTTTGTTCTGTTTGGGCGGGCGCGAGAGCCGTTCTATCTCCAGCTCCGCCTCCGCGATCCGCTTGCGCAGCGCCACGCCCCGCTGCCCCTCCTGGTCAATATCGGAAAGGGTCTCAAGTTCGTCCCGCAGGGCTTTGAGCCGCTGCTGCCACCCCGCGATATCGGTGGGCTTCGCCAGCTCCTCCTGCCCCTCCCCGAACATTGCCTCCGCGTCGGCGTGCGCCTTTTTAAACCGTTCGCTCGCCCCGTTGATACTCTTAATAAGGTTCTCCACCCGATTCTCAATGTAGGTGTCGGCGGCATCCGCGCCGAAGACTCCCCCCTTGGTCTTCTCCACGTTGAGCGCGGCCACCTTCTGCCGTACCTCCTCGCTGAGCTCCGCGAGCTTGGCGCGCCCCTCGATCGCGGGTTTGAGCTGTTCAAGGAGCGCATTACCCTCCCGCGCCCCGAACTTGCCCTCCAGGGTTTTGCGCAGCGCGTCAAGGTCTTTGGAGTAGCTCTTTTCAAACTCCTCCTGCTCCTTGGCGAGGTAGGACTCCTTGGCGCGGGCGCGGGCGGCCTTTAGCACCCCCTGGCTAACCGCCTCGTAGGCGGCGGCGATATCGTCGAGGGCGGTCTTCTCGTCGCCAAGCCCTTTGAGGTATTCGCCGTACTGCGCGAGGATGGCCCCCTTGGCCTCCTCGTAGGCTTTGGTACCCTTGGTGGCCCCCTCCAGCGTGCCGAAGAGCGCGTCCACCTTCGCCTGCTCCGCGGCGGCGGCGGCCTCGCCCTGCGCTAGGGCATCGTTGAGCCGCCGCTGCGCCCTCTCCGACTCGGTTTGGAAGGTGATTAGTTTGTAAATGCCGTAGCCCAGCGCCGCGATGGCGGCGGCGGCAAGCACGTACGCGTTCGACATAACCATCTTGTTGAGCCGCCCGGCAGCATCCGTGGCGAGCTTCTTGGCGCGGGCGAGGGCGGTGTTCGCGGTGGCGGCGGCGTTGGTCGCGGCGGTCTCCACGGCGGCGCTCGCCGCGGAAGCCCTGCGGGCGGCGGCGGCCACGGCGGTCTGCTTCGCCTCCTTGGATCTACTCGCGTTGAGGAGCTCCTGCGCCGCGGTTTGCCGGGCAACGGTGGCGGTTTCCAGCTGCCGGCGGGCGGAGTCGGCGGCGCGGGCGTTGCCGCTCTGCACCGCGAGGGCCAGCTCGGCGCGCGCGGAGGCCTCCCGCCCCTTGGCGGCAATGAACTCCTCCCGCTTGGCGGCGGCGACCCGCGCCGAGGCCTGCACCGCCGTGCGCGCCCGCGCCAGCTCCACCTGGGCGAGCCGTACCTCCTCCGCCGCTAGCCGCTTCACCCCCTCGGCGTAGGCGGCGGTGCCCTGCGTTAGCCCCGCCTTGGAGAGCTTGGCGCGCCCCTCCGCGCCGATAAGCCCGTCGAGGGCTTTAGCCTCTTCCTGGAGCCGCACCGCCGCGCCCGCGCCCTTGTAGGCCTCGGCGGCCATCTTCGCCGCCCGCAGCCCGCCGTAGCCTGCCACCAGCCCCGCGATCACAACGCCCACATCCTTATAGTGCTTCACCAGCACCCCCGCGCCCCGCGCGGCGGCGGCCATGGCATCCTGCGAGGCGGTGCCGATATCGTTGAGCATGTCGGCGTACGCCCCTTGCAGCTGCGCGATGGAGCCCGCGAGCCCCTGGCCCTGCGCCGCCAGCATGCCGTGGTAGCGCCCGCCCGCCGCGGCCGCGCCGAGGAAGGCCTCTTTGAGGTCTGCCGCCGAGATTGCCCCCGCCGCCATTTCGTCCTTTAGCTGCGCGATGCTTTTGCCCGACTTCTCGCTGAGCTGCGTGAGGGGGTTGAACCCCGCGTTGATCATCTGCATGAGGTCCTGCCCCATGAGCTTGCCCGCCGCGGTGGCCTGGCTAAAGGCCAGCGTCAGCGAGTTGAACTGGTCGCGGTTGCCCATGCTGATGTCGCCGATCGCCTTTAGGATGGGCATTACCTCTTCGCCCGCCATGCCGAAGCCCAGCATGGTCTGCGCCCCCTTGGCGAGGTCTTTGAGGTCCATGGGGGTCTCCGCGGCGAAGCGCCGGAGGCTGCCGAAGAGCGCGTCCGCCTTCTGCTGGCTCCCTAGCAGGGTGCGGAAAGAGATTTCAAGCCCCTCGATTTCCTTGCGCACGTTTATCACCTCGCGGGCGAAACCAATCGCCGCCTGCATGGTAAACACGCCGCGCACGGCGCTCCCGATGCGCTTGAACGATGAGTCCACGGTTTCGCCCTCCCGCTCCGCCGTGCCGCCCACCGAGGAGAGGATGCGCCGCGCCTCGTCGGCATCCCGCGCCAGATCGCGCGTGTCGAGCCCCACGCTGAATTGCAGCCGCCCGCCGTCAGTATCCATACCGTATGCCCCCAATTTCTTTTTTTACGGCGCGGGCGTTCGCGCCCAAACGCCGCTGTACCCCCTTACGTAGCAAGCACAAAGGTAGCACTTTCGGCGGGGGTTGCCCAGCGGTTACCGTGTAAACAATGAAAATCGGTGAGGGTATATTGGGGAAATGTACTACCTTTGCGGCAACAGATACTGCCAGCGCGGCGTAGGGAGTTTTGCATGGTCACATCGCGCGCCGCGTCGGGCAGTACGTGGGGGGCTGGCAGTGCGCGCGCAAGTCGTCAGCCCCCCATCTTTCTAAGGCACGCATGGAGCGGGGTGGAGCAGTTGGTAGCTCGTTGGGCTCATTACCCAGAGGTCACAGGTTCGATCCCTGTCCCCGCTACAGCGGCGGGGCGGTGATGCGGCCGCCCATCAATCCCCGCGGGGTAGAATCGCGGAGAATTTTGCATTTACCATTTTTACCCCTACCTTTGCAGCCGGGAGCGGTTCTGCCAATCCCACCGAGGGGCAATAGCGGGAAGTCTCGGTGCAGGGCTTTTAGCGCTCTGTAGCTGACCCGAACCCTCATTAGGGGATCCTTTCGCGAGGGTCTCCTTTTTTACATCCTACCCCTTATAATCCATCTCCCCGTCGCCTCCTGCAAAGCGGTTACCGCGTTGGCGTTTCACCTCTGTTTTATGTGTTTACAGCACGCGGTAATTCGCTTATTCCCAACATTCTCACTACCTTTGCCTCTAGGAAAGCACATGCAGCATCGGCTGCAGAAAGGAGGAATGCCATGGAGAATCCACGCAGAACGTACACCCTAGAGGAGGTTAACGCCTTCCGCGCCGAGGTGCACCGCATTCTTATGGCAAGGGGTGAGAGTAAAGATTCTGCCGACTACATATGCGGCTATAGTAGCGACAAAATGATTGGCGACATAACCGTAGAACCCTTCATCGCGACACCGTCCGATATAATTAGCCGTTGGTCATACGTTATGTGGCAAAGCCCCGAAGAATACGCAGATCTAATGACAATGTAGCCTGCTTTAGTAAGCTATCTCTATAGTTTATTAATTCGTCATAGCTATCAAACTGCCGGACTTGATCTAGGATTATAGCGTCAAGGGTTTTCCACACCCTAACGCTTTCTTTTACTGACTTAGGAAATATCATTGCCACAACGGGGTATTCCTTCTTCCGGGGATCCCCATCGGGAAGCGCCAACCAATCGGCAGGCGCATACTCCCGATTGAACGGTGTTTTTCCTACCGCCCTTGCCCCAAAGCAAGCATATAAATCTTGCAGCCCCCCGCCGTAGCAATCGCACTTGCAGCCCCCATTGTCGATTGCCATCATAACCAGCCGCTCGCTGCGGTGGTCGCCCCGCACGGAAGAGAAGAGCGACACGATATCGCCGTCGGCGGTCACCGCCACGCCCGCCTTGCCGTCCGCCGTGAGGAAGCACTTGCAGTCGCTGTAGTCTTCGTGCACATCCACCATCCACCCGTTGGGGTTGCGCGCCTTCTCGCGCGCAATGGCCCGGCGAAACCTCCGCCCGCTCGCCTCCACCACCCACTGCGCGGTATGCTTTATCGGCGGCGTATGCCCGTCCAGCAGGGCGGCGATGCGTTCATCGCGGTGCGCGTTCATCCACAGCGGGCGGTTGTCGCGCAGGAAGTAGGGCAACTTCCTCGCGCCGTCCGCCTCCTCGATCCGCCCCCCCTGCCGCCGCACCCACCGCACGAACGCCCCCGGCAAAGCGTTTACGGCGTTGGCGCTCTCCGCCCCTTGCCGCGCCATCTCCTCGGGGCGTTTGAGGATCGGCACGGCGTGGCAGCGGCAGTGCGGGTGCCAGCCCGTAAACTTGAACTCCTTGGGGTAGCGCCCCGCCAGCTCGTCGCAGATATCGTGGAAGGTGCCGTTGGGTACGCCCTTGCAGTTGTGATTATTAGACAAACGGATTTCAATGCCCACCACGAAGTCCATCTGCTGCCACCGCTCGAAGTCGGCGGCGCGGTAAGCCATGTTGGTCTCGGTGACGGCGAGCCGCCGCGCGTTCATAAAGCTGCTGCGATAGACCCCGCGGCCGGGGTGGTAGGCGGCGGCGGCCTTGGAGAGTCGGAGCTTGCCGTTGGGGGTGCGCACCCGGCGGTAGAGGCGGTTGGGCTCGTTGAGGTGCTGCTTAATGGTGGTGGCGAGCCGCTCCGCGGGGGTGCCGTTGCCGATGGCCTCGGTGGCGGCAGCCTCCACCTCGCGGGCGAAGCCGTCCACCACGCGCCACACGCGGTCGGAGAGGGAAAGCCCCCGCTCGCGCCGCGCCGTGAAAGCCTCGCGGGCCGCATCGCGGTGGGTGCGCCACGCCCCGCGCTCCGCCCGCACGGGGTACATCCCCTCCGCGCGGGCCGCCAGCGCATCGGCCTCACTCTCCGCCACCGTCCACTCGCGGTACACGCCCTGCCGCACCTCTTCAAGGAGCGAAGCGTGCAAATCCTTTAGGAGCGCGTCCACCGCCCGCCGCAGCGGCATGCTTCGGTCGATGCGGAACGGCTCGCCCCCCGCCTTGCCGCCGCCGTAGAGCTGCACGAGCCGCGCCGCCTCCGCCGCCGCCCGCCGCATGAGCCGCAGGGCGCGCCGCTCGTAGCCCGAAACCCGCCGATTGTGCCGCCGTTCGCCGCGATCCATACCGTTACGCCCGCATTTCTTTACCCGATTGCGCCGCAAAGGTAGCGATTACGGCGCAAGCCCATGGAAGGAGAGCCGCGCAGCGCGCAATGCTTGCAATAAAACACGATTACAGAGTAAACGTGTAATGCGCCAAAACCATTGCCGTTTGTGTGATTACTATAAAAACATTTATAAGCGTTCGCCGCGGGGTCAATCGGCGAGCTCCAACGCGTCGAGGCGGCTATCGGCCTGAATGGCCTCCAGCGTGCGCGCCGCGTCCTCGCTCCATCCGAGCCGCTCGATGGACTCCTGGTGGGAGACCAGCGGCCGCCCGCCGTTGGCTTGCAGGAGATTCTCAATGGTCTCCCGCTCGTTGCCCAGCGCGAAGGGGGTAACCTCGCTGGCCACCGCCAACGCGTCGGCGGCGGCGGCGAACTCGGAGGGGAGCATCGCCTTGAGGAAGCCGCGCACCACGTTAATCTCCCGATCGAAGAACTCTTGCAGCCGCCCCCGTTCATCAAGCACCTTGAGGTGCGCATCGATGAAGAGCTGCTTGCGGCTCTCGCCGCTCATAGGGGCGCTTTTCATGCTCTCGTAGCTCCAGTCGGGGAGCTGTAGCTGGGTGAAGAAGGATTGGCGCAGCTCGGCCATGTGGAACTTTAGGCTATCCACCGCCTGGGGCCATGTGACGTAGCCGGCGGTGCTGCCCTTGGGGAATTGCAGGACGGCGCGGGACTCCTGGTCGGCCGACCGCTCGCGCCCGTAGGGAATCTCCTCGTCGGCGAAGACGGTGAAGAGGGGCTTGCTATTCTTGCGCAGGTAGTTACCGTTGCGCGAGAGGGTCCACTCCATCTCCTCGACGAGGCGGCTGGTATCCTCCCAGGCGGGCTGCGGCCGCCACATGTAGGCGGCGGGGATCTTGCCGAGGGCTATCGGCTCGCGGGCGGTGAGCTGCCACCCCGCCCCCTCGTCGCGGTAGGCGGCGTGGGTTGTTGCGGTGTAGGCATCTAGCACGCGGGCGCGGGTGGTGCCATCCTCGGAAGCCACGGTGCGCCCCACGCTAAGGGCAACCATATCGCCGTAGCTGTCGAAGAGGGGGTAGAGGGAGTCGCCCTGCATGGGGCTGTAGGTGCGGCAGCGGAGACGCAGGGGGCTGTCGAAGCCGTAGCGGGCGTGCCGCTCCGGGACGGCGTACCAGATGGTGGCCACCTCGCAGCCGGCGAAGAGCTGTAGGCAGCGGGCGGTGTTGACGCTATCGATGCGGGCGACGCGAAAGACCGCCTCCATGCGGCGGGCGACCTCGGCGGCGCGGGAATCGGGGGCGCGGTAGACGCGGCGCACGGGGGTACCCACGCAGAGCTCTGTGAGACGCTTGGCGGCGAGCCGCTGGAAGTTGAGCGGCACGCGGGTGACCCGCTCGACGCCGCCGCGGCCATCGGGGCGGTCGGGGTAGGCGGCGGTGTCCATGACGGGGTGGAGGGTGGGGTCGTACTCGCGGCGCAGCCCGCGGGGCCCCTCCCATTGGGGTACACTAATCCCTTTCCGTGTAAGCGCCTGCACCGCCCGCGCCGCGGGGGTGCCCTCCGTGAATAGCTGTTCTACCGCCGCCGCGTCCATAGCTTCTGCCTCCTATCTCGTTAGGTAGCGCGGCGGGGGGGCGGGGCGAAGGAAAAAATATGAGATGAAGAGATACTTTCTTTTGCGATGCAGCCCCGCCGCCGCCGCGCCCTGGTCAAAAGACAGGGACAAAGGTAGCGATTAGGATACAAACGGCAAAGCCACTTTTAAAAACCATTACCGCCGAACCGCATTCGGGCGGGGCTTCGGGCGGGAAAAGCGAACCCCCGCGCCGACCCCAAGGATGGGGGGCGCGGGGGCTGCTTGCGCCTAGCGGCGGGGCTACTGCAGCGTGAAGACCGCCGTGTCGCTCACCAGCTCCCTGCGCGGGTTCGCGCTAAAGGCGTAGGCGTGCTTCACCGTCACGCTCTGCGGCAGCTGGAACGAGGCTTCGCCCGCCGTCTGCTTCGCCTCGGCCGAGGCGGAGAAGCCGCCGTCCTCCGAGACGACCGCCACGTACACGGCATCCTCCGCGCGGTTGGGGTCGGGGGTCCAGGTGACCTTCACCGTTTGGGCGTTCTGGGCGGCCTTTAGCCCCTGCACCATGGGCCCCACGCCGCTCGAGAGGCGGAGCTGGTCGAGCTTGCCGTCCACCTCGAAGAGCCGGCGCACCAATATGTTGTACTCCGTGGTGCGGCTGGCCATGCCGTGCAGCCCGACGCGGGCGGCGGTGAGCAGGCCGCGGGCGCACGCCGTGTGCCGCTTGAACGCGGCGCGCTGCGCGAGCTGCGCGTTGCTCTTGCGGTCGTGGTAGCTGGTCGCCTTGGAGCGCACGTAGTCGATCGCGCGCCACGAGCTGCCCACCACGGTACCCACGGTGCCGCGCACCGGGCCGAGTATCCCCTTGCTGTACTTCGCCATTTGTCTTTCCTCCTATGCGTTAATACTGTTAAAACCATGCCGGGCGGGAACACCCCGCCGCCCGTTCGGGGCCCTACGTAGTGACGGGGGCAAAGGTAGGGGGCGGCCGAGCCCGCGCGCCGAAATGCGGGGGGTGCAGATGTGCAAGCGATTTACGATTTACTAGAATTAACAGTATTCCACAAGTCCGATACGTTGGCGAAGCGTAGCGATTATAATATAAATGCTGCCAACCATTTCCCATCGGGGCGGCGGCGGGGTTTGCCCTCGGCGGGGGTGGAAGGCGGCTGGGGCGCGGCATGGAGGGGTGAAGTTCGGCCCAGCGAGCGAAGGGGGTGCAAAGGGGGTGCGAACGGGGCGGCTTGGGGCGGGGGGTGGTACGCCGTGGGGTATCTGCGCCCCGGCTTGCGCCATGCGGGGGAGCAGTGCGTAAATGGCGACTTTTCCCGCCGAAGGCGGGCGACTCCAGCCGCCGACCCTTTGGGCAGACGACCCAGCGACCGAACCCGCGAGCATTTTGCGGAAATGCGCCTAAAATCAAAAATACGGACGTTTCTCGCCCCGCTTGGAGCGCAGTACTGCCACGAAGCCGAAACGGCGCAAATGGTACGTTAAAACGCCAATTAAGACCATTGAGGCCATGGCTACGCCCTCGGCGAAGTTCGTGGGCGGGCCGGAAAGCCCCCCACCCCAAAGGGGGGGCGTGCGGTGGGCAGGGGGGAACGCGGGGTGCGCCGCCGTGCGCGCGGCATCGGGGGTTACCACGATACGCCATGCTACACGTAACAGCCTAGGTAATACCGTGTTAGTACATAGAGAAACAGAAATATAAACGTAGAAAAATAGACACAAATCTATTTGTAATACATAGCGTAAGACGCTAACCCTGAGGGTTTTTCATGCTAAGAACGAGCTTTTTTTTTTTTTTTTTTT
>QWCB01003337.1_pt1 | contig 12293 bp, 8 predicted proteins | sample 1972511 | NCBI WGS metagenome assembly QWCB01 (sample SAMN09866719, study PRJNA288562) | Human gut metagenome isolate term5_stool, whole genome shotgun sequencing... | isolation source: gut | host: Homo sapiens | place: USA: California
GCACTGCCGGGACTTCCTTCCACATTTCCGGGGGATGAGGACTGCGATACCCTGATCCTACATCTGGCGGATCCGGTCATCGGTCTGGCTGCAGACCTGATCTATACTACATTTGAAGAGGAAGATGTGATCACCCGCAGTGTGATCCTGAAAAATACGGCAGGGCAGCCTATTTATGTGACAAAAGTTATGTCTGCCTGCCTGGATCTGGACTGCACGGATGAAAAGTATGACATTCTTACGCTGCACGGATCCTGGGCGAGAGAGCGCCAGATGGAGAGAAGAAGTCTGATGCACGGCAAACAGAGTGTTGGCTCCGTGCGGGGAGAATCTTCCCATCAGGAGCATCCCTTTATCGCACTGCTTTCTGCGGATGCCACGCAGGATGCCGGTGAAGTCTACGGTATGCACTTTGTATACTCCGGCAATTTCCTGGCACAGGCGGAGCTTTCCCAGTTCGATTCCATCCGCATGACTATGGGCATTCATCCGGAGAACTTTGTCTGGAAACTGGAGCAGGGAGAAAGTTTCGCAGCACCGGAAGTCGTTATGACCTATTCCTCAGAAGGATTGAGCGGGATGACCCATCATTATCACGATATGTACCGTGGCCATCTGATCCGCGGCGAGTACCGTGATAAAAAGAGACCAATCCTGATCAACAACTGGGAAGCTACCTATTTTGATTTTAACACGGAAAAACTACTGAAGATCGCAGAGCAGGCATCAAAGCTCGGCATTGAGATGTTGGTCATGGATGACGGCTGGTTCGGACACCGTAACGATGACAGTACCAGCTTAGGTGACTGGAAGGTCAATGAGCAGAAACTGCCGGGGGGCTTAAAACCTCTGGTGGAGCAGGTCAATGCACTGGGGATGAAATTCGGTATCTGGTTCGAGCCGGAGATGATCTCCCCGGATTCGGATCTGTACAGGGAGCATCCCGACTGGGCCATCGCCATTCCGGGACGGGCAGGCAGCTTATGCAGGAACCAGTATGTGCTGGATCTGTCCCGAAAGGAAGTCAGAGATCATGCCTTTGAAAGCGTGGCGGCAGTGTTGCACAGTGCCAATATTGAATATGTGAAATGGGACATGAACAGGCAGCTGTCGGACCTTGGTAGCGTGGAATTGCCCGCGGACCGTCAGGGAGAGCTCTATCACAGATATGTGCTGGGTGTGTATGAACTGCAGGACAGACTGCTGCAGGAATTCCCGCATCTGCTTCTGGAGAACTGCTCCGGCGGCGGAGCGAGATTTGATCCGGGTATGTTATATTACAGCCCGCAGATCTGGTGCTCCGATGACATGGATGCCATTGAGAGATTGAAAATTCAGGAGGGCACGATGTTATTGTATCCGCTGTCCACCATGGGCGCCCATGTATCGGACTGCCCCAACCATACGGTGGGAAGAGTGACTCCTTTTGAGACCAGAGGTCATGTGGCACTGGCAGGCACCTTCGGCTATGAACTGGACATTACGAAGATCCCGGAGGAGGACAGACAGCAGATTCCAGCACAGACCGCCATGTATCATAAATACAACGACCTGATCCGCAGAGGAGATTATTCCCGGATTGCATCATTTTTGGAAAACGGTAATTATGACTGCTATCAGGTGACATCCAAGGATCAGAAAGAAGCGTTGGTAACCTATGTACAGGTACTTTCCCGACCGAACTTCCACAGCAGGAGAGTACGTCTGAAAGGCCTGGCACCGGAGAAACAGTATCGCATCGAGGAGACCGGGGAAATCTTTGGCGGCGACGTGCTGATGCAGGCAGGACTGCTGGTGACACCTCTGTGGGGAGACTACCGCAGTAAGCTGATCCATCTGACCGAGGTGTAAAATTAAGGCAGTGACATGCCTTGACAAACGATTTTGAGAAATCTAATATGGAAGTATAATTGACGATTTATCGGGAAATGTGTAGAAAACTAGCGATAAGGAGTACAAAATTATGGCAAAAGCAGTAAAATTAGCGGATATCGCAGAGAGAGTTGGAGTCAGCACAGTAACAGTGTCCAAGGCACTGTCCGGACAAAAAGGCGTCAGCGAGGAAGTCCGGGAGAAGATCCGCAGCATTGCGGAGGAACTGGGTTATCAGCAGCCGTCAGCGGCAAGAAAAAGTCAGAACCAGAAGAGCTACAATATCGGTATTCTGATCTCTGAGAGATTCCTTGATAAATATGAATCGTTTTACTGGCAGATGTACCAGGCGGTAGCTACCAGAGCCACGGCAAAGGAATGCTTTACCATGCTGGAGGTCATCGGAATGTCAGAGGAAGAGAACGGCAGAATGCCGAAGCTGGTACAGGAACGCAAGGTGGATGGCATTATCGTTATCGGTAAGATGATGGATACTTACCTGCAGCATCTGAATACAGAAGCCGGGATCCCGGTGATCTATCTGGACTATTATAACGGAAGGGAAGCCAGCGATTCCGTTATTTCCAACAGTTATTACGGAACCTATGAACTGACCTACTATCTGTATCGGATGGGACATCACAAAATTGCTTATGTGGGAACCCTGCTTGCTACCGAGAGTATTACGGACCGGTATTTTGGTTATCAGAAGGCTCTTTTGGAGCTGGGACTGGAGCAGAAAAAGGAATGGGTCGTGGACGATCGGCACATTGAGACAGGTAAGATCGATACGGTGAATATGTTGCAGCTTCCCAAGGATATGCCTACCGCATTCGTATGCAACTGCGATCTGACTGCGAGCTTTCTGATCAAGAAACTGAGAGAGAACGGATATCGTGTGCCGGAGGACATCTCTGTGGTCGGCTTTGATAACTACCTGTATCCGGGGCTCAGTGACATCCATATCACGACGTATGAAGTAGATATGGGAGAGATGGCGAGAAGAGCCATTCATAATATGATCAAGAAGATCACCAGTGATAATTATAAGTCCGGAGTTACCGTGGTGGAAGGCCGACTGGTACTGAAGGACAGTGTGTCTCACGTATAGACTGCGGTGCATTCTGCCTGTAGACGAAGGGTGTGACACCGGTGTGCTTTTTGAACAGGTGGATGAAATGATTGGTATTGTCGATGCCTACCATAGCCCCCACCTCGTGAATCGGATTATCCGTAGATAGGAGCAGTGATTTTGCTGCTTCTATTTTTTTCCCCTGAAGATATTGCAGCGGGGAAGTATGGAATGTAGCGGAGAATTCCCGACACAGACGGTAGCGGCTGATGCCCAAAGTCTGCTCAAAGTATTCCAAAGAGTGATTTTCAGCATAGTTTTCTTCAAAATCCGCTTTCATGGACAGCAGATAAGCAGGAATGGGCTTCACATCCCGGGAGACGGACAGGGCGGACAGCATCAGTTCTGCGAACATGTCGGTCAGTTCTCGGTGAAGCTGTATCTGCTCTGCAGGAGTCGGGGTGAATGAAAATTTGGTCAGCTGCTGCATCCGCTGTGAAACGCAGGAGCCGATGGGAATCGGGTAACAACAGGTAAAAGCAGCCTGAAATATGCTATAATAAGAAGAAAGCTCCGCTCCACTTAAGAAAAACATCTGAAAACGCCACTTTCCCTGCAACAGCCGGAGAGAGAACCCCTGGCTGCAATCTAAGAACAACAGATGCTCGTGATCCAGGACCACCTCGCTGCCCCGGGTAGTAAGGACGGCACTGCCCTCTAAGGTGTAAAGCAGCAGATATGAGGGAAAGGGGTTCCATTCATAATAGAAAGGATCCGAGAGCCGGAATTCTCCACCGGCCAGGGGCAGTAAAAAGCTCTTGTCTTCCAGGGATACTTTATAGATCTGCCCCAGCAGGATTTCCGGGGAACGCTGCCCCTCCACATCGGAGGAAGTGTGCCTCAATGCATTGAGAAAAGTGGTGGAAATGTTCATACAAAAACCTTGCCTTTCCGCAATCTTCAAACTTCGGCTGCTTTAGCAGCTTGTGCAGGAACAAAACTTCATGTGAAAAATTTATTTTCACACTAGAAACATGCTTTTTGAAAAAAATAATTAAGCTTAAATACATTATAAGCCATTATTTAAGCTGTTTCAATGACAAAGGATGCAAAGAAAACAAAATTAGTTAATTAAATCAGCTAATTTAATTCAAATTAATTACTTTAATTGTATAATATGTACAAAACATAGGCATAGAACTTGTGAAAATAGAAGATAATAACGAAAATAGCAAGAATAAGAGATTAAAAACAAGAATAGTTGATGATTAATTAATATGATTATGTATAATTAAATTAAGTTACAAAACAGTAAACGCTATCAAATGTAGCAAAAAACAAGGAGGCTAAATCCTCTCCTCGTCAGAGGACTCGGATTTTCCTTCGGAAAACTAGGAGGATTTCTTATGAAGATGAAAAAGTTTTTAGCTCTTTCCACAGCATCAGTCATGGCACTGTCTATGGCAGCATGTGGAAGCACAGACAACGGCGGCGCCGCTGAGAGTTCTGTAGCAAGCACCACTCCCGCAACTGCAGAAGCTTCCAGCGAGGCTGCAGCACCTGCAGAGGTTACCAGCCTGAATTACGCAGAGCTTACTTTGGGTGAGGATTACACCGACATTACCACGACCATTAAGGTCCTGACTAACCGTACCGACCTGTTAGAGGACGGCGCAGCAGTTCCTTTCCAGACTTACATTGATGCATTCAACGAGATGTATCCCAACATCACTGTTGATATTGAAGGTATCACCGACTATGCAAGTGATACGCTGCTTCGTCTGCAGGGTGGTGACTGGGGCGATGTTATGTTTATCCCCGCAGTTGACAAGGCTGACTTAAGCACATACTTCCTTCCTCTTGGAACTACTACCGAGATGGACGGACAGCTGAACTACTACAACCAGATGTACGAAGGCACTGTATACGGTGTTCCTTACACCGCAGGTGTTAGCGGTGGTATCGTATATAACAAGGCAGTATTCGAAGCAGCAGGAATCACTGAGATGCCTAAGACTCCCGAAGATTTCATCGCAGCATTAAAGCAGATCAAAGAGTATGACAGTTCCATCATTCCTCTGTACACCAACTACGCAGCTGGCTGGGCAATGGGCGGCCAGTGGGATCCCGCTATCAGCGGCAGTGCTACCGGAGACAGCACTTATATGAACCAGAAGTTACTGCACACAGCCAATCCTTTTGCTGATCCCGGCGACGGAACAGGCGCTTACAACGTATACAAAGTAATGTACGATGCAGTTGCTGAAGGCCTTACCGAGGAAGACTACTCCACCACGGACTGGGAAGGTTGTAAGGGTATGATCAACAATGGTCAGATCGCTTGCATGGTTCTTGGCTCCTGGGCAGTTCCTCAGATGAAGGAAGCCGGTGACAACGCTGACGACATCGCTTATATGCCTTTCCCTATTACCCTGACCAGCGGTAAGCAGGCAGCATCTGTAGGCCCTGACTACAGCTTTGGTATCAATGCCAGCACCACCGAAGACAATCAGGCAGCAGCTCTGTGCTTCGTTAAGTTCATGACAGAAGAATCCGGATTCTCCTATGACTGTGGCGGACTTCCCGTTGCTATCAAGGATACCAGATTACCGGATTTCTATGCAGCATTCAAGGGTATCGACTTCGTAGTGGATGAGCCTGCGATCGAAGGCGAAGAGGATCTGTTAAACGAGCTGAACGCTGAAAGTGGTCTTAACATCAACAACAACGGTGAGACTAAGATGCAGGAGCTGGTAGAGTGTGCAGCAGATGGTTCCAAGACTTATGATGAGATCATCGACGAGTGGAACGAAGAGTGGACTTCCGCACAGGAGAGCTGTGGTGTAGAGATCCAGTAATTAATAGGTAACTAATTTAATCTTCTGAAGTGAGAGGGAACCATTTATCCGGTTCCCTCTTATCTAAGAGAGAAGGGTATGGAGGTATTTCGATGAGTGCAGAGACAATGAAGAAAACAAAAAAACCCTTCAGCATGAAAAAATGGGTAAAGAGCAGGAACGGACAACAGACCATCGTCATACTGTCCTTCATGATCATTCCCCTGCTTTTGCTGTTCGTGTTCACCTATCTTCCTTTTGGAGAGATGGTAAAATTCAGTTTTTATAAAATGAAATATGCTACCCCGGTAGACAAAAGACAGTTTGTAGGATTTCGGAACTACATCGACGTATTTAAGAAAGATGAATGCTTCAGTGCTTTGAAGCTGAGCCTTTATTACATGGCAGGCGCAATGGTGCAGCTGGTACTTGCGTTGTACCTGGCAACGATCCTTAGCTTTAAGACCAAGTTTGGCAATATGTTCAAGGGATTCATGTTCTTCCCTTATCTGATCAGTGGTATTGCCATTGGATTTATCTTCAAATTCTTCTACACCAGAGGATTTGTATTCGATACGGTATTACAGTGGTGTGGATTTAACTTAGAAAGTCTTCCGTTCTGGCTGAAGGACAAGAGCGTTAACAATATCTCTTTGGTGGCTTCCTCGGTATGGCGTTATTACGGCAACAACATGGTACTTTTCATCGGTGCCATCATGTCTGTGGACTCCGAGATGTACGAGGCAGCAGAGCTGGACGGTGCCAATAAATTTCAACAGTTTATACATATTATCTTACCCAGCATTAAGACCATCGTTACGCTGAACGTGATCCTGTCTATCACAGGTTCCCTGAGTGCTTTCGATCCTCCCTACGTTATCACCAAGGGTGGCGGCGGAACCGCAACCTACTTCGTATTGATGGACAAGATCGCACATACCAACCAGCAGGTAGGTCTGGCGTCTGCTATGGCGGTGGTACTGTTACTGATCATTTTTGCAGCAACAATTTTACAAAAGCTTTTCTTCAAACTGGTATTTAGAAGCTCCGATGCGGATAATGAAGAATATACCAGAAGAAAACGGCTCAGAAGAGAGAGAAGATGGAAGAAGGAGGCAGTGTAAAATGGCAAAGATGAAAACTAACCACAAACATTACAGCGCAGGCGCTGTCATCTGGATCATCATTAAATATTTCAGCCTGGTATTTTTCTCCTTCGTGGCACTTTTGCCTATTGTATCCTGTGTCATCACAGCATTCAAGACCGATGCAGAATATCAGAGCACCAATGTTATGACCCTGCCGGAAAGCTGGCTGAACTTCCAGAACTTTATTGATGCATTTAACCGTGCCAACATGGGCAGAGCCTATCTGAATTCAGCGATCATCCTGGTATTTGTACTGTTAGGCTCCGTCCTGGTGGGAACACAGCTCGCTTATGTACTGAACCGGTTCAAGTTTCCCGGCAACGGACTGATCCGCAGCCTGTTCCTGTTTGCAACTCTCCTTCCCGGAATTGCCATGCAGGTCTCTGTATACCAGATCATGAGTAACCTTGGATTTATCAATCATCTGTATGGTTACATCATTATGAGTATGGGTACGGATGTTATCTCCATCTACATCTTCATCCAGTTCATGGAAAATATTTCGGTATCGTTGGATGAATCCGCATTTATTGACGGAGCCTCCTACTTTACCATTTACTGGAAGATCATTCTTCCGCTTCTGAAACCCGCTATCGTGACTTCGATGGTGCTTAAGGGAGTAGGCGTATATAACGAGTATTATTGCGCCAGTCTGTATCTGCAGGACAAGAGGACTCTCGGTGTGGTTGCAACCTCCCTGTATACTTTCACCGGACCTCTTGGAAGCAAATACAATCTGATCTGTGCAGGTGTACTGATGTCTCTGCTGCCTGCATTGATCGTATTCCTGCTCTGTCAGAAACAGATCTACAGTGGAATCACCTCCGGCGCTGTCAAAGGTTAAATTCAAAGGAGAGTGCGGAATATGAAAAATGCGGAAACCATGAAAATGAGAGAAGAGATCAAAAAGCATCTGACCGAAGGAATCATTCCTTTCTGGAAAGGGATGCGGGATGACGAGTTCGGCGGTTATTACGGTTTTCTGGACTACGATCTGAATCTGGATAAAAAAGCAGAAAAAGGCTGTATCCTGAACAGCAGGATCACCTGGTTCTTCTCCAACGCATATACACTGTTGAAGGACGAGAGCCTGTTGGAGGAAGCAAAGCACGGCTACGATTTCCTGAAAGACCATTGTCTGGACAAAGAATATGGCGGTATCTACTGGTCTTTAAACTATGACGGAACCCCGAAGGATACCACAAAACATACCTACAATCAGGCATTCTGCATCTACGCGCTGTCCTCTTACTATGAGGCCAGCGGGGATGCAGAAGCCCTGGAGCTGGCGAAAAAGCTGTTTACTCTGATTGAGACTACGTGTATGGATGAGGTGGGATATCTGGAAGCATTCACCAGAGACTTTAAACCGGAATCCAATGAGAAATTGTCGGAGAACGGTGTCCTGGCAGACAAGACCATGAATACCCTGCTTCATGTTTTTGAAGCTTATACGGAGCTGTACCGGGTATCCGGGGATGAAAAAGTGCGCAGACGCCTTCTGTGGATCATGGATGTGTTCGCTGAGAAAGTTTATAATCCGAAGCTCCACAGACAGGAAGTGTTTTTTGATAAGCATTACAACACCATTCTGGATCTGCATTCCTACGGTCACGACATCGAGACTGCATGGCTGATCGACAGAGGCTGCAAGGTTCTGGATGATCCGGAACTGACGCAGAAGATGTATGCCATCACCGGAGACCTTACCGCACAGATCTATAAGGTGGCATTCGACGGACACTCTCTGGCCAATGAATGTGACAGAGGTGTCGTGAATGTACACAGAGTCTGGTGGGTACAGGCGGAGACCGTGATCGGTTTCTTAAACGACTATGAGAAAGAGCCGGAGAAAACGGAATATCTGGAAGCCGCAGAGAAGGAATGGGCATTTATCCGTGATCATGTGATCGATAAGAGACCCGGTTCCGAATGGTTCTGGGAAGTGGATCCGGAAGGAAATCCCTATCCTGACCGCCCCATTGTGGAGCCTTGGAAATGCCCTTACCATAACGGCAGGATGTGCATGGAGGTCATGAAACGTATTCCAGAATAATTGATTTATTTTAAGAGAGGATACCTAATATGTTAGAGCGTTATTACATAGAAAAAGAGAAGCAGGAGAAGCTGCTTTCCCGGAAAAATGTAAAGTCTGATTTCTACAACGGTATTTATGACCGTTATGAATATCCGGTTCTGACCAGAGAACATATTCCCCTGACCTGGAGATATGATCTCAATCCCAAGACAAACCCCTATTTCATGGAGCGTCTGGGTATCAATGCAGTCATGAATTCCGGAGCGATTGAATTAAACGGTAAGTATTATCTGATAGCCCGTATCGAGGGAAATGACAGAAAGTCCTTCTTCGGCGTGGCGGAGAGTGACAACGGTGTCGATGGATTCCGTTTCTGGGATTATCCCATCTTGTTAGATGACACCTGCCCGGAAGAGACCAATGTCTATGACATGCGTCTCACCAAACATGAAGATGGTTACATCTACGGTGTGTTCTGTTCCGAAAGCAAGGATACTTCCGTAAATGATCTGTCCGCAGCAGTAGCGGCTGCAGGCATTGTAAGAACCAAAGACTTAAAGCACTGGGAGAGACTGGAGAATTTAAAGACCCTTCGTTCTCCCCAGCAGAGAAATGTAGTGCTGCATCCGGAATTCGTGGATGGCAAGTATGCTTTCTACACCAGACCGATGGATGATTTCATCGAGACCGGAAGTGGCGGAGGAATTGGTTTCGGACTGTGTGACGATATCACTCATGCAGTGATCGACGAAGAGCGCATGACCAGTCTGCGTAAATATCACACCATTACCGAGGCCAAAAATGGTGCGGGCGCTACCCCCATCAAAACAGACAGAGGTTGGATACATATCGCACATGGAGTACGTAATACCGCAGCCGGTTTACGTTACGTCATTTATGCCTTTGCCACGGACTTAAAAGATCCGGCAAAAGTGATCGCAGAGCCTTCGGGTCTGCTGATCGGTCCCAGAGGGGAAGAGAGAGTGGGAGATGTTTCAAACGTAGTATTTACCAATGGCGCAATCGCAAATGAGAAGGGGGAAGTCTTTATCTACTATGCATCCAGCGATACCCGCATGCATGTGGCAACGACTACCATAGATAAGCTTGTGGATTATGTATTCCACACCCCTTCCGATCCCGGAAGAAGCGTGGAGTGTGTGGCACAGAGATGTGAACTCATCCGCAGAAATGAAGAGTTCTTAAAACAGGAAGCAAGATAAATAATACAGAAATGAGGTAACTCGAATGAGCAAAGTTAAGATGATCAGCCCTGCAGTACCTAATGTACCCTGGCAGGATAAACCGGAAGGACATACCGGTGCACCGGTATGGAGATACAGTGAGAACCCTATTATTGGCAGAAATCCTGTAGAAGGAGTAGCCAGAATCTTCAACAGTGCGGTAATGCCTTACGGTGATGAATTCATCGGCGTGTTCCGCGGTGAACAGGTCAACGGTATTCCCTATATTTATTTAGGACGCAGCAAGGATGCTATTCACTGGGATTTTGATAAGAATAAGATCCAGTTCGTAGATGAAGAAGGCAAGCCTTTCATGCCGATTTATGCATATGATCCCAGACTGGTAAAGGTAGAAGATACCTACTATATCATCTGGTGTCAGGATTTCTACGGCGCAGCCATCGGTATTGCGAAAACCAAGGATTTCAAGACGTTTACCAGAATCGAGAATCCGTTCCTTCCTTTTAACCGTAACGCCGTACTGTTCCCCAGAAAAGTACACGGCAATTTCATGATGCTGTCCCGCCCTTCCGACAGCGGACATACGCCCTTCGGTGATATTTTCGTCAGTGAGAGCCCCGATATGGTATTCTGGGGCAAACACAGATATGTGATGGGCAAGTCTTCCGAATGGTGGGAGTCCTTAAAGATCGGTGGCGGTGCAGCTCCCATTGAGACTTCCGAAGGGTGGCTATTGTTCTATCATGGTGTGAGCGGAACCTGTAACGGTTATGTCTATTCCATCGGTGGAGCGATCCTGGATATTGACAACCCGTCCATCGTAAAATATCGTTGTGAGAACTTCCTGCTGACACCGGAAGAGTGGTATGAGGAGAGAGGATTTGTACCGAATGTATGCTTCCCCTGCGCTACCATCCATGATTCCGAGAGCGGCAGGATCGCCATTTACTATGGCGCAGCAGACAGCTACGTAGGGCTGGCATTTACGACCATCGATGAAGTGGTTGACTATATCAAAGAACACAGCGTGGTCACAACAAGCGATACAGAAGAAGGCAGAAGATAGAATCGAGGGACCCGCGATGAGCGGGTCCTTTTTAAGTGATGGAGACAGCGTATGATGGAAAAAGAGGAATTATATGCCAGAATCGAAGAACTGGAAAGAGAACTGGCAGAAGAACGTATCAGGAGGAAGATTACCGAGGACAATTCCGACTGTGCGCTGTGGGAGTATGAAATTGCTTCAAAAAAATATGTGCTTTCCAGAAAGCTTGGAGGAAAGTGGAATACCACCAACATGGTCATCGAAAACTATCAGGAACAGATGCATAACTGGGGATTTGTACATCCGGATGACTGGGCGACTTTTGATGAATTCTGCGCCGCAATGGACCGGGGCGACGAGCATATCAGCTATGAGGTACGTCAGGTCAGTGATGAGTCTGCCTTTATCTGGTTCCGTTATGTAGGGATTCCGGTCTATGATAAGGATCATAAGCCATATAAGATCATGGGGAAGACGCTTGATATTACAGGAGAAAAAAAGAACCAGGAGCTGTTGGAACAGAAGGCAGAGAGGGACTCCCTGACAGATCTGTACAATAAAGCGAAAATGCGTAAGCTGGTGGAAAAGCATATCCGGCAGGCCGATGACACAGAAGGAGCTTTTATCATCATTGATATTGATGACTTTAAAACGATCAATGATACTTGCGGACATTTATACGGTGATGAAGTATTGATCAAAATTGCCAATACGATCTTGATCAGTGCAGGCATGGAGGATTATGCGGGCCGCATCGGTGGAGACGAGTTTTGTGTATTCTGCCGTGGGAAAAATGTGGGACAGCACGCTGTGGAGACAGCAGAGAGAATATCCCGTATGGCGGATCAGATCCAGCTGTCAGGCAGACGAGTGACTTTAAGTATGGGAATCTCCCGATATCCGGAGGATGCTTCCTCTTATGAGGAACTGTATCAAAAAGCGGATCAGGCGCTGTACCGGGTAAAACGAAGCGGCAAAAATGCATTCAGCGTGTACGACAAGAACTATAATTATGTCGATTATACCTCAGAACGGAAAGGAACAGACCGGGAGACCGGTTTCTGGCAGGAGCTGGA
>QWCB01003340.1_pt1 | contig 12289 bp, 8 predicted proteins | sample 1972511 | NCBI WGS metagenome assembly QWCB01 (sample SAMN09866719, study PRJNA288562) | Human gut metagenome isolate term5_stool, whole genome shotgun sequencing... | isolation source: gut | host: Homo sapiens | place: USA: California
GGACATTACACGCACAGTGGCGATGGGTCCGATCACAGAGGAGGAGCGCGAAGATTATACGCTGGTTCTGAAAGCGCATATCGCCGGCATGACAGCGGTGTTTCCCAAGGGGACGCCGGGCATGTACGTTTCCTCTCTTGTGATGTCCCCGTTATATCAGGCGAAGAAAACCTTCTTCCATGGAACGGGGCATGGTGTTGGTCATATTTTGGCAGTGCATGAAGGCCCGCAGTCGTTTACGAATGTTCCGAGAGGGGGCGGCATCGTGGAGTTGGCGCCGGGCATGGTGACTTCTATGGAGCCAGGGCTCTACGTTGCCGGAAAACACGGCATTCGTATCGAATCCATCACGCTCTGCGTAGAGAAAGAAACGAACGAATACGGTACATGGTATGCTCTTGAAGCGCTTACCTGGGTACCTATCGATACACGACCGGTTAACGTCGATATGCTTACAGAGGAAGAATTGCAGTGGCTCAATGACTACAATGCCATTTGCTACGAGAAGCTTGCTCCGCATCTTGAAGACGAAGACCTCCGCTACTTGTCCGCACGCTGCAAGCCGCTTGAACGCGAGACGAGGGAATGAAAGATTTTTCAGAGGAATTGAAACGACTGCCCGAATCGCCGGGCGTGTACCTCATGCGTGACGCAAACAACGTCATTATTTATGTGGGGAAGGCGATTTCTCTGCGTCGGCGTGTGCGGTCCTATTTCACCCCCTCTTCCCATGGCAAGAGCCCAAAGGTGCTTGCTATGGTGGAGCACGTCGATCATTTCGAATACATCGTCGTGGACAACGAGGTCGAAGCCTTGGTGCTGGAGTCCAATTTCATTAAACAGCATCGACCTCATTACAACATCTTGCTTCGCGATGACAAGCAGTATCCGTATATCTGCATTCCGCAGGAACGCTATCCGCGTCTTCTTAAAGTGCGCCAAACCAAGCGGGACGGCGCAAAGTACTTCGGTCCCTTTCCCAATGCCTATGCGGTGAATGATACAATCCGTCTTTTTCAGCGCCTTTTCGGCTTGCGAACTTGTCGTCTTGATTTCGACCGTGGCGCACGGCTGAAAAGACCTTGTCTCAATTACGATTTGGGGCAATGTCCTGCCCCTTGTGTCGGTTTGGCGGATGAAGCGGCGTATCAGGAGCAGGTGCGTCGAGTGGAAGAGGTACTCAAGGGAAATGATCGCGAGATTCGAGCGCACTGGATGCAGGAAATGATGACGGCATCCGAGGCGCTGGATTATGAACGAGCGGCGCGTTATCGTGATGCGCTTTACAATCTGGATGCGTTGCAGGAAAAACAGAAGGTTACGCTAACGCGTGGGAAAGATGCGGATATCCTTGCCATGGCGCGAAGCGGCATTCAGATTATCATGCAGGTTTTTTTTGTGCGTGGCGGAAAAGTCGTTGACCGGCGCACGTTTCGCATTCGGGAAGAATATCAGGAAGAGGAAAAAGCGGTTCTTGCGTCTTTCCTGAAGCAGTTTTATCTGGATGCGCCCTATATTCCCGGTGAAATTTATCTGGCGCAAAAGCCGGAAGAAGAGGAGACCATCGTCGCGTTTCTTCGTGAAAGGAAAGGTCATGCGGTGCATTTGCGTGTGCCAAAGAGAGGCGACAAATTGGCGCTTCTGCGTACGGCACAGGCGAATGCCGAGGAACAGTTAACAAAAGCCCTTGCTCGGGAAGAACGAAAAGAACGCAACAAAGAAGCAGGGATTCGTGCCTTAGAGGGCATTGTCGGCAGGACGCTTTCCCGCGTTGAGGCATATGACGTATCCAATGTTTCCGGCGTGCAGAACGTCGGCGCAATGGTGGTTTTTAACCGGGAACGAAAAGAGCCGAAAGAATACCGAAAGTTTAAGATACAAAGCGTAGAGGGAAGCGATGATTATGCTTCCCAGCGTGAGATGCTTTCGCGACGCATTGCGCATGGTTTGCGTGATCGAGACGAAGGAAAAACCAACACCGGTTTTGGCGTATTGCCCTCTGTTATTCTGATGGATGGTGGGAAGGGGCATGTACACGTGGCAGAAGCGGTTCTTCGTGCCCAAAAACTGGATATTCCCGTCGTAGGCATGGTGAAAGATGATCGGCATGTGACGCGTGCGTTGTTCTATCAGGAGCGGGAATGGGCGTTAGATCCTCGATCCCCTCTTTATCATTATCTTTATGCCGTACAGGAAGAAGTTCATCGCTTTGCCATCACCTATCACCGGCGGCTGCGCACAAGTGCCATGACGCAGTCGGCGTTGGATGCTATTCCCGGCATTGGACAGAAACGGCGTACAGCTCTTCTTCGCGCGTTCGGTTCGATGGATCGTATGAAGGAGGCTTCCGTAGAGGAGCTTTCCGCGCCGGAAGGCATGACGCGAAAGGCTGCGCAGGCGGTTTGGACGTATCTTCAAGACGAAGCGAAAAGGGAAGCCGCGTTAACGAAAACAAAGGACTCGGACGAGTTGTTTCCAACGCCAAAAGAAGTTGCCGTAGAAAAGCGGATGCGAGAAAAAAGTCAAAAGACAAGTGGCGAGCAGAAAGAGGAATAGCCATGGAAAGCGAAAATCGAACCGTAAAATTGGTCGAATTGGTGGAAAAAACCGGACTGGAAGTGGTGTCTCGCTCGACGGACTATGAAGACATCATTATTAAAGGAGCGGATGTGAACCGCCCCGGACTGCAATTAGCCGGTTTCATGGAAAATTTCCCCTGGGGACGTCTGCAGATTATCGGGCGCGTCGAATATATTTATTACATGCAGCTTTCGCCGCAGCTTCGGTACGAACGCTTTCGAGGGCTTTTTTCCTATCCTATTCCGGCGCTCATTTATTCCTATGATCAGGCGATTACCGACGATATTTTAGATTTAGCCGATTATTACAACAAGACGATTTTGCGCACACCGTTGCAGACCACCAAATTGGTTGCGCAGATGAACCAGGAATTAGAAAAACTACTGGCGCCGTCCACTACCGTACATGCCGGTTTAATGGAAGTGTTCGGTACGGGGGTACTCATTCAAGGAAAGAGTGCCGTGGGAAAATCTGAAACCGGACTGGATCTACTGATTCGTGGGCACCGTCTTGTGGCGGATGATGTGGTGGAGCTCACGAGGGTGGATAACAGCCTCATAGGGCAGGCTCCCGAAAATATTCGTCATTACATGGAAATTCGCGGTCTGGGTATTTTGGACATTCGCCGTCTGTATGGCATCGGTTCCGTTAAGGAAGAGACGGAGATCGAGATGGTGATTATGTTGGAGGACTGGCAAGACGATAAAGAATACGACCGGCTGGGCATTACGGATGAATATACCGAGATTCTTGGCGTTCGTCTTCCTGCCATCACGGTGCCGGTAAAACCCGGACGCAATCTCGGCATGATTATCGAAGTCGCCGTGCGCAATAATCGTTTGAAGCAGATGGGCTATAACGCTGCATTGGAATTAAACAATCGTCTGATTGAGGAATCCAACCGCATGGCACGCGAAGAGGGCATACAATAGACCAAATTGGGCGCAAGTTTGACGGAAGAACACCTTTCTTTTATACTTTGGATGGGTTCAAAAAGATGGAGAACAGTGGGATTTTCCCCAGAAAACGGCAGGATGGCCGCACAGAAAGTCAGGAGTAATTATGGTGCAAAAGTTCAAAACAATGGATGGCAACGAAGCTGCCGCCTATGTTTCGTATGCGTTTACGGAAGTGGCGACGATCTATCCGATCACCCCTTCCTCTCCGATGCCGGAGCACGTCGATACATGGGCAGCGAACGGGATGAAGAACATTTTCGGTAAACCGGTGCAGGTAGTGGAAATGCAGTCAGAAGCCGGTGCCGCCGGTGCGGTACACGGTTCTCTCGCCGCCGGTGCACTGACGAGTACGTATACCGCTTCGCAAGGTTTGCTGCTGATGATTCCGGATATGTATAAAATCGCCGGCGAGAATTTGCCGGGCGTTTTCCACGTGGCTGCGCGTGCGGTGGCAAGCCATGCGCTTTCCATTTACGGAGACCATTCCGACATTAACTCGGCGCGTATGACCGGCTTGGCTTTCCTCTGCTCCAGCTCTGTACAGGAAGTTATGGATTTGGGCGCAGTCGCGCATTTAAGTGCCATTGAAGGTTCCCTGCCGTTCTGCCATTTCTTCGACGGTTTCCGTACGTCGCATGAAATTAATAAAGTGGCGGTTTGGGATTTCAAAGACTTGGACGAAATGGTCGATCACAAAGCGATTCAGGCGTTCCGCGATCGCTCCATGAATCCGAACCGTCCCAAAACGATGGGAACATCGCAGTCGCCGGACATCTTCTTCCAGAATCTGGAAGCATCTAATCGATTCTACGAAGACATCATTCCCATTGTCGAAAAGAATATGGCAAAGGTCTCTGAAAAGACCGGTCGTTCCTATCATCTGTTTGATTACTATGGCGACCCGGAAGCGGAAAACGTCGTTGTATTGATGGGATCCGCCTGTGAGGCGATGGAAGAGGTCATTGATGCCGAGGCAGAGAAAGGCAATAAGCTCGGCATGATCAAAGTCCGTCTCTATCGTCCGTTCAGCCGTAAGCATTTCCTTGAAGCCCTGCCGAAGAATGTGAAGAAGATTGCGGTGCTTGACCGCACAAAAGAAAAAGGTGCTTTGGGCGAACCGCTCTACATGGATGTCTGCGCCGCATTATACGATGCGGATATTCATCCGGTCGTTGTCGGCGGACGCTACGGAATGGGCTCCAAGGATACCATTCCGACGCATCTTCTTGCCGTATTCCGTAACCTCGAAAAAGACGAGCCGAAGAATCATTTCACGATTTCCATCGAAGACGATGTCACCAATCTTTCCCTTGATCAGTCCGAAGTGTTACGCATTCGCGAAGAGGGCACCACGCGCTGCAAATTCTGGGGCTTCGGCTCCGACGGTACGGTCGGTGCTAACAAACAAGCCATTAAAATCATCGGCGATAATACCGATCAGAATGCACAAGGGTATTTCTTCTACGATTCTAAGAAATCCGGCGGTTTGACGATCTCGCATCTGCGTTTCGGGAAAAACAAGATTCGTTCGACGTATCTGCTGGATGAAGCGGATTTTGTCTCCTGCTCAAAACAGGCGTATGTCCATCAATATGATCTTCTCCGCGGTCTCAAACAAGGCGGCGTATTCCTGCTCAACTGCACTTGGGCGAAGGAAGAATTAGAGGATCATCTGCCGGGACAGATGAAGCGGTATTTGGCAGAGAACAATATTCAGTTCTACATTATCAATGCGTCAAAACTGGCGCAGGATATTGGTCTGGGCAACCGCACGAATATGATTATCCAGTCTGCCTTCTTCAAACTTTCCGGCGTATTGCCCATCGAAGAAGCGGTTGCGCATTTGAAGGATTCCATCGTCAAAGCCTATGGGCACAAGGGCGATGACGTGGTAAACATGAACAATAAAGCAGTTGACGCAGGAATCGAAGCGCTTGAAAGGGTAGATATTCCTTCGGCATGGGCGACGGCTGAGGACGAGACGGTGGATCTTTCGGGTACGCCGGAATTCTTTAAGAAAGTGGTTCGTCCCATGCTGCGCAACGAAGGTGACGATCTTCCGGTTTCCGCTTTTGTCGGACGTGAAGACGGTCATTGGGATGCCGGCACTTCCGAATATGAGAAGCGCGGCATTGCACTCTATGTTCCGGAATGGCAGATTGATAACTGCATTCAGTGCAATCAGTGTTCCTATGTTTGCCCGCACGCGGTCATTCGTCCGTTCCTGTTAAATGAAGAAGAGCAGAAGAACGCGCCGGAAGGTTTTGTTTCCAAGAAAGCCATCGGCAAAGATATGGAAGGATTGAATTTCCGTATTCAGGTTTCGCAACTGGACTGCACGGGTTGCGGTAACTGCGCGGATGTTTGCCCGGCGAAGACGAAGGCGCTCGTTATGAAGCCGTTTGAAGAGCAGTATGAGGCGCAGAAGGGACTCTGGGAATATGCGCATGAGAAAGTCGGCTACAAGGAAGTCATGCCGGATTCCACGATTAAGGGTTCACAGTTCAAACAGCCGTTGCTGGAATTCTCCGGCGCGTGCGCGGGCTGTGGCGAAACGCCGTATGCGCGTTTGCTGACCCAGCTCTTTGGGGATCGAATGTTGATTGCCAATGCGACCGGCTGCTCGTCCATCTGGGGCGCTTCGGCACCATCCACACCGTATACAGTGGATGCCAACGGCTGCGGTCCGGCTTGGGGCAACTCGCTCTTTGAGGATGCGGCTGAATATGGTTACGGCATGTTGCTTGCCACGGAATCCAACCGCGACTTGGCAGAGACGAAGATGAAGCAATTCCTCGAATTGCAAATCGATACGCCGCTGAACGAACTCTTTACTGCTTGGATGGAAGGCAAGAGCGACTATCGTGCTTCTAAAGCAGCGACAGCGGATATTTTGGAAGCCGCCAAGAAAGGTGTCAATAACGCCGAAGGGCAAAAACTTTTGGACGAAATTATCGACCTGAAAGACTACATGACCAAGAAGTCGCAGTGGATTTTCGGCGGCGACGGATGGGCATTCGATATCGGATACGGCGGATTGGATCACGTTCTGGCATCGGGCAAGGACGTCAACATCCTCGTCATGAACACCGAAGTCTATTCCAACACCGGCGGTCAATCCTCGAAGGCGACTCCGCTTGCGGCGATTGCGCAATTTGCCGCATCCGGAAAGCGCATTAAGTCGAAGGATCTCGGACTCATGCAGTCCACATACGGTTACGTCTACGTTGCTCAGATTGCTATGGGCGCAAACCAGAACCAGACCATCAAGGCATTGCGTGAAGCCGAAGCGTATAACGGCCCGTCCCTCATCATTGCCTATGCACCGTGCATCAACCATGGAATCCGCATCGGTATGGGCAAGAGCCAAGAACGCGAGAAGCAGGCTGTCGAAGCCGGTTACTGGCACCTGTGGCGCTACAATCCGCTGCTGGCGGAGGAAGGCAAAAATCCGTTCCAGCTTGACTCGAAAGAGCCGACGGCGGATTTCCAGGAATTCCTGATGGGCGAGGTACGTTACTCTTCCCTCAAACGCAATTTCCCCAAAGCGGCAAGCGAGCTATATGCTGCAGCGGAAAAGGCGGCGAAGGAACGCTATGAGAATTACAAACGCCTGGCGGCGATTGAATACTAAAACGGATTCAAACGCATCGTTTATGGAAAGGACACCCAACACAAATCTTGTGTTGGGTGTCCTTTTTAGGGTAATCTTATGACATATAAGTCTGGGGAGGCGGAGGAATGATAAAGGAGAATCAGCGTGCGGAGTTGCGCTCAGGAGCGTATGGCATTGTCACAGAAAATGTGTGCCTATCTTCGCTAACGACTTTTCATTTGGGCGGTCCGTGTGATCTGTTGATAGAAGTGACTTCAGAAAAGGAAGCACTGCGTACCATTCGTTATTTGCGCAGCAATGCCATCCCGTTTTTCGTTATCGGAAATGGATCGAATTTACTGGTTCGTGATGGCGGTCTGGATGGTGTAGTGGTCAAGATGGGACCGGCGTTTTCGGATGTTACGGTGGATGGCAATTTCATTACCGCACAAGCGGGTGCGGCAGTGGCGAAAGTAGCACAAGCCAGTTTTCGAGCCGGTCTTACCGGCATGGAAGCCCTTGCCGGTATTCCGGGAACCGTGGGCGGTGGCGTGATAATGAATGCAGGTGCCTATGAACAGGAAATGAAGGATGTTCTTTGTTCTCTACATGCGATAGCCGATGATAATACGTTATGCACATTGTCACGCGAGGAAATGGAGTTGGGCTATCGCACCTCGCGCATGATGCGCGAAAGCATGGTGGTTACGGAGGTTACCTTTGCCCTCAAACCGGGAAATCCGGAGGAAATTCGTGAAAAAGCCGAAGAGTTTGCCGTGCGAAGACGAACAAAACAGCCTTTGGACAAGTATTCTGCAGGATCCACCTTTAAGCGTCCGCAGGGGCATTTCGCCGGCGCATTAATTGAACAGGCGGGGCTTCGCGGCTACACCCTTCGCGGGGCGAAAGTTTCCGATAAACATTGTGGCTTTCTTATCAACAACGGCGAAGCGACGGCACGTGATGTGTTGGATCTGATGGCTTACGTGCAGGATACGGTAAAAAAGCACTCCGGGGTCGATTTGGAACCGGAAGTGCGCATTATGGGAAAAGAATAGGCAGAGTAGCGCGTGCAGGCAAGGCGGTGAATCGTCTTGCGTATGCCGGAAATAGAAAAGACCATCATCGAAAGGAGGTGTCCGCATGAAAATGGTTATTGTCACCGGTATGAGCGGTGCGGGGAAAAGTTCCGCCCTGCGTCTTTTTGAAGACATGGGTTACTATTGCATGGATAATATTCCTCCACAGCTGATTACTAATTTTCTGGACTTAACCAGAAGCGCTTCGAAGCCGATGAATCAGATCGCTTTGGGCGTGGATATTCGCGGAGGCGCTTTCTTTGAAGATTTACAATCCACCGTCGAGGCATTAAAAAAAGAAAATGACATGGAAGTGACAACGCTTTTTTTGACGGCTTCCGACGAGACCTTGGTACGCCGCTATAAAGAATTGCGAAGACCGCATCCTATGGATAAGGCCGGCAACATCTTTGACGGCATTCAACGTGAAAAGAGCTTTCTGGCGCATTTGCGTCAATCTTCGGATGTTGTCGTGGACACCACCGATAAAACGCTGGGAGAGTTGAAAGAACAAATTGATCATCTGTTTTTGTCCGAAGGCGAAAAACCGGCGCTGCGGATTTCTGTGATGTCCTTTGGCTACAAGCATGGCATTGTGTTAGATGCGGACTTAGTGTTTGACGTGCGTTTCGTCAATAATCCTTTCTATATTTCGACGCTGCGCAAGCTGACGGGGTTGGATGCGCCGTTAAAGGATTATGTATTGCAATTTCCGGAAACGGAACAGTTTCTGACCAAAACGATGGACTTATTGTCGTTTTTAATTCCGCTTTACATACGCGAAGGAAAACGGACGTTGACCGTTGCACTGGGCTGCACGGGAGGACGCCATCGTTCCGTCGTGATGGCGGAGATGCTGGGGGCTAAACTGAGCGAGCGGTATCAGGGGGTTAATGTCTCACACCGTGATCGTCGTTATTGGAAAGACTCTGCACAGAAAGGGGGTCTGCGATGAAAGAAACGAGCGCCGGCGGCGTTATCATCAGAGGAAAAGACGTACTGGTTCTACGCAAGTTCCGCGGAGACTGGGTGCTGCCGAAAGGGCGCATCGAAGCCGGCGAAACGCTGGAGCAAACGGCTCTGCGCGAAGTCAGCGAAGAGAGCGGCCTTACTTGTCGCGTAGGGGAGTACATCGGTTTCGTGCGTTACAATTACGCCAAACCGAATGGCGTAGAAGTGCATAAAACGGTTCATTATTACACGATGACGGCAGAAGGAGGCTCGATGAAGCCTCAACGTGAAGAGGGGTTTTGCGATTCGGCATTTATGCCTTGGCGAAAAGCGGTGAAATTGCTGCGACATGACTCGGAACGCAGTATGGTGCGTCAGGCGTTTACCGGCACATCGTCGGCAAAAAAGAAAACGCCGCCTTCTGTGGAGTCATAATCATGAGTTTCTCTTACGACACCAAAAGTGAATGTGCCCATTTGCCGGTGCATTCCAAAATTGAGGCACTTCTTGAACTCTCTGCCATGGCGCGTTTGAATGCGGCAATGGTTATCAATCGCGACGGACATCATCTTCGTTTTTTTTCGGAGCATCCCGAGGTGATTGGCTGTGTAGCCACGCTGTCGCGTTTTTTGTTGCAAGTAGAAGGCGAAATTTGTGCGCAGCAGGATGATCGTCTCCAAAAAAGACCGGTTTATTATATGGATCTTCCGGAGAAGGCAACTGAAGAGCTTTTTGCACAGAGTGGAGTTGATCTTTTTGGCCATGCAACACAAAGTCGAGAAGCGATTTTTGGTCGTCTTGGCGTAGAGGCGAATGCGCGGGCGTATTTACGTGGTGCCTTTTTAGCAGCGGGTTCCGTGGTAGACCCGGAGAAATCGTATCATTTGGAAGTGGTAACCAAAAACGAATGGGACGGCGAGATTTTAGCGCACGTTTTTCAGACGCTCTCTCTTCCGGTGAAGCAGACGACGCGCGGAACGCTTACGGTATACTACTTCAAAGACTCTGAGGCGATTTCCGACATGATGATTGCTTTAGGGGCTTCCGCAGCCATGCTGGCATTGGAAAATGTCAAAATTAAAAAAGAAGTGAAAAATGAGATAAACCGCAAATCCAATGCAGAAGCAGCCAATCTGGATAAACAGTACCAAGCAGCGTTAGAACAGATTCGTGCGATTCACTGCATTGATGAAAAACGAGGGTTAGACAGTCTTTCGGAATCCCTTCGCGCTGTGGCACAGGCGCGCTTAGAGCATCCTATGGCAAATCTTAGGCAACTTGGCGAGCAATTCAATCCGCCCTTGAGCAAGTCCGGCGTCATGCACCGTATGCGTCGCTTGCTTGAAGAAGCATCTATGTTGGAGGAGAAATGAATACATACCGTAATGAAGACGATTCGCGCAGACGCGATCCGCGCGGGCGGGATGGAAAGTACCGTTTTTCGCCTGAACAGAGGTATCAGGAAAGGGAACGGGAAGAGGACACGCTGCCATTGACGGTTGCCGACGTGCGTCGCGCTATGCGCGCTGAGCAGGAAGAGCGCCGTCAGGCGAGTCGATATCAGCAAAGACAAAAGCATGACGGATATCGACGTATGCGTATAGAAGATTTTGAGGAAGAGGCGGAAGAACCGCGTAAAAAGAAAAGCTGCTTAGGACGATTCTTCCGTCTGCTTCTCCTCTTGCTCATCGTCGCCATCCTCTTTTTGGTGGGCTATCTTTTTCTTTGGGATAAAGAAAAAGAGAATTTACCGATTCCTTCAGCAGAAGAAGGCAATACGCTTGCGCCCATTCACGACGATCTGCTTGTGCTTATGGCAGGCGTGGATGATACCGGCGCAGGGGAACCGCAGCGCACGGATACGCTTTTGCTGTTGCGCTTTGCTTTTGGAGAAGGGCGTCTGATCGGGTTGTCTATACCGCGTGATTCGCGCGTCTATATTGATGGAGAGCCGGATAAGATTAACCATGCCCATGCGTATGGGGGAATAGAATTGACCATACAAACCATACGTGATTTTCTGGGCATTGATCTGGATTATTACCTCGAAGTGGACTATCAAACGGTCAAGGCGGTGGTTGACGCTGCAGGAGGCGTTCGCTATAACGTGCCGGAAGATGCTGCGCCGGTTCCCGGCGAAGTGCATCGCGTGGGCGACCATGTGCTAAACGGAGAAGAAACGCTTAGCTTTCTGCGTCATCGCCAAGGATATGTGAATGGGGATATAGACCGCGTAAAGGCGCAGCAAGCCTTTGTTCGGGAAACGGCAAAGCAAGTGGCATCCCCGCTCCGCTTTTACCGTTATCCTTTTGTGCTTCACGCCCTGCGTACCAATGCGAAAACCAATCTTCCGGCGCTGCCGCTGCTCCCCAAAGCACCCGGCGTGTTGTTCACCGGTTTATCGAACATGGAGCTTCACACCCTTCCCGGAGAAGGGGATATGATTGATGGCGTAAGCTATTATCTTGTCGATGAGGAAGAAACCCTTTCGATGGTGCAGGAGTTATTCGCACCGTTCCTATTAAGATGAAAAAGTACGGCATCGATTCTGTTTTTTATCTGTAATAAAGAAAGTCGACACGAATCGGAAAGAAAAGGACAGAGGCAAATGCGCAGAAAATGCGCAACGGCGAGGCAAAGTCTGCCCATTGTCGCTAAAAATAAAAAAATAGAGAAAAGTGTTGACAGAGATAATATGAGGTGGTAAACTGCATAAGTCGCGCCGAAAAGAACAAGCGACAAGAAAAAGAAAAAGCGAAAATAAAGCACAACTTTTCTTGACAAGCACTTTATGGCGTGATAGACTATTCAAGCACTCCCAAAAAGGGAGAGCGCGAACCTTCAAAAGTGAATACGTGAATAACTTTGAGTAAAAATAATTCAAACAACAAATTTAGAGTCAAGATATTGGCTCTCAAAACATTTATTTGAGAGTTTGATCCTGGCTCAGGATAAACGCTGGCGGCGTGCGTAACACATGCAAGTCGAACGAGATTGCTTTGACAGAACCTTCGGGGGAAGATGAAGCATGAAAGTGGCGGATGGGTGAGTAACGCGTAAGAAACCTGCCTTTCACACCGGGATAGCAGCTGGAAACGGCTATTAATACCGGATGATACTTTTCT
>QWCB01003348.1_pt1 | contig 12272 bp, 13 predicted proteins | sample 1972511 | NCBI WGS metagenome assembly QWCB01 (sample SAMN09866719, study PRJNA288562) | Human gut metagenome isolate term5_stool, whole genome shotgun sequencing... | isolation source: gut | host: Homo sapiens | place: USA: California
GGGCCCCATCCCCATCCACCCACAAAACGCTTTTTATAAGAACGGAACCCTGCCGGGTTCCGATTTTTATTGGGATGTGTAGCACACCAAGCCTTTTCGAAACGGATGTATAGTTGTACATCCCCATTCACCCACAAACGCCTTTTAGCAGTGCAATCATGACCTATCCCGACAAGCGTAGCGAGTCGTAGGAAGGTCAGATGCAGTCTTACACCGTTTCGAGGAGGCGAAGCCTTTTCGAAACGGATGTATAGTTGTAATGCCTGACGGCATTTGATTCCTATTGGGCCGTGTTGCGTAAGAGAGATTTTGAGTTGGGAAGTCTACTTTTTAAAAACAGTAACGGCTCGCCCGACTCATTGTCATAGTCCGGCGAAGAAGCCCTGTATGAAAAAAAACCTGTCCGTAAACAGGGTTTTTTTGCGCTTATTTTAAGCTGCGGCCATAGGCGTCTGCCATTAAGGCGGCGGCTTTTATTTTTTCCACGGATATGGGTTTGCTCGAACGCTTGTATTCCGTGGTTTCCGGAACGAAGGTCATCATTTCGTCCAGGTCGTCGGCGGTCAGTCCCACGTCTTCCAAGGTAATGGGCAGACCGATGGATTGGTTGAAGCGGGCGATTTTTTTCAGTTCCGCCTCGTTGCCGTCGTAGGCGTGGAGCACCATGACGCCAAAGGAAACCACTTCGCCGTGAAGGTAATTGCCTTCTCTCGGGATCAGACAGGCGGCGTCGAAGAAGATGTGGGCGATGTAGGAATTGTAGTAGAAATCCGGCTGATTGGTAAGGTTGCTCACGTATCCCGTGGAGACCAAGACGTCCAGGGCGATTTCTTCCACGGCCCGGGAGACGCGATTGTGTTTCACATCCTCCAAGCCTTCTTTGCCCCATTTCAAGAAGGGCTCTTCGCAGGTTTCGGCGATGCCCACGCCCAGGCGGGCCATGTGGCTCAAATCGTCGCCTTTCGATGCGGAGAGGACCTCCGCCTGTTTGCTGATGCCGTCGCCGATGCCGGCCCAGAAATAGATTTCAGGGGCTTCGGCGATGATTTTCAGGTCGATGAAAATATCCGAGGGGGACTTGGGAAATTCGTAGCCCCGCACCCGGCCGTCCTCGTGATAGACGACGGCGATGGCGGTCATGGCCGCGCAGTTGGAGCAGATGGTGGGGAAGGAAAAGGCGGGCTTGTCGACGCGCAGGGACAATACCTTCGCCGTGTCCAGGGCCTTGCCCCCGCCGATGCCGAAGATAATATCGGCCTTTTGAACGACGGGCTCTTTCATAAGGCGCTCGATGTTTGCGTCGGTGCACTCCACCCCGTAGACAAAGGTGCCGGTGATGGCCACATCCGTGCCCTCGAGGGCGTCTTTTATTTTTCCCGAAGCGGCGTCCAGGGCGCGCTTTCCGCCGACGAGGACGGCTTTTTTAAAGCCCCTCGCCGCCAGCACCTCGGGCAATTCGTCGTATCCGTCTTTCGACAGATGGTAATTCGGCATATACATAGTTATTCTCCCCTTTCGTTATTGCGATAGTTGATGAACACTATACACCCGCCTTGCCTTCGGCGCAAGAAATATGGTAGAAGAATACATTATTCATCGGTTTTCTTTTCGTTCTGCGTCGCCTCGACTTTATTTTCTTTCGTCGATTGTTTATCTGCCTTTTTCTCCTCGGTCTTTGGCTTCGCCTTCACCGGCTTCACCGAAGGCATAATGCCCTTGGCCACTACTTGAGGGAAGAGGTAGAGGCCCAGATTTTTCGGGTGGGTGTGGTCGGAAATAAAGATATCGTCTTCTTCCTTGGCAATTTTGTACCAGTCGATGAGGCGCACTCGCTTCGACGCCTTGGCTGCGGCGGCGAGCTTTTGATTCACCGGCTCTTCCCAGGGATCGGGCATGACGGTGTTGACCAAGTACACGGGATGTTTTCCCGTGGCGGCGATTAAGCTGTCCAGCACCTTTGTATTAAAGTCGTAATTGGTGCCCAACTGTATGACGATGGGCGCGTCGGGAGAAAGGGCGCCGAGGTCGTGGCTTTCCAAGATCTCCTGTCCCTTCGCCATTTGGCGATTCTTCTTGCCGTCCACGGTGAATTTCGGCAGGATCATTTTAATGTATTCCGCTTCCATTTCCGTCAGACTGTCGCCGATCATGAGCCCGTCGCGCTCGGCCAGGGCGTTCATGTTCTTTTCGCCGAGAGCTACCTGAGGCCAGCGGCGGTTGATCTCCTTGATTTCGTCGGAGAGGTTTTCGTCGTCCACAGGCTCGGGCTCTCTTGCCTTGGCCTCGGCCTTTTGTTTCGCCTCGATTCGCTTTGCCTCGACCTCTTCCTTGGCGGCGATGCGCTTGGGACTGAAGGCCACGGATCCGATGAGGGTAAGGACGAGGACGGCCGCAGCCGATGCGGACAGGGCCCGCTTTTTCTTGATGGGATGCTTAAAGAGGCGGTAGGTGCCTTCCCCTAAGAGGAAGAGCACGGGCAGTTGGATGAGGACCACGGCGAAGTAGGGCAGCTCGCTATGGGAGAAGGCCTGTTGAAAGACGAGCATCACCGGGTATTGCCACAGGTAGAGCTCGTAGCTGCGCTTGCCGAAGTAGCGGAGCACGGGATTTCCCAAGGCCTTGGCGGTAAAATTGTCGTCTTTTGCCGTAAAGAGCAAGAGGGCCGCGCCCAGGACGGAGAAGAGGGCCATGCCGCCGTAGTAGAGGAAGCCGCCGCTTTTAAAGACGACGAAGCAGAGGAGCATGGCTGCCAAAAGCCCCACCGCTTGGGGGCCTTTTGCCTTTTGGCTGCGGCTGAAGCTACCCTTTTCCCCCACGAGGCCGGCCAATGCGCCGATGGCGAAGGCGAAGTAGCGGGTGTCCGTGCCGTAATAGACGCGGGTCATGTCTTTGGCGAAGGGCGTCATAATAGGCATTAAGAGAAGGGAGACGGCTCCGGTGACGGCGAGAGACAGGGCGAGCTTGCCCCGATCTTTGCCGCAGAATCCTCTGAGGATGGCCCAGATCAGATAGAACTGGATCTGTGCCGACAGGGCCCAGAAGTGGGTAAAGGGCAAAAATTTCCCGTGGAGATCGAAGTAGGAAAAGCCCCGAAGGATCTGTTGCCAGTTGTTCACGCCGAAGATCGCGCTGATCCCCGATGCGGCCACGTCGCGAAAATCCGCTTGAAAGGCCACGGCGGCGATAAAGAGCACCACGGCCACAACAAAGACCAAAGGCGGCGTGAGTTTTTTGTATTGCTTTACAAATTTTTTAAAAGGGTCGTGGTCTTTTTCCCCCAGGTGTTGGCGCATGAGCAGATAGCCCGAAAGGAGAAAAAACATGACGACGCCCAAGTAGCCCCCGGCGATTTTGTGGGGATAAAGGTGGTAAAGGATTACGCCCCACAGGGCCAGGGCGCGGAGTCCGGTAAATGATTTAATTTCTTTGTGCAAGTCTGCCTCCTGAATCACGGCGAGATCGCCGTTTTATGTAGTCCTCGCTGCCCATTCGGGCGGCGAGGCATCTATGAGCTAAATGTTATCACAAGGTTAGGCCTATGAAAAGTTTCTTTCCCTTTTAGGAAGAAGAACTTTTTGCGAAATAAAAAACCGGCCCGAAGAGCCGGCTCTCATATTTATTTATTCATAAGGGACAGTTCGTCGGGATCCCCTGAGAAGGTGACGACGCAGATGTCCGGTCCCGTGTGGGCGCCGATGACACAGCCTACCCGAGGGCTCGTGTCGATGTTTTTCTCTTCCATGCCCATGTCTTTGATGAGGAATTCTTTCACCAGTGCCACGCGCTCGGGCCAATCGCCGGAGTAGACATGGACCCTTTGATTGGGATTAAAGACGCCGCCTTTGGAATGGTCTTCCATATATTTTCTCAGCTTCTTTAAATAGGCTTTATGGCCGCGGTAGACGTCCAGCACTTCCAAGGTGCCATTTTCCTTTTCCAGTTCCAGCAAGGGGCAGAGCTGCAGCACGCCGCCGGCGATTTTCGTCGCCTTGGACACGCGACCGCCGCGGTGCAAATACTCCAATGTGCCCACGGTAAAGCATTCGTGGGAGGTGGTCTTGATCTTGTTTAAGTACTCCACAATGGCTTCCAGGCTTTCGCCCCGATCCCGCAGAATGGCGGCCTTTAATGCCAATATCCCTTCGCCGAAGGTGGCGGCTTTGGAATCCACCACGGCGATCTTTCCCGGGTAGTCCTTCTCCAGCATGGCCTTCACCATTTCCGCCCCTTCATAAGAAGAGGACAGGCCCGAAGACAGGCTGATATATAAAACCTCGTGGCCTTCTTCCAGCGCGTCTTTAAAGGCGTCTTCCAGCACGCCGGGAAGGACCCGAGAGGTGCGATAGACGGTGCCTTGGCGCATATTGTCGTAGAAGGTGTCGATGTCGATGGCCTTTCCCGTTTCAAATTCATTTTCTCCGTCAGAAACGGCGATGGGCAGCTCCACGATTTGAGCGCCTTCTCGCATTTTAAAATTTAAATCCGAACCGTCGTCGGTAAATATCTTTATCATGATTCGCTCCTTATGGCGTCATTTATTTTCGAATTCTTTTTATGGTCCTCGATAATCCTTATATTACGTGTTCGGGCTTTTAAAGTCAATTACGTATGAGCACGGCGGCCTTTACTTTTCAGCCCCCGCCACTTGTCTACTCGCCATTAAAATAATCAGGGTCGCCACGCCGAGCATGACGATGCTTCCCCCGGGCTTCAGGCCCAGATAGTAGGAGAGGGCGAGGCCCGCCTCCGTAAAGAAGACGCCGAAGAGGATGGCGGCGACATGGGTTTTCTTGTAGCTCAGCTTCAGCTGCAGGGCGCAGGAGACGGGGAGCACCAAGAGGGAGGAGATAATCAGCACGCCCACGGTGCGGGCGGAGATGGCCACGGTGAGCCCCGTCAAGAGGACGAAGAGACCGCTCAGCCTGTCGGCGCGAATCCCGGCCAGGCGGGCGGAAATGCCGTCGAAGGACAGGTACAGGAGTTTTCTGTAATTGAAAGCCAAAAAGACGACCACGGCCAGAGACACGGCGAGGATCATGTAAAATTCAAAATCCGTAATGGCCACGATGGTACCGAAGAGGAAGGATTCGAAATTGGCCCCGCCTTTGACGAAGCCCGAGAGGATGGAGGCCATGCCCACGCCGGTGGACATGATCACCGCCGTGGAAATTTCCCCGTAGGAGGGAAAGCGGCGACGAATCCATTCCATGGAAAGGGCGGCGGCGGCACAGGTGATGACGGCGCCTAAAATGGGATTGATGCCGAGCAAGAGCCCGAGCATGACCCCGGCCAGAGACACGTGGGACAGGGCGTCGCCGATCATGGCCAGGCGCCGATTGACGATGACTACGCCCATGGCGGGGATCACAATCGAAAGCACCAGGCCCACGATCATGGCCCGAATCATATAATCGTATTGAAAAAGCTCCATCAGCCTCACCTCTTTTCAAGGACGCCGTCTTCCAGGACGTAAATGCCGTCGATCATGTCTTCCACTAAGTGTAATTCGTGGGTAATCATTAAAATCGTCATGCCGTGGGCGTCGTGGAGGTGGCGCAAAATGTGAAACAGCTCTTCTCGCGCCTTAAAGTCGATGCCCGTGGTGGGTTCGTCTAAAATAAGCACGTCGGTCATGGAGATCAGGGCCTTGGCGATTAAGACGCGCTGCCGCTGACCGCCGGAGAGGGCGCCGTAGAGCCTGTCTTGAAAGCCCTGCAGGTCCACGAGGGAAAGGGCATCGTCGATGCGGTGCTTACGCTCCTCTTCCGCGAGCTTTTCTCCGTAAAGGCCCAAATCCACGATCTCCCGCACGGTAATGGGAAAATCGTAGGAAGAGACCATAAGCTGAGGCACGTAGCTGACGCGGGAAAAGTCCGTGTCCCTTCCCAGGGGCTCGCCTTCGTATTCGATCACGCCCTTATCGGGCACCACGATGCCTAAGAGGAGCTTGATCAAGGTGGATTTCCCCGAGCCGTTGGCCCCTATAAATGCGAGAAAATCTCCCTGTTGAACAGAGAGATTCACTCCTTTTAATACCGTATTTTTCCCGTAGGAAAAGTACAGGTCCTTTACACTGTAGATTTCTTTCATCGCAATGCCGACTCCAGTATTTTCAGATTGCTTTCCATGCGTTCGAAGTAGCTCTTATCGGTTTCATATTCCATGGGATCCAGTTCCTTCACTTCGGCTCCCGCTTCCGATGCCACGGTTTGTGCGATCTTGTCGTCGCCCTCCGGTTCCGTGAAGACAGTTTTAATGCCCTTGGCCTTCATTTCGTCGATGATGTCTTTCATGGCCTTGGGATCCGGTTCCGATTCGGAGTTAATACCTTCGATGGGAATTTGGTTTAAGCCGAATTCCTTAGCCAGATAGCCGTAGGCTTCGTGGCTGACGACGATGTCTTTGTGTTTCACATTGTCCAACACTTTTTCAAAGGATTCGTCAAGCGCTTCGAATTGATCTGCGAGCTTTTCGTAATTGGCTTTGTAGAAATCCGCATTGTCGGGATCTTTCGCCGCCATGGCTTCGTAGATGTTTTCCGCCATTTCTTCCGCATTGTCCGGAGCCATCCACACGTGGGGATCCATGCCGCCGTGATCGTGTTCGTGACATGCGGCTTCGTGTTCGTGACATGCGGCTTCGTGTTCGTGATTGTCGTTGTTATGGTTGTTGTCGTTGTGGTTATTGTCGTGATTGTTGTTGTGGTTGTGGTTGTCGTGTTCCGCCGCCTCATCTTCGTCGTGGTGATGGTGATGGCCGCCGGCCAACAATTCGATGCCCTTCGACGCTTCCACTAAGCTCACGTCGCCGTTTAATGTATCCTTTAAGGAGTCGGTGAAGGATTCCAGTCCGGCGCCGTTATAGATAAAGAGATCCGCCTCGTTTAAGCCATTGATGTCCTTCGGGGAGGGCTCGAAGCCGTGGACCCCTTGGCCCTTGGGAATCATGCAGCTGACCTCGGCCTTGTCCCCGGCGATTTCCCGTGCGAGATCGCGAAGGATGTAGGTGGTGGTCACCACTTTCAGGCTTTGGCCCTTGGGCTTTTGGCTCTCGGTGGCTACGACTTTATTGTCGTTGTTGTTATTGTTGTTATTGTCGTTGTTCGCCGCTTTCGATCCGCAGGCGGTGAGCATAACCGCGGCACAGGCCACGGCGATGATTTGTTTTGCTTTCATTTATACCTCCAAATAGAAATCATTGTTATTTAACGTGTCTAAGTATACCACTTTTCTCGGCTTAATGGGAAGTATTTTCATTAAAAATTTTTCCTCCCCGCTTTTCTTTTTTGTGGCCATGGCTTATGATGATTCCGGGAGGGTGGCCAATGGAAAATTTATTGAGGGAAAAAGGATTGAAGGCGACGAAGGGTCGCCTGGAAGTCTTGAAGATTTTAAAAGAGGCACGTAGGCCCATGAGTGCAGCCCAGGTCTTTCGCGAGACGCCGAAGGATATGTGCGCCTCGCTGTCCACGGTCTACAGGATTTTAAATCAACTGACCGAGGCGGATATTTTGCAGGCGTCCCTGGAGCAGGACGAGAGCACTTATTACGAGTACCGAAACGAGGAGCACCGCCACTACATCGTCTGTTCCCGCTGCGGCAAGCTCGCCCCCATCGACGACTGCCCCTTGGACGCCTTGGAGAAGCACATTCTCCGCTCCACTGGCTACACCATAACGGGTCACCGCTTTCAGCTGGAAGGCATATGCCCCGATTGTTTAAAGAAGGAATAAAGAAACCGACGAAGCTTAGGCCTCGTCGGTTCTTTTTATTTCATGTAGCGTCGGTCGATGATGTCTTTAATGAGCCAGGGTATGTGGCCGTAAAGGGAAAAGGACCCGCGATTGAACAGGGCTTTTTTTCCGCCGCCGTTTATGATCTGCAGATATTTTTCCTGAGGGGTGTAGGAGCGAAGGTCGTCCTCTCCTGCCAATGCTTTCATGAGATTGTGGTAAAGCACCGGGGCCTGGCGTATGGCGAAGACTCCCGCCTTGGGCAAGCGGGGCCAATCTTTCAATGTGACCATGTCCCCCATGGCGAAGACATTGGGCGCCGCCTTTAAATGGGAGTCCACGTAGACGTAATTGGATTCGGTGACGTCAAAGCCCTTGTACTCCACCTCCACGCCGGTAAAGCCCGTAGAGAGGATCAGATAATCGTAGGCATAGGCTTCGTCCTCCGCCTGTACTTTCTCTCCGTCCACGCCGCGGACCGTGGTGGATTCGTAAAGGTCGATGCCTTTGTCCTTCAAGAGGCGGCGCAGCCTTTCCCTGGATGCGGGGTTCATGTTTTTCGCCACTTCCCCGGAGGTGAGCAAGAGGACTTCGCGGAAATCATAGGCGGCTTTCAGCGCCAGAGCCAACTCCACGCCGGATGCCCCGCCGCCGACGATGACCAGCCGCTTTTCTTTCAGTCCACTCGCCTTATCCAGCTGCTTTTTAAATGCCACGGTGCGGGCGATGGGCTTGACGTAGCTCGCTTCCCTCCGCTCCAGGAGAAAAGGCTCCTGAGAACGCACGCCCAGATTCATGGAGAGGATGTCGTAGGTGATTTCCCCGGAATCGGTGATCACCGCATTTTTTTCTCTGTCTATGGTGCGAATATCGGTCTCGATGTAATTTGCCCCCGCCGCCTCGGCCAGGGCCCTTACGTCGAAGGCCATTTCTTCTTCACAATAAATGCCTTCCACATAGCCCGCCAGCATGCCGGAGTAGTACTGCTTGGGGTAATCGGTGATTAATGTGACTTCCACGCCGCAAAGGGGCTTTTTCGCAAATTTCTTTAAGAGGAGGATGTGGCCGTGGCCGCCTCCCGCCAATACCAGATGTTTCATTCCCGCTCCCTTTTTTCATAGAAAAATCGCCGAATGGTTCTATCTTATTTCGTCTTTCCCTTTCGAATCCAAAGGGCAAGGACGACGCTCGCGGCGGTAATGGCCATGTTTAACAGCACCCCCCGCTCGGGCCCCTGTGTGCCCGATGCGGCGGTAATGGCTCCCGCCGCGGCGAGGACCACGTAATTGGCCAGGGACGATGCCATCATAACCACGGAGGTGATCTTCCCCTTATGCTCTTCGTAGAGACCGTTGGCTTCCGCCACCACCAGCTGCAGCACGCCGCCGGCACCGCCGTAGCCGATGAAGAAGCCGCCGATTAAAGGCGAGACGGGGCTCTTGACGAAGTAGGTATAGGCGAGGGCACAGAGGCACAGGGCCGGATAGAGGACGAGGACGTCTTCCGTGTCGATTTTTTTCAGCACGACGAAAGCCGTGGCCAAGACGGCGACGATAGTTCCCGCAGCGTAAACCGACTGGATCATGGAGGGATCATTCATGCCGTAAAGGCTGCCCAGTTCCTGATTGCAGTTGAGCCAGAGGGTGAAGGTGGCGGTGGCGGTAAAGCCCATGAGCACCACGGGCACGATGCCCCGCCGAAGACCCATGGGGCGCTTGTTCTTCGCCGCTTTTTCCCCTTCGTCGGGAAAGGCCGCCGTGAAGATCAAGAGGCCGTCCACGGCGATAAGCGCGCCGAAGAGGATGAAGACGGCAGTGTAGCTTAAAGATTTTGCGGCAAAGAAGCCGATGATAAAGGGCAGCACGAATTGCCCCAGGGACATGGCGAATTTCGTGAACATATTGGCCCGCGGACCCTTTTCCTTAAAGAGCTCCATGACCGTGGGGGTGACGCAGGTATCCAAAAAGGAATTGGCCATGCCGCCGATGATCGCCGCGGCGTAGGCCGCCTTTGCCGAAGGCGCGTAGGCGATGCCGAAAAAATACAGGGCGTAGAGAAAGACGCCCCAAAGGCCGGAGGTCTTTCGCCCCCGCCGGTCCGACACATAGCCGGAAATGGGGAGGGCCACCAAACGGCCCAGGCCCAGGGCGGCGATGACCTGGATCACCGCGGAAATATCTGCCGCGCCCCAAGCGGTCTGTAGGGCGGATTTATACTGCGAGAGAATAGATACGCCGATGCCGTGAATAAAATAGGTAAAGTACAGGGGCAGGGCGGTGCGATAGATTGACGGTTTGTTTTTCATAATCACCTCGAATTTTCCACAAAAAAAGTGACCCGCGGGTCACTTTTCCCGGCTTGACGCCGACTCGATGGTATGCCATTCCGATTTTTGGTAAGCAACAGTAAGTAAGAAACAACTCTAAGTATTTAAACTTATAGCTAGGAGTAAGTCGGCATATTCGTCCATCGATAAAGGTATTATCACACGAATTCATTATGCCGTCAAGAGTTCTTTATCTATTTTTTCGAATTTCTTACATACCCATCATGCCCCTGAGGGCGTCGTACAAGCCTTGGGTCATGGCCCGAAATTCCACCGGGGTTTGCTTTTCGTTAACGGAGATCATTTCTCCGTTTAGGAAATTCATGGTGACGGAGAGCATGCCTTCTTCGATTTCCACGTAAAAGCCCAGCCGTTTGTCTTCGATAACGGCTTCAAAGCCGTAGCTGTCTCCGTCTAAAATGCGAATGCACTCGTCGTAAATGGCGGCGAGCTCTTCGAATTTAAAGAAGCTGTCTTCCGCTTCAAAGGGCGCGCCCTCGTGCATCCCTTCGATTTTCGTAATCAAGTAGTCGGTGCTGAAACCCGTGCCCACGCCCCAGCCCGGCGGGTACTCGAAATCCAAAATTTCCACATTGATTTCCGTATTTCCCTGTTTTAAATGAAGCATGGCCTATCTCCTGTTCACTAAATGAAAGCCCTGCTCTTCGGCGATTTCGGCGAGAGCGGCGCGGTTTTCCGTGGTGCCCTTGAGCCGGGCCACCACTTGCTTCGAAAAGGAATCCACCCGCCGGTTCGCATCCCTTAAATCGTAATAGGTCTGCATTTCTTCGTCGTAACCTTTGATGGCCTCCATGTAATTGTCTTGTACCACGTAGCTGTCGGTAAAGCACTTCAGCTCCATGGGCATGCGGGGCTTGAGCTGCGGCGTTTGATCGGGATGGCCGAAGCCCAATCCGAAGACGGGGAAGGTGAGCTTGGGCAGATTCAACAGCTCGATAACGGCGCGGGCGTCGTTTAAAAGGCTTCCCAGATACACGGCCCCCAGACCCGCCGCCTCGATGGCATTGGTGACGTTTTGCCCCGCCAATGCGGCGTCGGTAAAGCCTTGGAAGAAGCGGTCGCTGTCCGCCTCGGCAGCCAGTTCGAAGCCTTGTTCCCGGGCGATGCGGCTGTTGCGGTAGACGTCCACGATAAAGACCCACAGCTCCGGCGCCCGGGCGATGTAATCCTGACCGCCGATTTCCGCCAGAGCTTTTCTCTTTTTCTCATCGACGATGCGGATGATGGAAAAGGACTGCATCCCCGTGGATGTGGCCGTGTGATTGGCCACTTCTTTCAGCGTCTCCACCAGTTCCGGATCCACGGGCTCCTGTTTAAACTCCCGAATGGTCACGTGGTTTAATTGCTTTTCAAACAGCTTTTTATCCGCCATTACTTCCTCCTTTGTTTTTCCTTCAGACGGCGAATCCACATTTCGCCGATTTCCGCCGTGGATTCCATGGTCTTGATCTGCATACGCAGAAGGCCCTTTAGGGATTCCGCCAGATAGGCGTCCTCTTCGTCGGATGTGGTTTTAAACAGCCCGCCCCGATCCTTGCCGTAAAGTTCGATGACCATTTCCCCGGGGCCGCCGCCCTCTCCGTGTTCCACTTCCACGGCAAAGGGCGACTCGGCCATGGGCATCAGGGCCGCACTCCCCCGCATAGCGGGAAGATTGATCTGTGAGGGATCGAAAAACTCCTCGTCGTCGGAGTTCTGATCGCTTAAATAGACGCCCTCGTCGGTGATTCCGTCCACGGAATAGAGGCGCTCTTTCTCTCCCACGAGCCACAATCCGTCTCCCGCTTTCAGGCGAGAGCGATAGGCCTCTTCCACGGCTAAAAAGCCTTCCTCGTCGGGGAGCTGATCCGTATACAAGTAATAGGCGCGATTTCCCTGTGCCATAGCTTCTCCCATCTCTTTAAAAAAAAAGGTACCGACTGTGCCGGTACCTTTCGCCTTCAACGCTTATTTTGCGTTTTCGTTTACCCACTTCACGGATTCCTTTACGGCTTCGTCCGTCGGGATTTCGACGCCGGTTTCCGGATCTTTGCCGGCTACTTTGCCGTAAATGTCCGATGCGGGAGCGTGTTCATCGTTTTGGTTTTCTTGTTCTCTTCTTGCTTTTGCTTCTTGTTCTTTCTTAGACATTATTTCCTCCTATTTGTGGTACACATGGCCGGCGTGAATTCGCGCAGCCCGATATATCTGTTC
>QWCB01003351.1_pt1 | contig 12267 bp, 13 predicted proteins | sample 1972511 | NCBI WGS metagenome assembly QWCB01 (sample SAMN09866719, study PRJNA288562) | Human gut metagenome isolate term5_stool, whole genome shotgun sequencing... | isolation source: gut | host: Homo sapiens | place: USA: California
ATTGAGGGCGTTTGGATTCAGCCACCCGCACAATTTCATGAAAGAGCGTACCTCTTGTGTCGTCAAATCCCCGTCGCCTTCCGCTGACGGAGAATGGCTGACAAGGAAATCCGCCGCATATGAGGTCGATGTCGGGAAGTTCTTCGGTGTCGATTTTGGTTGCGTCATCTGAAAAGTATTCACCTCCTGTTACGTATAAGGCTCTGTAGGCTTTCTGGCAGAAGCGGTCGATCTCGCACCAGCCTACAGGCAAAAAAAGATCGCCGGCATGGAAGAGTCCCGTGCGGAACCCACCGATGCCGGCGAACATATCCAGATATTTGATTCTTTCTTCACTCAATAGCGAATGCCTCCGTTCTGCGACAGATCCTCTCCGGTTGCGTAGGAAAGCACTTCTTCCGCCTCGGGAGGAATGTTTTCGAAATCCACATGGTGATCGCTTTCGATGTACGGCGTGTACCAGTACTCGTAGGGAATGATCTTGCGGAGCAGTTCATCCTGCTCGGAGGTCAGGTCACTTCCGTCATGCTCGATCATGCCGAGAGGTGTGAGAATACTCGATCCGCAGTGTTCTCCCGAGGAGGCAACATCCAGGTCGACCAGTCCCGCATAAAGATTGCCGTTTGCTCCTTTGATCACGGCAGGGACGGTGACATACTCTGTATCCCCGTCGATATAGTCTCCGTCATACACCTCGCAGAAGGTTTCGTGCATGGCTTTGAGGATAGACTTGACATACCATGTGTCGCCTGCGTCTTCGAATGCTTTGAGCTTTTCGGTGCTGACCTGCGGGAAAACATCCCGGTTCAGTCTGCCGATAAATTCCCGTGTTTTCTTTGGTGCGCTTTCCTCGGCGATTTCCTCCTGAGTGAGCGGACGGAAGCTGTCCTCGCCGTAAATGAGGGAGAGTCCACGTCCGCAGTCCCATTTCACCATGATGCTGCCGATGTCATCAACGCCGACAACCGTACCGCGGCTTCCGTCCGGTATCGGTCGCGGATCACTGCCCATGTGGTTCAGCACGATTCTTGTTCCGCGCTTGTATGTTTCCCTCAGCCGTTTGGCAAGGGCACCGAGTCTTGCGAATTCGTTCATTACGAAATACCTCCCATACCGTTATTCATGTGATTTTCATAGAAGTCATCCTCGCTTTCGACATAGTAGTCATCCGTGGAGTCCCAGAAGTGAACATTGAGAATTCCTTCGTCGGTTTCAATGTCCTGCTGTTCAAAGCCTTCGCCGAGACCGTCAGCGTTCTGACCGACAATCCACTCTTTGAAGGTGTCTTCTTCATCTTCGGTCAGTTGCTCCGTGAGTTTCACCGTCACCGTGCCGTAGAGAACACCGTCAATGCTTTCAAAGCCCCATTTCGCAGATCTGATCTTTTCCCGTGCGGTATCGCTCTCGTCAAAGTATTCGATCATATCGCACTCGTCGCGTTCGGTGTACTTGTCAAAACGGTCGTTGATCTCGTCCGCATAGCCATCGCAGAATCTTCCGTCGAGGTCTTCGGCAGCATCCCAATCCACGTCGCCGTATTCGTTATACGGATTCAGCGTGATCTTCAGAGGGAAGAAAAAACGCCCGGTGATAAGATCGTTATCATCGGGCGCCGGTTTCGGTTGAGTGGTATTTTTGCAAAACTTTCTTTCTGCTTTTGCTGTTTCAAGCATTCGATTGAGACTGACACCGTCTTCAAGCGCAATAAATCCCCCCGTGTCAAGAAAACTGCAATCGTGTTCATTTATGACATCTTCTCCGAACGAAGCAAAACCGATATAGTTTTCAAGGGCTTCATCATATTCATATCCGACAATATTATCGATCCAGTACCTGCCGACATCCTCTTTGTCTTTAGCATCCGGTATATAGATAAAGTTGTTCAGTTGATTGGCGAGGACAACAATCGACTCACTGTCATCCACATCAGCCATCTGCATCGCAGCCGACAGCTTTTCGAAGTCTGATTTGTCATATAGTCTTTGAAGAGCCTCACAGGCATTATTCAAGCAATAGACACCTTCATTTGCGAGAATTGATTTGCTGTTCTCACTCCAATCTTCGGCAGGGAAATTTGACGATTCCAGTGAGCATTCACATTCTTCCCACGTCTTTGCCGGGAGCTTTGACAGTGCGTGATTGATATCCTGAATAGAACATGGCAGATACAAATACTCGGTTTCACCTTTACGGGAGACAGCAACGGTGGCAAGCGATCCTTTATAATCATATTCGGGAAAATGTCTGCCGTCATACACAGGTTCAAAGGGAATGTCCTCATTGACAAAAAGAACTCCGTATGCAGTTGGGATGCCTTTTCCGGAGGTCATAAGTTCCTTGCCGATTTTTGCAAAGTCGGTGGATGCCATTTCATCAAGACTCATCACTTGCTTTCGGTTCAGGATGTGACTGACGCCGATTGCATTCGGGGTACTGAAATCGGAGATGAGCGTGAAGCGCGGGAGATTATATGTGTAATTGATCAGTGCTTCAACCGTTTTGGGACGGAAGATGGAAACAGCGGCATCAAACTGCGATTGTTCACGCTTGTCGAAACTCTCCATGCGCTTGGCAAGGAAGTTAAGCTCTTCGATGTTCCACTCATCTCTTTCCAGATACTTCAGTTCCTCGGGTTCGGTGATTTCGGTTACCATAACAACCGGATCCTTTTCCGGAATGCCGGGAACGAACTGCGTGTCAACCGGAAGAGTGAACGTTTGCTCATCGACATTGATTCTGATTTTTAAGTTGATCATGTTGCTCCTTTCTGCGTTTTATGATTTCTTTCATGTTTTCGGGGAAGGGGGACCCCGTGCGGACTTTGTCCTGATAGCAACAGCACCACTGCAGTTTGCATTTTCCTTTGGAATAATACAGGCAGTAGATGCAGTTGCAATCTTCTTTTTTGTATTGGTAGGCGATCCCGGATACCTCCTTTCGTTGAAAAAGCTCAACCTATTGAGGTCAATAATTCGCTCACTCTATCTGTCTTCTCCCACGGAAAGTCTGCCGAATTGAAATGTCCGTATGCAGAAGTCTTTTTGTAAATCGGCTTCTTCAAGTCGAACCGCTCAATGATTGCGGCAGGACGAAGGTCAAATACCTTTGTAACTATCTCGGCGAGTTCTTCGTCCGAAAGGTTTGATGTCCCGAACGATTCAACCGAAACAGCAAGAGGTTCTGCTTTCCCGATGGCATACGAAATGCCGACCTGACAGCAGTCGGCGAGTCCTGCTTTTACAAGATTCTTTGCAATGTATCTTGCCATGTAGGCACCAGAACGATCGACTTTTGTTGCATCCTTTCCGGAAAATGCTCCGCCGCCGTGCGCTGCAAGACCGCCATAGGTGTCCACCATAATCTTTCGCCCGGTGAGTCCCGTATCTGCTTCCGGTCCACCGATATTGAAACATCCCGAAGGATTGATCAGAATTTCCGTATTTTCATCGGCGGGAAAAACAGACAGTGCGACAGGAAGTACATCGTTCAAAATCTCATCTTCAAGTTCTTTGATCGGTTTCTTCCACGAGTGCTGAACCGATACGACCACCGTTTTGATCCGCTTGGCTTTGCCGTTTTCGTATTCCACTGTGACTTGTGCTTTGCCATCGGGCATTACACCACGAAGGCGATGCTCACGCTTTTGAATATCGATTTCCCGGCAAATGTTGTGTGCAAGCACAAGCGGCAGAGGAAGCATTTCCTCAGTTTCGTTTGTGGCGTAGCCGTATACCGTTCCCTGATCGCCTGCCCCAAGTGAGGAATATCTGTCCTCGCACCCGTTTCGTTCTTCAAGCGAATTCGAAACCCCACTTGCAATGTCTTTGCTCTGACGATGGCAGTTGACGAACACACGGAAATCATCCGGGCTGTAACCGCAGATCTGAAGTGCTTTCTTCACATCGCTCTCGATATACGGACGAAGTTCACAGGTGATTTCACCGGCAACGATGATCTTTCCGCCGGTTGCCATGACCTCACACGCCACGCGGGAGTCGGGATCGACTTCAAGACAACTGTCGAGGATGAAGTCTGCGATAAAATCGCAGAGTTTGTCGGGATGACCGACGCGGACGCTTTCACAGGTTTTGTAGGTTTTCATTTTGCTTATCTCCTTTTGTTTATTAGATTTCAAATAAAAAAGCACACCCATGAGTGTGCAAAAAATTGCTCGTGTCAAAAGAAATTTGCGGTTAGACACACGCATGACACAAATAGATGTTATACTATTGTTCGATGGAACTACACTATTGCAAGGAATCGCCGAAGAAAAAGAAAAATGTAACGCAAGTGCAAGTGCAAATTTTGTGCAAGTCTTGTGCAAGCATTTTCCCTTGTTTTACATTGTTTTTTCAAAAGTTATTCCGACTTTCGCACGAAAAACGCTCTTTTACGCGATTTTAGCCCGATTTTTCACGATATTTTGGCTATTTTCCGGTTCCTTTTGGAGTTGGGGTGGTAGAGGCCGCAAGTTCAAGTCTTGTCACTCAGACCAAATAAAGCCGAAAACGAACCGTTTTCGGCTTTATTTTTTGCATTTTCGGGGCAAAATCGAGCGTTTTCCCACCACTTCCGCACCACCCGAAATTCCGAAATTTTTTTGACCACATGTTTGACCACAGTTGGAGCAAAGGCAAATCGTTTGGTTGCTTCTGCTCCGGTACGCTCTGCTCACGAAAAACTAAATTCAAAAGGTTCCCGGAGATATTCCCTCCGAGAACCTTTTTCTTTGTTTACTGCGTATCAGTTTTTAGTTACTCCATATAACGATCTTCCTGCCGATCTCGTCGCACTTCTCGCTGATTCTTTTCAGTTCCAGAATCATTTCAGTCAAGAGTTCTTTTTCGCTTAGTTCCAAGAGACGCGCTTTCTCGGCTTCCGGATCAATTGCAGGAGCTTTTTTCAGCCAATCGAACATAAACGCTTTCCTCAGCGCTTTTGACCACTGCTGCGGCTATGATCATATTCTTTGTTGTTCGGGTTGCACTGATTCGAACGGTTGTCCCTGTTTGCCTGATATGCGCTGTTGTTTGGATTGTGCTGATTTGCGTAATGGCTCAGTTGTTCTTTGCTGTGGGTGTTGCCCGATACTCTGTGTTCTTTACTCATTTTTCCATCCTCCATAGTCATTGAATTTTGGTAGCTGATCAATCAAATCGTTTATTTCTTGATCTTTAACATCTTTTTCGTATGTAACGATTGCAAGCTCATAACAATCATCATTTTTGAAGTCTTTAACAGCGCCCAACTCATTGCAAACATAGCAATCGGAAGGATTATGCCCATCGGCAATGTGTTGGTTATGCTTTATACCAAATCTTAAAATCTCGATGGCTTGATTCCGATACTTTGGCAAATGATAAAGTGCATATTTTAAGCAATTATTGAGTATCGGATTCGCCGAATAATACGTAATGAAGTCCTTGCCGTATTTTCTTTTACCAGAACTTCCCAATTCGCAATGATATTCTTTGATGTCAAAAAGAGCCGTAAACAAGGCCACATCATCCATAATCAGTTCCAAGTATTCACCGGTACAAAACAGATTTTCTTCAGTTGCATAATGTCCGTTTGTAAAAAACATATTATACGAATCAAACATCGTATAAAACATATCTGCGTCACGCATCCCCGCAACCAATCTGACAAGCGGCATGGCATTTTCAATATGTAGCCAAATGATTCCTTTATCTTTATCAAACTGAAACTGATTATGATACCATTTCATTCGCGGTTTATAAGTATCATAAAGATATCTGACTCCATTTACTGAGCCGTATTCAACGACATAATCCAAAAATGTTTTTCCAAATTCATCCGTATTATTCAGTATCGTTTTTCCGTCAATATTCAGAAGTTTATCAAATTCTTTTTCGTAGAGTACGGGGTTATCCAGAAAAGCATAGTATCTGAAGCCTTTGTCAAAAGCAACGTTTTCCTTTTCAACAGGAAGTTTGTAAGCATCTTCATTCATAAGTCGTGCCAGCGAAACACCGAAAATCTTTTCAAGCGGAATAATAAATTCATACTTGAGCGGTCTTTCTCCTTTTAGCATTTTTGAAAAATTTGCTTTCTCTCTTTCGGCAAACCGATATGCTTCCTGACCTTTCATCCCGAGTTCACGAGCGATATCGGCAAGCAGATGGCTGTACATCTTGATGTTCTTCAACTCCATGTAGTGGTCTATGTTATTTTTTAAAGCCGTCATTTTCACTACCTCCTTATGGTCTTTATTATATCACAGGTTTTTTGAAAATAGTAGTCTTTTGCGACAACTTTTGTGGTCGTTTTTGACTTTTGAAAAAATCTCCTCTCAATGATGGGCAGTCAAATATGACAACTTTTATGTGTAATTGACCGGCAAAAAAGTTTCCCGAGGTATTCCCTCCGAGAACCTTTTTATTTATTGTGCAACCGCTTCGTTCTTTAACTCCTTTATCAGCTTCCTCTCGCACTCCTCCTCGCTCTTTGCGTAGACGATATGCTGCTCCCGCTTGCCGTCTTTGCCGCGGGGCGTATATTTGCCTTGCCATGTGTTTTTACTGATCTTTGAGATACATCCCGTGCCGGGCTTGCGCTTCTTGCTCTTTTTGGCGGTGAATTCAGCGGGTTTCGGTTCCAGTTCGGGTGTTTGCCCGTCATCGGGGTTATCGTCGCACACGGGCGAATCTGCGGGCTTTGGCGTGCCGAAGGCATCGTCCATTTTCTTTGCGGCGTTGCGTTCCATCTCACCCGTCACATGAGAATATACGCTGATGGTCGTCTCCGCCGAAGAATGACCGAGGACTGCAGACAGCGTTTTGATGTCCAGCCCGTTTTCCAGTGCCATGGTTGAAAAAATGTGCCGCAGACCGTGGAACGGGATGTGATTACATTCGGCGCGCTCCAGCATATCCGACAGCCGACTGCGACAGCTCGTCGGACTGCGCGGATGCGTCGGATCAAGCGGTGACGGAAACACCCACTCGGAGCTGACCGTTTTCCGATACTCTCCGAGAATATTCAGCACCGACTGCGGCAGATGCACCGACCGCACCGAGGATTTTGTTTTCGGCGTGCTGATGATATAGTCCGAGCCGAGCGTGGTGTATTCGCGTCTGATGCTCAACTCGCCTGTCGTAAAGTTGATGTCATCCCATTTCAGCCCAAGCAGTTCGCCACGCCGCATGCCTGTGGCAAGTCCGAGAAGGATGAGCTCATAAAAGCCTTCTTCCTTCGCTTGTATGAGCAACCGCGCGATTTCTTCGTGTGACAGCACTTCAATTTCTTTGTTTTTCTTGGGCGGGAGCTTGCAACCGATCGCCTCATTGCGGTTGACCAGACCCTCTTTCAGAGCCTGATCGAGCGCACATTTGATGCGGGTATGCATCGAACGTATGACCGCGCCCGACAGTTTTTTATCGCCGACACCGTTGCGGTCAAGATTGCCGCTTTTCATCTGTTCGGCATAGAATTTTTCAAGATCACTCTTTTTGAGCGCGGCAAGCGGGAGCTTTCCGATGCCGGGGATGATGTGCTTGTAGATGTCGTTTTCGTATTTCAGGCGTGTGGTTGCGGCAATGCTCAGCTCGCAGAAGTTGCGATACCAGTAGTCGATATACTCACCGAACGGCATGTCCGCGGCGGTTTTCACGACCGGTTTCTGTATGGTTTCCTTGAGGGCCTTCAGCTTTTCTTCAACCTCACGTTTGGTTTTCGCCAAGACATTTTTCGTAATCGGCAGATTCTTTTCATCGTAACCGACCACACACCTGCCTTCCCATCTGCCGTCTTTGCGCTGACGGATCAGCCCTTGTCCGTTCTTTCGTCTGCCCACGGTTTCAGCTCCTTTCCGAGGATTTTTTCAAGTGCATTGCCCGTAACTTCGGATGCTCGCTTCTGCATTTCTTCCGTCACATGCGCATAACAGTCGAGTGTGAAGCCCGGTTTTGTGTGTCCGAGTTCCTTTGCCAGCGTCTTTTCATCCACGCCGACGGCAATCGAATGGGTAGCGTAGGTATGCCGCAAGCCGTGAAACGGGATGTCGGGAAGCCCCGCTTTCTTGATGATTCGCTTGAAGGTACCGTATGCCGTGTTGGGGTTGATCGGTTTTTCCGCGTCGCGCAGGCTCGGGAAGATCCATTCGGAGCCGATGGCTTTCTTGCGCTCTTTCAGCATGCGGACAACACTTTCGGGCAGGACAATCGTGCGGATACCGGTGTCGGTTTTCGGATCGCTGACCGTGATTCCGCCCCTGACCGGGATGACCTGTCGTGCAACACTGAGCTTGCCTTCCGCTTCGTTCAAGTCCTCCCAGCGCAGTCCGCAGATCTCACCTTTGCGCAGTCCCGTCATACATTCGAGGTAGAAGAAATCCCGCCACCACGGTTCATCCTCAATGATTTTCAGAAACTTTTTGAGCTGTTCCTCGTTATATACTTTGCGTTCTGTGCTGTTCAGTGCGGGGATTGTTGTGCCGTCGGTCGGATTTTTGACGATGATATGTTGCTCCACTGCCATCTCAAAGCACTTGTGCATCATCATATGCACTGCTCTGACCGTACTGCCCGAGAGCGATTTTCCTTTGGTTTTGCTCTCGGTGACACGCCCTTCTTTGAGCAGTTTTACATAGAGCTGTTGCATATCCCGCGTGAGGATCGCCGAGATTTTCTTATCACCGAGATACGGACGGACGTATGCATCCGCATAGAAAATGTACTTGTTCAGTGTCTGCGGGCGCACCACATCCTTCTGATAGCAGAGCCAACGGTCGAGCCATTCGTTCAGGTTCACGAGGCAATCCTCGTTCAGTTCCACCCCGCGATAGGTCTCGAGGAGCTTATAAAATTTCGTCATCGCCTCGCTCTGCGTCTTGCCGAAGACCGATTTGTATATCGGCTTGCCGTCCTCTTTGTGCCCGACGATGATACGTGCTTCCCATCTGCCGTCCGGTCTTTTTCTGACCATCCCGTCCCCGTTCGGACGTCGTTTACTCATATTTTTCACCTTCTTTCACGCACAACAATACCACAAGGCTTTTTATATATCCAGCGGAAATCGAAAGAGTTATCGGAAATTAGTATGCGATCCCCCGTTTTTCAACCTGCGTTAGAAAAATTCTCTCAATATGAGTTATTGCAATCCTGCCGCATTGCAGTATATATCAGGATAAGCGCTGATCCAAATTATTTTGGAGGAACATTTTATGATAAAACTCGGAGAGAAAATTAAAAGTCTGAGAAAGCAGAAGGACATTTCACAGGAGGCCTTTGCGAATTACCTCGGCGTCTCGTTTCAGGCAGTCTCAAAATGGGAAAACGGAAACACCATGCCCGATGTAACCATAATTCCGGCAATTGCGTCGTTTTTCGGCGTTTCTACCGATGAACTGTTTGATTTCAATCTGTTTGAAACAGAGAAACATGTAGAAGCAATATGCGCCGAATCATGGAGGTATCGCAACTCCGATGTTGCAAAATCCGAAGAAATCCTGCGCAAAGGCTTACAAAGATTTCCGGGCAATGATGTTATACTGAATAATTTGCTCTACACCTTGGATTATCAGACCCGTGCCGGTGAAGTTATCGACACTTGCAAGTCTCTTATAGCATCAGCCAAAGACGACTCCGTAAAATACGATGCCTGTCGCATCCTTGCCACCTGCTACAAGGAAAACGGTCAGGTTGATCTGATTGAGCCGACGCTTGAAATGATACCGGAGATTTATTTTTCAAAACTCGAACTGATGGCATCTCTCCTTGACGGCGAGGACAGTTACGAAGCGGCACAGAAACAGAAAAACATATCCGCCGAGGATCTGATTGACATGTTGATGATTGCAGGCAAGTATCTGAAAAGCCGCGGAGAAAATGAAAAAGCGAGTTCACAATTTCGAATTGCAAAAAAGATCATGGACGCTTTTTCTGAGGATTTTGTTGAAAGAAAATGGTTCAATTCGACTGTATATGAACGCACAGGTGACAGACGCGCCGAAATTGAAAAGCTTTTGAATGAATGATTTTATCGGGCTATAAAAAGCCCCTCAAAGGAACGGGGACGAAAGTCGAAAAGGCGGACGTCTCTGTTCGTTTTGTATTTCTAGACCGTTGGCAAAAGGAAAAATGAGTATCGGAAGATTCCTCTCCGATACTCACTCCTGACGCCCGGTTTCACCGCCGGGAGGATGGCTCACTTTCGATTAAAATGTTGCGCTTGTAACGGGAATGGCGACATATCCCCGCGCCACCTTCGGCTTTTCAATCACCGCAAGCATGGTTTTGCACTTGCCGCAAAGCATCGCCTTGCCGTGATAGCTTTCGTCCGCCGCACGGACTGTCACAGTCAGCTTGTCGCGCGGATCGTCCGAATACAAAACCGTCCGTCCGCAGTTCGGACAGCGGGCTATGGGAATTTTGTTTTTCATAAATGCCTCCTTTGCGCATCAGACGATATCTTTGATGACCTTCAGCGCCACGCCCGCCATTCTGCACGGTCGGCGGTGTAAAAAATGTGATTTTCAATGATATTTTTATTGACTGTATCGGAATCACATCTTCCAAAATTCGTCCTCATCCGTTGTAAAAGCTCTGCCTTTGAGCTGATCTTTTGCGTACAGCAGGGGAATGAGGTCTATCGAACGCTCATCGGTTCCGTCCGAGAATGTGGAGCCTCTGAAAAAGCGGAATGTATTTTTCGTCATATAATTTCGATTGTATTCCGCATCAAATGGGCCCCCGTTATAGGAAGCGTCCTTGTTTGGGAACAATTCTTCTCCATCAATCAGCATCCGACGCAGATGTCTGAGCGAAACATATTTTCCGTCTTTATCCGTATAATACAGACGGCTTGTCGGGTCGAGCATTATTCTCTCCCCGGAAGGCAACTTGCAGTCAACCACCACATGGCAATCCTCAAACGGTTCCTCATAGGGCATACAGGTGATATGTCTTGCTTTTATGCCTTTCAGCCGCAAAAGTGCCGCGAGAAGAATTGCCAGTCCGCGACAATTTGCCTTTCCGTTGTGTTCCTCGCAGAAACGGATCTGCCCCTCTATCGTTCTGCTCTTTCCGAGTCCGCTGCAACCGTCATGTCCGAAATGATCGCAGACAAAGGCAAGCACGGCAAGGGCAATTTCATCGCTGTCGGGCGAAATACCCTCAAAATACGAATCAAAATCGTATTTTTTCAGAATATCCGGTGCCTTTGCGCAAAGCTCGTATGATGACTCACCGATTTTCTCGCCGCCGGGCTGATAATCCGCATGTTCGCGGAGAATTTCCAATCTCGTCTTTTCGGATTTCGGAACAAATATTTCCGTCGGCATATACCGATATTTCCCGTCCTCCGGCACATCGGAAATGCGTACATATTTTACGTCGGTTTTATTGCCGAACTGCGTGTAATATCCGCAAAGACTATCGTCACCATCCTCATAATGGACATGATACACCATACGGTAATGCTCGTCATTGATTTCAAAGCACAGATCCGCCCCATCCTCGTAGACGCAATTCGGTTCAAAATGATAGTGCCCCGAAGATGAAAAGGACATTTTCATCCTTGGCGGCTTCTCTCCGAAAATGTTGAGGGTTTCTCCGAGCTCTTCTTTATACCATTTTCCGATTAGATGTTTGTCCATTATATACCCTCCTTATATCTTACCTCTTTTATATCGCCCCACAGCTTATCTGCCGCCCGCTCTATATAGCTCTTTTCGGTTTGCGTCAGACTGCGGAAGCACTTGATTTCGAGCTTTCCGTTTTTGTTTTTCCATATCCCCGCTACATCGCCATCGATGAGCAATGGCGGCATAACGATACCTGCAAGATTGAACACGCCGCGAAGATATTCAGGCTTTAAATAGATACTTTCCTTTTTCTGATACCCGAGCATAAGCTGGTCGAATCCCGCAAGGAAAATGCAATGCGGAATGTCCCCATCGTATGTTTTCCCATTTGGTATGTAATAATATGTCATGCCGCCAAAGTCAAATGACTCGACGGGCAAGTCCCGAAGCCAATTCTTGACCTCTGCCTGTTTTGCACCTGTATAATACATAGCGTCGTGTATCGTAGCGGGTGCAATATTCGTAAAATACCGCCGCGCTATCTCAAATTTTGCTTCTTCCTCGGGAATCGGAGAAAACTCGGGCGAGGCGATATACTGCTTTTTCTTCTGCACGGTGTAGTTCATAAAGCCGCGCACGCAAAGCTCGCGTATACCGCCGCCCCATGACTCGAACATACAATCCTCTTCGATTTTTGTCATCCCGTTTGCGCGGCAAAGCTC